>JAAHTH010001496.1_pt1 | contig 20117 bp, 20 predicted proteins | sample 6116091 | NCBI WGS metagenome assembly JAAHTH01 (sample SAMN13939990, study PRJNA603662) | sponge metagenome | isolation source: marine sponge | host: Mycale hentscheli | place: New Zealand | collected 2006 | reverse complement strand
GGTAATACTTTTACAGGAGAACAAGATATAAATGGTTATGCTAAAATAGACCGAGTAATAGTGCAAGCAGTTAGTAATGATTACCCACCATTTAGAGTAACAAACTCATTCCCGTCTTTTACTTCGGCACAAATTGACGCTGATAAAAATGCTTTACTTGTCAGGAGTAACACAACACTCGCTGGCGACTCAATTATTTCTGCTTATAATAATTCTAAAAACGATATAGTTTTTAAATTGGGCGGAGATGGAAAATTAGCTACAAAGGCAATTGAAACAGATGGCGATGTAAATCTATCTGCCGGTAAAGCCTATAAAATAGATAACGTGAGTATTCCAACGAATTCTGATTTAGCCCTCAAAGCACCAATAGACAATGCTGAATTAACAGGACATACAAAATGCACAAGATTGACTGTAAACCATAGCGACTCTGGAAGTATCGGTTTAGATTTTAACAACACGAATGTAAATCAGTATGCTGGTGCATTCAATACAGCAGGTTATGGGTGGAGATTTTTTAATGATAATACATCGCAAGTAAATAACAACACATTCGGTGTATTTACAAAAGGAACTGGAAGTCAGTTAAATCCCTTACTTGTTAAAAATGACGGCAAGGTATACACATTAGACCAAGAGGTAGATGGCGATGTAAATCTAACCACAGGACACGAGTTCAAAATAAACGGAGTGCCTTTATCTTCCGGCGGAATGACCCCCGAGCAAGAGGCAGAATTAACTAATAATACGTCAAGATTGGACGACCTTTATGATTATACTGCAGTCACATTACATAATATCAGTTTTACAAATAGTGTTTGGAATACAAGTTTAAATAACGTTATCCTCAATATTCAAAACTCGATGGCGGTAGGACAAGTTCCACAAGACCGTATAACCAATTTACCAGCAGACCTTGCCGCCAGACGTGAATTAACAAATAACACATTCCCCCAATTAAACTTGAACGGAACAACGCAGTCCATGACATCAGCAGGAGGAACGATTAATGCCACCGACTACTTTACTGAGTTTGATTTGACTGGGCTAATCAATACCGACTTGGTGGTTGGAATCCAAGAAACAGACGTCCAACAACAAACGAAATGTATTTTTATTAAAACCGAAGATGCTTCTAATCTAACAGGCAATTTAATAATTCGTAGTAATTTTTTATTAACCGACCAAGATATTATCCTACGCAAAAAGGGTGATTGTGTATTTCTTCACGCTGACTGGGATAGTAGCAGATGGAAAGTGTTAGGAGTTTTTTCTAACGTGCAACAGACTTTAACCACTACTCAAAATATAGTTTCAGAGATGAATATGATTTGCCAGCAAAATCTATTAAGTAATTCAGCGGCCAACACTTCAATAGATGGTTTTACAAGCATTAACTTACGTTCGCTCACAGGTGTAACTCCTACGATTAATATTGATGGTGTAGAAGCCTTTATGACTAAAGCCACAGACCAAACTATTACTGGTGAGAAAACATTTGAAAATGGTATTATAACTGATGAAGTAGTCACCGAAGCAGCACATAACTTAATATTGAAAACTGCTGATGTTGGTGATAATGTTATTATTGATAATGGTTCAAATGTTGGTTTAACTCAGACATCAACAAAGACCAGTTTAAATAGAGCATTAAATATCCCTTATGCGAGTGTGCCGCTAGGAACCGGTGTCGGAAATGCAGACCCCCCAACTGGTTCTGTTAGTGGTGATATTTATAGAAGTAGTGCGAATGCTTTACACATCGTTCCTTAAAATAAAATATCATTACAATATAAATGCCTCATTGTGAAGACTGTAAGAATCCATTACAAATGGAAGAACCCAAAATTAAAGCAGAAAAGAAAAAATACTACAAAGATAAAAACTATTTTGAGAATGTAAAAGAAGAACCAAAAAAAAAGAAATCCAAAAAGTAATTGAATATTATATTTAGAATAATTAAACTTCTATATATAATATATGTCTGTTGAGTTAATTGCTATAAGTTCATTCGTTCTTGCGATACTGGGTGGTCTTGGACATTTTATTCGCAAGAGTAATTTAAAGCATTTGAATTGTTGTAATCTGTGTAAGAGTGATTGTGTCGATGAGGATAAGAATGCTTTAAAAAGAATAGAGAGTAATCAAGCGAAGATAGATAAATTAACAAAGAAAGTAAATAAATTAAAAATTAAACGTGGGGATAGTAGTGAACCCACCACCCCAAGTATTGGAAGAGTTGTATTCTTAACGGGTGAGGAGGATGATGGCGTTATGATATAGACTGGTCTTTCTTTCTTAAATTATATTTGTTCTGGTATGCTTTGCGAGTTTCACAGTTATTTTTATAATATTCTCTCTTCTGATTTAATATAGACTCTCGTTTATCTTGGTAATATTGTTTAACAGTTCGACCTGCGATATTTCGATTAACTATATTATAAAGATTCAGCATTTGATGCCGTCCTTCCTCACACGCCAACTCGTGTGCGTTATCGCAAGGGAATTCGCAAATTAATTCTATGTGGCAATTCTCGAAACCGACCTCGTCAAAGAGTTCAAACGAATAAATTTTAGATCCTAAATTATTAAGGTATAAACAATATGATTGTTGGTGGCGATACATTCTACAATCCAACGAACCAGTTGTCGAGCCGATGTAAATTTTGTCAGTATCCTTAGATGCTATCTTATAAATTTTCCCATTAGAGTAATCTTTCATTTATATATTATATACAAAGATAAAAAATTAAACAAAGAAACGAATAATTCCTAAATAAACAAAGAATTAAACAAAGAAAGTGTTTTAAATGAGTATTATTGTGTTTAAATAACATATAAATACCCCTGTGAGAAATATAAATCGATTTATATGTCTATGAGACCCTAAATGGTGTTATATTTCTTTGTTTTATTGTATTTTTATTCATTTCTTTGTTATTTAAACACAATAATACTCCCTAAATGAATAATCTTTGTTTAATTCCATAAAACAAATAAAGATTTAGTAATAAATTAAAAACATTTCTCTCTAATATATAAATGGAATCTGTTATTTATAATGATGATTGTTTTAATAAATTCGCGTGTATACCTGATAAGTCAGTTCAGTTAGTTTGTGTGGATTTACCTTATAACTGCACGGCATTAAAATGGGATTGTGCTATTGATTTAAATAAGATGTGGATAGAATTAAAAAGAATAGGAAGAGAGAATTGTAAGTATGTATTCTTTTGTAATACTAAATTTGGTAATACATTAATAAATAGTAATCCAAAATGGTTTAAAGAAGACATCGTTTGGAAGAAAGGGAATCGGTCTGTTGGATTTTTAGATTGCAATAAGAGAGTATTAAAAAACCATGAAATGATATATCTATTTTATAATGATAAAAAACCGAAAGGTGTAAAATGGATATACAACCCCCAAAAAACAGAAGGCAAACCTTATAGTTGTAGTAGAGAAACAAATAATAATATTTATAATAAAAGTTTATATACAACTACAATTAATAAAGGGGATAGATTCCCAATTTCTATTTTAGAATATAATTCAGATAAAGAGAAATTACACCCAACACAAAAACCAGTTGAGTTATGCGAGTGGTTAGTTAAAACATATTCTAATGAAGACGACTTGGTATTAGATTTCACGATGGGTTCAGGTTCAACGATCATAGCATGTATCAACACTAACAGAAGATATATTGGAATAGAGAAAGATAATGATATATTTTTAACTGCTCAAAAAAGAATACAAGAGAGAAATGATTTAATTAATTAATAATTAATCTCTCATATAATATTATAACATGCCTTATGAATTTGTGAAATTAGAAAAGTTATCCGGCGATAAAAAGAAATACATGGTTGTATTAAAACATAATGTTAAAGGTGTAGACAAAGAAAAGATAATTAAATTTGGTGAAGCAGGGGCAGAAGATTATACAATACATAAAGACGATGAACGAAAGAAACTTTATATAGCACGACACGAGAAGAATGAGAACTGGACTAAGACTGGAATTGCTACTGCTGGATTTTGGTCAAAACACCTTTTGTGGAATAAAAAAACTATTAATGCAAGTTTAAATGATATTAAAAAAACATTCTTTTAGAATTAATTAATTTATATTAAATTGAATTTCTCTAGTTAATATAAATGTCACCCTTCCATTTCTATATGATTTTCTATTCTTCATTAAACTTTCTTGGAACTTATGGGATATGTAAATTAGTTGAATATGATAATAAACAGATTGCTTTAAAAAAACTTAGCAATAATAAAATCTCTAATTGAATATAATTCTATAAAATCAGATGGTTTGGAATTACTTGTATGAGGGTTTTCTAAAACATAATTTATTCTTTGTAAAATCAATGGCGCATTATTTTTATTAATATAGGATAAATCTTTATTATTAAACATTTTATATTATGTCTATAAAATATTTAAATACTTTTCTATTCCAACCAAACAATATCCTTTTCTAAACCGATTTTATAACAATAATAGAAGCAGTCAAAGTTTGCTCCTTTGCTTTCTACTATTTCACCGTTTACCATCTTATCAAAATTAATTCGCTTTATTGGTATGATTATTTGTAGTTTATTCATAAAAGTATTTCGCATATAAGAAGTATTTATTTTAGAAGACGGCAATAATAAAATGAAAGGTTTATCTAACTCTACTAATCGTTTCATTATATTTTTACAATCACTAAATGGAGGATTACTTACAATCACCTCACCCAAATTATTCTCAAAGAAATCTACTGGTTCATGTATAACATCAAAACCTAACTCTGTTAAATATTTGCCCGATGCTCCGTCACCATAGAAAGGTTCATATATTACTTTGTCTTTTGGAATATATTGCTTTATATTTTCCCAAGCGTATTTGGGTGTCATATAATCGTCGTGTTTTAAAAATGTATTTGTTTGAAACATAGCCATTATTGTTATATTATGTCTATAAAATATTTAAATACTTTTAATCATCACCCTCAATATCCGATTGATGTATATGTTCCATACAACTGCTACAATACCACCTGGGCGTGGAGGGTTCTTTATCGTGGAATGGTGTTCCAATGTCTTCATCTAAATCTGCTGAACAATAATAACATTCCCAATCATCATATTCACTCGATGAATATCTACTTTCACTATCATCACTTTCATACATTTCCATTTCAGACATTCTTATATATTATATCTAAATATTAAATTATTTAGGAATATAACAAATTAATATCTTAACTATATATATAACAAGAATGGACGATTTTGCTGGATTATTAAAAGAGAAGAAACCTAACCTTAGTGAGATGTCTGTAAAAGTTTATTTGAGTTGTTGGAGCAGTTTGAAGAAATTGTTTGAGAGGGAAAATAATGATATTGATTTTTTATTAGATACAAAAAATGTTATTAAAACATTAGAAGGTAAATACGATAAATTAAATTCTATTAAATTAAAGTTGGCATGTGTTGTAGTTATATTAAAAACCCTTGATGCCGAGAAATATGCTGATGAAATTAAAGAGTATAATGATACTATCGATTCTATGGCAAGTAAAATTAATCGTGTTGTTAGCATGAATAAGAAGACAGAATCACAAAAAGAGAACTGGACTTCCCAAGAAGAAATGGAAACGATTGAGAATCATTTATTAAGTTTAGTTCCTAAAAATTTTGTCATTAAAACCAATCAGCAAATGATAGCATTCCGTAATTATATTTTATTTGTATTACAGAACTTTTTAGGCACACGAAACGATTTAGCACAGAGTAAAATCATGTATCGACCAAAAGATATTGAGAGTCTTGATAAAGAACATAATTATATTTTATTACAAAAGAAGGGAAAGAAGGTTTCGTATTTAATGAATAATTATAAAAATGAGAAGAAGTTAGGTTCAATAGAAAGCGACATAGATTCCAAATATTATGATGTTCTCTCGAAATATATGAAATCCGTTTTAGAGTTTAATAGCGATGGATACTTGATGTTAAACGATAACATGCGAACACCCATGACGAATAATAGACTCGGTGTTATTTATTCTGGGTTGGCGGAAGGGAGCGGTGTGAATAAGAAATTGTCTACTACATTAACTCGCCACATTAACGCCAGTAAGGGTTTAGATGAAGTGGAACAATTAAAAGCAGAAGCAAAGAAGATGGGTCACTCGTTAGCGATGCACATTAAATATATGAAAGAGTAGTTATTTATTTATTATATCATTAATATATAAATAATGAGCAATAAAGATATTCTCAAAATAAAAGAAACTGATGACAGTAAAATGCCAGAGTCATGTCCTATAAATGATATTGTTCCCAAACCACCTATGATTTTAACATGTGTGAGTCCTGCAAAGACGGGCAAGAGCACAATATGTGGTAATTTACTATTACGCTATTATAAGAATTGTTTTGATACTGTGTTTCTGTTTAGCCCAACGGCCTCTACAGATAAAACGACAAGGAGTTATTTAAAAGCGTTTCAAAATGATGATATTGATACAGAGTTAATTGTGTTTGAAGACCATAGTGATTTAATCAATGGGGACACCTATATCCAACAGATTATAGATGACCAGAATAAACAGGAACAAAGCAAGAGGGATAGAGTGCTTATTGTGGTGGATGATTGTGTTGGGTTTCAGTTTAAGAAATTGAATTACTTATGCACTCGTTATAGACATTTGAATATCAGTATTATTCAGAACTCACAGAATTACAGACGGTTAGACCCTTTGATGCGGGTTAATAGCACGGCTATAATCGTTAACGAGATTACCAACCTAAAAGAATTGAGTAAGTTAGAGGAGGAGGTGCTTGAGAACGTGCCTAATTGGAAGAGACATTATGACTACGCTACAAAGGATAGATTCAACTTTCTTTATTTTAATATTTTAGAGCAGAAAATGTATAAAAATTTTAGCGAACTTTTGTGGCAGAAATAAATTAAACCTCAGTAGATGTTATTTTACTGGTTGAATTCTTTCTGCTGATAGTCTCAATCGTCCCTTCGTCTACATATTCATTTTTAAATATCTGCTGAATATTCTGCATTAATTGTGTGTTTATTTTGCTATTAGAATTAATAACAATATAGATGAATGAGGCGAATGAATTAAGACCAACGCCGCCCCAAGATAAATAGGGATTGCTATACGCCTGACCAAGTGATACAGAGAACACTCCTGACGCTTGGAAGAAATAAAATAAATATGTTAAATATTGATTGCTGGTATTTAGGCATGAACGTTGTTTTATAAACTCTTTTAAATCATTTACTTTATTACTATTAAATATTTCATTTATAATTTTTTCAGTTTCTAAATTATTCATTTTATATTATATTGTATTATAATATAATGGACTATTTTTCAAATCTTGCCGATGAATCGAATATATCAGCAAAATATGAAGACCAACTGAATCTTTTAAATAATCAAAAGAATGAGAAAGCAGAGCAACTGACCACATTAAAGAACCAGTATGCTGATGAACTTTATAATTATGGTCTGTCCGCAGCAACCGAAAAACTGGGCGATATAAAAGGGGTGATCGAAAGCGGTATTGACCTTGGTGGTATGGAAGCAGTAAAAGGTCTCGCTAAATTATATAAAGGTTCAGACATACAGGGGGCAGTTGATGAAGGAATAGATGCTGTAAAAGGTGTATACTCTCGATTAACCGCACCTGGCGTAAAGGGTGCTGATACTGCCCCTCCACAAGAAGGCATGGAACTAGAAGATTTGACTGGTAAAATAGAGAATCAAGCAGTCGAAGCAGGGTCTGAATTTCCTTCTGCTGGTCTTACAGTTAGTCAAGCGGATACCGGAACTGTTGGCGGTGTAACGGAAGCAACTGAACAAGCAGTGGATACAGAGAATCAAGAAGCGTCCGCATTTAACTCTCAAATTACAAGTGATGTTGATAGAGGAGAATTGACGGCAGATACTCCTGCTGAGACTGATGTTGGTGCTGTTACAGATGATACGGCACAAGAAGCAAATAGTTTAATAACAGAACAAACAAGTGCTGGAATCACAGACGGAACAGAAGCGGGGACTGAATTGGCGAGTGAAGCATTAAGCAAACTTTTACCTGAAAGTGCTTCTTCCAGTCTTGAAGGTATTGGTGGTTTAGCATCAACAGAATTAGCAGAGAATAGTTTAGACTTTTCAGGGATAGGAGAGGTTTTAGCAGTAGGCAGTTTAGTTACAGCAGGTATTAAATCCTTCGTCGATTGGTTAGATCCACAAGATGACCCTCCACCACCGCCGGTTGCACCCAAGTTTCAACCCATGGCGGAAGCTCCAACTTTTATTAGTTCTCAAGTTCAAGCTGGATTATAAAAATAGAATTCATTTGTTAATTTAGAGAGATTATTAATTAATTTATAGATTTATTAATTACTAATTTAATGATTTTTTTATATTAAGTTATTATATAATATGTCGGCACGAACTTTAAAAATCCGCTCTGAACAGAATGGAACTTACTCCAAAAAGTATTTGACTCGTATGCGTTTTGTGCTTCCTTCTGACTTGATGATGACTGACGCTGGAAACTCTTACCTTTCGCTTCAAACTGAATTATTTAAGGCTGATGGTTCTGCTCTTGATACCAAACAAGCGGCTACTGGTTCTGAATACTATTTCTCTTTTGGGGATGGTGTCCAACCTTACTCTGCCTCATGTATCTTCCGCACGGCGAAACTCTTTTCCCAATTGAGCGGTGCTGTGATTGAAGAGATTAACTTCCAAAATCATAAAACGGCGAACTTTGAATCTCTCCAAAATGATATCGATACTTTAGGTGCTTCTACTTCCTTTTCTGGTGCTGCTCTGGCTACCGAAGTGATTAAGAATATCCAATCCAATTATTCTATCTGGACTGAGGGTGGTAAACAGGAACTCCACATTCGTCTTAAGGATTTGTTCCCTTCCCTTAATACTGCCGTTTATTCTTTGAAGCAATCGCCTCTTATTGTAGATCTCGAATTAGAAGTCACTCGTGATTTGATTATGCGGATGACGGCACTTGATACCGTTTTAGAACCACCTGCCCTTGCTGCAAGTGGTGAGGCATTGTTTATCTCTGGTGCTGTTTCTGATGCTACCTGCCTTGTTCAATCTCAGGTTAACGAACTCTACAAAGGTGTTCAAGTTCCTAAGTCTGTTGCTCGCCCTACTGAGTGGATTTATTTGAGCAGCAATTATGGAGCGGCTGCCTCTGATATTTATGTTCGTGATGGTAATGGCAATACTGCCCCTGTTAGCGATATCGTTGTTGATAAGATTTGGACTGACGCTGATGTAATTGAAGGTGGATTTATTGAGGGTGTTACCCCAGTTATTTACACGCAAGAGATTACCAAAGTTGATGAGTCTGCGGTTCAAACGTTTCAGCACGTTGCATTTCTATCAAATGTTACCACTGATGTGGATGCTGGAACTACCGCTCTGAATATGTCTGTCCCTACCCAAGCAGTTGTAAACACTTATCAAAATAACGAAGTTGTTAAAATGGTTTCTTTTAATCCTACTCTTCCGTCTAAGACTGGCGTTAGAGGATTTAGCATGGAAGTTGCCCCTACTAACGAAGCAACGTTTAACCTTCTTCGTGATGCTAAGAAATATGTTTTAACACAAGCTGACCGAGAGAATTTAGTGACTGCTGGACTTTTGAGACTTAATGCTGCTGGGGAACACGAATTAATCCCTGATGTTGCTTTTACCGCTAATATGCGTTTAACGACACTTGACGGCAATGGCGATGCTGCTGTATTGGTTGCAAGTGATATAGTAGCACATGAAGACGCGGGTAATAACTATCTGGTTTCTAATAGTGCTGCTAACCTTCCTCGTCGTGGAGCAAAGCGTCTTACTTTTACTTCTTATGAGCATGCAACAAGCACTATTGAGTTTAGCGAAGATTTAGAATTAGCAGCTGGTGACGGTGTTAATCCGTTGGGTTTCTACCATATCACGGCGGCTGGTGGTGTGGAAGCCGCTACTTCCGTTGTGTTGTTTATTGTGAATGTTGCCCCTGTTGTTGAGGATCGGGGTGTGGGGAAACTTATTGCTGGAGCTTACCCTGAGGTTAGCAAAGCAGAAATCGTATTGAAGCAATACCCCGCTGGTCAAATGAAGATGCCTTCGCTTTACCGCACGATGCGTGTTGAACCCTTTAATATTCCTGCTGGATTTAGCGAGTTTGTCAACTCTTTTCAGATAGAAGCAAATTGCTACAACGCCTATGTTATTCTACCCGCTAAGGATTCGTCTTCTCTTATGTCTACTGGCAAAAATGTTGGTTCATGGAGGGCGACTATTGATGAGGTTGATCTTACGAATGTTGATGTCCGTATTTCAGGGGACTATCCTTCCACTCTTTATTTTGACCGCCTTGTTGATACTTTTAGCAATTCTCAAATGCAACTCCGCAATTTAGAAGGTATTGCTACTGGTGCTGAGGCAGGTAAGGTTCGCATTATCCCCATCAAGATTTACTCTGGTATGGTTAATGGTTCGCCCATCTTATCGCCTACCATGAAGCGTCTTCAAGTGCGTCTTCTTGCGGAAGTTGGTAAGCAAATTGAGGGTGGAACTGCCTACCTCTACAAAGAATTATACCGCCAATATTAAATAAGTATTTTAAAAATGTCTAATTAGTATTTTATTTTATATCTACATAATATAAAATGCCACCAAAAAAACAAACGGATGAAGATGAATTAGATTTAAAAGCGTTACTTGGTTTAGAAACACCCAAAAAGAAAACCAAAAGGGAATTAAGCGAAGAACAAAAGCAAGTGTTAAGAGACCGCTTGGTTAAAATGCGTGAAGTAGCAAAACAGAAACGAGAAGAAAAAAAGAAGAATGTATCTTTTGAAAAAGACGAAACATCAGGTGAGAATGTTATAATAAAACCAAAAGATAACATGGATAGTATTTTTGAGAAACAATACAAAGATAAATTTGAAATGCTAACCGAGAAATTAAATCTTATTAGTTCTGATGTAGTAGAAATGAAACAAATGAAATTAAAGAAACAAGAGGAGAAGCGAAAGGCATTAGAAGCTAAACGACAAGAAGAAGAAGATAAAAAAAATCAATTAGATTTAGAGAAGCAGAGAGAAAATGAATTAAAAGAACAAGCATCACAAAAAGGAACGCAAGAACCTACCAATCAGCAACCCATTATTCAAAAGGCAGATGAAGAACCTTTAACAGTATCTGAATCAATAAATAATGAACCAGCACCGAAATTGTCTTTTAGACAAAGATTTAAAGGAAGTAAATATTAAATATTATTAATTTTTTATTATTTTTATATTACATAATTATATAAAGATGTCTTATAATTATGTCGCCCCTGTGTCTGTAAAACCAGAATACAAACCATACAATCAAGTTGATTTCCAAGTTCAACTTAAAGCGAACTCTATTAAGGCAAACTCCTTTCGTGTTGTAGGTAAGATGAAGGCGTTTGTTAATGGTGCAACCCCCCTTGATGAAAAGCACTATGTGTTTATGAACCCTTTTTGTGGTGCTTCTGGTCTGTTTAGTTCTGTATCCACCTCTATTAATGCTACGCAAACTATCGAACAGATTTCCTCCTTTGGTCGTCTTGTAGGCATGAAAAAGCAATCCAAATATACTTTAGCAGATTTGACCTCGTCTTCTGAAAACACGATTGAATTGTGTGGTTCTAAATCGTCCCAACTTCTTTTAGGAGAAGTTGGGAATGATGGTTATATTTCCTTCTGCCTTAAGATTGATAACTGCTTGAATAACATGCTCGGTGGTGATATGCACCCTTCCGTCGTGCAAGAGGTTCGTCTTATGCTTACGCTCGACTCTGCTATGAATGCTATGTATGTCAACGCCCAAGAAGATGCTATTGCCGTGACCGAATTGGATTATACTTTGAAGGATTTAGAACTTCACTTCACGGAAGTTGCTCCTCTTCCCAAACCTGAACCTATGGTTTTTGAAACTCACTTTCTTACCCAGCAAAGCATTGTTTCTAAAATATCTTCTCTGTCTGTTCTTACTGGTTCTACCCCTGCCGACAAAATATCTTGTTCATTCATTAAGCAACGCAATCGCTCCAAACTGACGACTGACGAGAATATGTGTGAATTTGTTAGCGATATTAACCGTGTTGAAATGGATATTAATTCTACCACCGCCGTTGCGATGTATCCCCTTGAATCCTATTCTGATATTGCCCAGAATTACTGGTTTTCTTTCAAACAACCCAACGCCACATTTAGCAAAAACTCTATCACATCGAAAGTAACTGGTTCAACTAATGCTTTCGGTATTGGTTTTGCCTTGCCTGAGGCCATAGGCGAACGATTGACGATGACTGTTACTATTGATGATACTCCTGCTCAACCTGAGGATGACCCTTCTGGTTCTGGAAACGCAATCGACGCTTTTGTTTATTGTAACGCCTATGTTGAAATGTAAAGGATTGTTTTAGAAATAATTTATAATTTAACTATTATTTTATAATTTAATATATTTTATTATATTATAAAAGATGGCTTCGGTTAAAACTATGTTAGATGATCCTATTTCATATTCTAAGCAACGCTCGGTTTATAGAATTCCCTCTGGTGTTAAAGTAAATACCAAAAAGATTCGTCTGTTGGACTTTAAACTTGAACGCCGTAATGCTGGTGGTGCTTTGGTTGAGTATACTTTTGGCAGCGGTGGTTCAACCGAAATGATTAAGAAGATTTCATGTAATTCCGTTCAGGGTGTAGAGATTGATCGTGCCTCTGGTTATTCCATGTATTTCCAAAATCTTAAAGCTTCTTTAGCATCCAACTCTATCCAATACGGTATTAACTCTATGATTGCCCACCAAATGGATTTAAGCGTTCTTGCCCCTGATTTCGCCGAAGTGATTAACGGTAATCTGCTTACGGATAGTGCTTATTGGGATATGAATAAGCATTTCCAAACTATTAATGTTAGCGGACTTATGCAGTATCTTTCTACTGCCCGTTCGGTTTCTGACGATGGTTATGAAATTGTTATTGAATGGAACTTTGATGCGATGGAAGCCGAAGGTGATATTTTTACTTTTACTTCCCAACCCAAGATTGCTTATGATGTTTACCTTGATGCTACGCCTGTTGATACCGTCCCTGCTAAAACTGGTTTCATCTATTATTCTCTGGCGACTGAATCTATCCCTATTGCTGCTGGTGTTCCTTTAGGCGATATTGATCGCAAACTGACATCCTACAATAAGCAATATATCCAGAATATGTATTACTTTCTTAAAAATGGCGAGAACCTTGCGGATGAAGCCCTTACCCTTTCCAGTATGCAACCTGCTAAGTTTTTGTCTGCTGCTCCTCTTGCCGAAAAGATGCAACTCATTATTGATGGTGAAAGTTTGTTTAGCAAAAAGGCAATCTCTAAGGGTGCTCATAAACAATCGATTTTTAACGACCAATTTAACTCCGCTAACATCCCTGCTGGATCTAATATCGAACTCGTTAAACCTCTTGGTTTAGTATCTGATAAACGCTTCTCGTATGGTGTTCTCCCAGTTAACCGAATGATAAACGATGAACTTATTTTACAATATTCCGAAATTAAAGCACACGTTAAGCAGTCTGCTCTCGTTATCATCGCCGAGGTTCTCCGTGGATATATGCCTGATAAATCGGTGACCTATTTTGTAAATGCTTAAATAAATATTTCTTATTTAGAATATGTTATATTATTAATTATCTGTTAATAATATATAATAATATATATAAATGGCGACTTCTAAGAATCAAGCAACAGCGACTTTACCGAAGACAACCATGATTGGATTAAATCATTGGAACTCTACAACAAAAGTATCTCATTGTGAGTTTGAAACACAATTGGCAGAACCTCTTACGATGAAACAAGGCGATTCTGCACAAGTTAGGAATGTGTTTTTAGATGCGAGCAAAATCAATAGTGAAGTTATAGATTTATCGGAAGAAACAGAACTGGAAATGTCCTTTATGATTTATGCCATGATGAAAAAAACCAACGCTAATCTCGGCAGTATGGCTACGGATAAACTGAATATCAGCAACGGTTGGATTAGTGGCACGTCATTTATAGCAGGTTCTGATGATTCAAATGTTGATAGGATTAAAGATAGATATAATTTGACTAATGAAGAACTTGTAGTAGAACCAGTGCAGTTTGTGAATCCTCTACATAACTATGCTGAACTTTCTATGGCTGGATACTGGAAGGGAAATTATGATAACCAATCTCCGCCCCAAGCACCAGGCTTTGTTCCAAATGTGTTATTTGATGTGACCAAATCACGATGGGGACAAAACGCACCTTTCGCTCAAAATCTCGCAGCACTTTATTCTAATGGTTCTCCGGCACCTCTGCTTTGCCGTTATAATGTCGATTTAAATGTTCCCACCAATAATAAAGCGATTAACGAACCTGTTTATTTATTTAACCCTACAAACGGAAAACCCTATATTCGTAAGGTTAAAATTAAGATTCCAGCAGGTGTTTACGCTCGTGAAGAATTGGCGGTTAAAATAACAAGTTTATTAGCAGAATTAAAAACTCAGCAACAAGAAGTCAATAGTGAAAATCAGAATTATCAGGGTAATGGCGAAATAAACAATATATATACTGCTGGGGTTGTTGATGTAAATGGCAATGCTCACCCTCCACGTCATATCATCCCATTTAAATCTCGAACTGGTTCTGGATCAAATCCATTTCAAGCCAGTATTCGCTTTGGTTATTTGAGTTTAACTGAAAAAGGCACAGCAGAACCATACGATTATACCAATTGGACGTTTAGCACAAACAAAGGTGGGTCTGTTAATGTAACTGCTCCATTAGACCCTGCTGACATTCCACAAGAACCTATTGTTGACGCAGTCACTTTAAATCCCATGACGAATGACCTTATTGGGTTTTGTGATGAGTCAGGGTTGTTTCCCACACTTGAAGAGAAGAAGGCTCACAAAAACCCCCAAGTTTGCTGGACGCCCCTCTGTAATAATTTCCGTATAAAAGATTATACTTACGGAGGTGCACCATCAGGAGGACAATACGAATTATCTCAATTAACAAGTAATTCTAATGACCTACCAGTTGATACTATCGCAACAGGATTTTACGACACAAGAAAGACAACAGAAGTAACTGATTATGGTGGTTTAACATTACAAAATGACACAAGGACTAATTCCTATAATTGCGGACAAGAGAACCTTCTCATGTTTCATCATTGGATGTTTTCACCTGCGGTTAGTCCTAAGAATGATGTCGTCGATAATTTGGTTGGCGGAACATTCGGCACTAGCGAAATCGCTATTACTTATAATGATAACAACTCTAATAAGTTTGCTTTTAATTTTCTCCATACGCCTATTGAGAAGGCAGTAGATGAAAATAGCGGTTCAGTCCCTGTGGTCGTGCGTCAAGTTAGTTCTTTGTGCCAAAATCTAAGAAGCGATATTGATGCGACGCAATCTGACCAATCATTAGAATCTGGTTCTAATTTTCGCTCAACGTCGTATGCAGACCGCCATTCTGGAATATTATTTACAGAATTGAAAGCAACCCAAAATGGAAAAGCATTTGATTTTTGGGAGGGTATTTTGGGATTTGATTTGAAAGATGTTATTGTGACACCGCCGTCTGGCGTTTTTTATAATAAGTATAATGCGTCACGTGGTGAGCGTTTAACGCCTAACCCTACTCTTTTAACTTACGAAGAGTTCTTAAATAAATCTACTGGATCACTCTATGGGATATCGTTCCAACAGAACCAACAATTATTGAGTGCTAACTTGGGTAATGAATTAATTAACGCCCCTGATTGGTATGGGGAGGGGTTGCCGACTATTGATTTTAATGATACAATAATTGAATCACAACAAGCATCATCGTTGGTCGCTCGTAATTTACCTGCTTCTTTGCTTTCTGATTTGGGTGGCAGCATCCTATGTGAAATAACTGGATACGCGTCTGGTGGTGATTTGCAGAGTGGTAAAGATATGTTAGCAGTAAAATCGATTGTATCTCTTTATTATTTATCAGATAATTCATATATCTCGTCTGAAATTGATCCATACATTTATTTTCATACTTCCTCTGTTAGTCACACCATTTCTAAGTTAAAAGTGCGCTTTCTTAATCCTATAAACCAGAAGGTAATACCGAACACCGTATTAGGTAATAAGAATTCGCTTTTCCTTGCAATAACTCAACAGGTTCAATTATTCAATTAAATGTAATAGTATTTAAACTACGATATTATATTATCTCTCAATATAATATAATATGGAACAGCAAGTTAAGAAGAAGCAAGTAAGGAAACCTATGACAGAAGAACAGCGTCTGAAACATAACGCCAAGATGAAAATATATCTACAAAATCAACCAACATTAAAGTGTGATGTGTGTGATGGGAAATATCAACCGAGTAACAAGCATCACCACATACGCAGTAAGAAACATCTTAAAGCAGAGAAAGACGCACTGCAAAAAGATGAGAACTGGCATCTAATACAATCATTACAAGCAAAGTTAGAAGGGTTAGAAGAAATTGTAGCGGCGTTTCATGTTGACGACCCTGATTATGAAAATGAAAACGAAGTATTTGAAGAAGAGGTCAAAGAGGACTCCACGGAAGACGATGAAGATGACGACGAATATTTAGAAGATTTTGATATAAATTCGGTTGTTGCTTCCGAAATAGGAAAATGGACAGATTCAGAACTTAATTATATTATTTAAATCAAAAAAGGATTTAGGAATAATCTTTGTATAATATATAACTAATAAAAATGATGTCTGTTAATAGAATAAAAGCAAATGGCGAAGAAGTTACTTATACTTACCCAGTTGATCGTAAAAAACATAATTCAGCATGGTATCAACGGCATAAAGAAGATATTAAAGGTAATAGAATTAACTGCCCTTGTGGTTTATCTTATTTGGGAACTAATAAAAGCAATCATTCAAAAGGGAGGATTCATCAACTCTATTTAAAATATAAAGAAATTGCCGAACAAGAAAAAACAGAAGAATCGGAATAGTTTAGGGATTATTTGTTTTTTTATAATTAATATATTTAATTATAAAATTGATTTAAAAATATAATATTATAATATAATATAATAGAAAGTATGGCGAATCAACTCATGAACTATTTAGCAAACTTCAAAGCAGAAAAGAACGGCAACATTACTCACACGAGAATAGGTGATAAATCTTTAAATATTTATGGTGGTTCTTATAATATACCTGATGAGAATCATTTAGAGTTTATGGAATTATATTATAACTGGGTTGTTGTAGCAGGAAATGAAGAATACCTGACTGAAAAGCAGGACAGAAATGAAGGTGTAATTTCATTAGATTTTGATTTTAGATATGATACATCTATTAAAACAAGACAACACGAGGACGACCATATTATAGATGCTTTAATGCTTTATATGAATAAACTTTCGGAATTATGTGATATTCCAGTTGATAAAAAAATTAGTGCTTATGTTATGCATAAACCAAATCTTAATTGTTTGGAGAATAAAACCAAAGATGGAATACATATCATAATAGACGCAAAGTTAAATAGAAACGCTCAAAAAATAATGAGATTAATGTTAGTTGAGAAGTTAAAAGAAATATGGAGTGATTTACCAATAACTAATGATTGGACTGATATTGTTGATGAAGGTGTTGTTAATGCGTCGGTTAATTGGCAGTTATATGGTAGTCATAAACCAGATAATGAAACATATAAACTCACATCTAAATACGAGTTTAAATATAATGATGATGAATTTGAACCAAAAAAAATAGAAATAAATGAACCTTTATCTTTTGAAGAATTTTTAAAATTATCAGTTCAATCAGGAGGCGAATATGTTTTACAAATTAAAGAAGAACATAAGGAAGGTATTAAAAAGCATTTTGAAAAGACACATCAAAAAGAAAATGGATTATTGACACCGCCTCCTGAACAAAATAATAATAAAGATATTAAAAATGATGAATATATAGATTTATTATTTAATGATATTGGGAATGGTTATAAATCAAATGGCGATAAATATGTATCATATCATGACCGATTATGTATACGCTTTGTCTTAAAAAGTAATGGATATGATAAAAAGCATTATATAGATTATTGTAATCTTCGTGAAGGAAAGGGTAAGGATAACGCAGAAGATGATTGGGATAAATTAATTATAAAAGAAATTACACCTATGTATGTGTTAGAAGGATTAGCAAAACGAATTAAACCAGTTGAATATAAAAATTGGATTAAAATGCGTGATGAAAAGGTTAAACTCATCGGTAAAAATATGTTAATGGAAAGTATAAAAGAAATAAAAAATGATGATGAGAAATCATATCAAAAGGTAAAAGAAGAGTTTGAAAAGAAACATTCTTTAATTGTAAATAAATCTTTATACATAAAAGAAGCCGAAGATGATGTTATTTTTATGAAAGAAAATCAATTAATAACAAGTTATAAACATATAAAATATAGCGAACCAGCATTAAATAAAAAAAATGAAATGATTGGAATGAAAGATGATAATTGCTTTATTAAAAAATGGATTAATGATGAAAATATTAGAAAGTATGAAACGATTGCAGTTTATCCACCACCTTTAAAATGCCCTACTAATGTATTTAATTTATGGAAACCCTTTCAAATATCCAAATATACAGATAAATATGTTAAAGATGAAGAAGGATTAGAAATGTTTAAAAATCATGTTAAAATCTTATGTGGTAATGATGAAAATGTTAGTGAATATATAATTAAATGGATAGGTCAAATGTTCCAATATCCAGCAGTAAAAACAAATGTGCCGACATTTATTTCAGGCGAAGGTGCAGGTAAAGGTTCATTGTTAGAATTATTATCAAATATGATGGGGCCAGGTAAAGTATTAGTCACAACAACACCGAGCAGAGATGTATGGGGGTCTTTTAATGGGTTAATGAGTAATTGCTTTTTAGTAAATTTAAATGAAATGTCTAAAAAAGAAACGGCTGATGCGGAGGGTAAAATAAAAGGATTAATTACTGATACCCAATTAACAATTAACAAAAAAGGTATTGACCCATATTTGATTAACTCATACAATCGTTTTATGGGAACAACGAATAGCGAAGACCCAGTAAAGACAAAAAAAGGTGATAGGCGTAATAATATCATTAGGTCAAGTGATGAGAAATGTGGCGATAAACAATATTTCAAAGATTTAATTGGAAAGTTTAAAGATATAAATGTCATGAGAACAATTTATGATTATTTAATGAGTATACAAGAATTAGATAAGTTTGGCGAATTGCCTGTGCCTGAAACAGAATATCAAAATGACATGAAAGAACAATACAGAGATAATTATGATAGATGGATTGAAAGTTATATAACTGAATACCAAAATGAAGATGTTGAATATTTGAAATTAGGCGGTGAAGCTCAATATAAATTATTTGTAGAATGGTCTAATAAAAACGGTATAAAATATGAAACCAGTTCGATTAAAATGGGGTTAGGTATTAAACGATTAAATATTGATGGTATTATAACTGGTATCAGAACAAATAAGGGTAAAGAAACTCATTATCATATAGATAAATTAAAGAAACATTATAATATCGGTTGTATGATTGAACTTTAAAATTATAAATAGTAAAATATATTATTTTTTATAATTATTCCAACTATACACAACTATACACCACTATACACAACTATACACTCCTACATAAATAAAATAATGTAATTATCTATATTATTATGTTATGCTATATGGTGTTATTATAATATATATTCATTATTGTCTTATGGTGTAGTGTATAGAGTGTATAGTGTGTATAGTTAAAATGAAATTCATATAGAAATCTTCTTTTTATTTTATTAATTTATTTTCAAACTGAATTAAAACATCTATACACCTATACACTATACACTCCGATTTTAAGTCCCCCCAGGAGATATAGAATACATAGTATATAGTTATACTAATTAGTTTATGTGACTTATTCAACTATTCTCAAAGAGGTCTCC
>JAAHTH010001493.1_pt1 | contig 20136 bp, 22 predicted proteins | sample 6116091 | NCBI WGS metagenome assembly JAAHTH01 (sample SAMN13939990, study PRJNA603662) | sponge metagenome | isolation source: marine sponge | host: Mycale hentscheli | place: New Zealand | collected 2006 | reverse complement strand
TCGTATCATATCACACCAAAACATTCGGGTTTTGGAGTAGGATGGGTATAGATTTTTAAATTTTTTGCATGACTCAGCGCTCTGGGTATGATTTATTCCCCAAAACACGTTTTGGACTAACCAAACATTAGCTGTCTTAGTCTTGGGAGGATACGGTTCTGGCGCAATTTATTGCTGCCGCTGCTAACGCAGAATTGAACCGGGGCATGCAAACTACAGGCAAGGCCATGTGCCTTGCCTTTTTGTTTTCTTAACGTGAATTATCCCTGTGGTTTAAGGTGCTCTGGAAAGATGCTTGGAATATCAGAGAACGTCCAACCAAAATATGTTGTCAGTCCCCAATAAATTGCAAAAACTACCAGTGCAATAATTGAATTCCAAAACAGCTTTTGTGGCAAACGCGAAAGCGTTGGGGCTCCTGGATCAGTGCCTTCAATTACAACTCCATCTTCAGCTTGCGAGCGGTTTCCATACGGCAGCACAATAAACAGTGTTATCCACCAGATTAGGAAATAAACAGCAAGGCCGGTGAAAAATGCCATTAGACTTGTTCCAATTCCACTAGAGTACCACAGAAATCTTTTGGATGAAAAAACAGAACCGGTTTTCCATGGGCACCAATTTTGGGTTCAGCATCACCCAATACGCGTGCGCCTTCTGCTTTTAGCTTATCGCGAGAAGCTAAAATGTCATCTACTTCGTAACAAATATGATGAATACCGCCGGATGGGTTACGTTCCATGAAAGGAGCGATGGGAGAGCTTTCACCCAACACTTCCAGCAGTTCAATTTTGGTATTTGGAAGTTCAACAAAAACAACAGTTACACCATGTTCCGGCAATGCCATTGGCTCACTGACCGCAGCACCCAAGGTCGATGCATAGGTTTTGATGCCAGCAGCAAGATCAGGAACGGCAATGGCTACATGATTTAATCTTCCAATCATCAATAATATTCCTAAACTCTTGCAACAAAAACAGTTGTGATTGGTTTCTTACCCCAAAGGTTTCGGGTTTCACTACGAACTGCACGAGAAACTGCTTCTCTTACAAGATTGTCGTCTTTGCGGCGTTTTTTTGGAATTCCGGAAAGTGCGCTCATTGCCGCTTTATAAAGCGCATCGTCAAACGAAATGCCGTCGTTGGTGATTTCTGGCAGGCCGTAAAGAGCTATATCCAGATCATCAGCCATATCACCACCACGGTCCAGGACAATTGATATGGCAATATGACCAGCATAGGAAAGCTTGCGTCGCTCTTTAACACCGGTGGAGGCTTCATCTGCAATGATCTCGCCGTCCTTATAGATACGCCCGTATGGCACTTGCTCAATGATTTCAGCAAGACCTGGAGCAAGTCTTACCAAATCTCCATTTCTGATTGGGAGAACCTGTGGAATACCTGCTTCTCCTCCCAGCTTCGCTTGTGCATTCAAATGCGCAGCTTCACCATGTACCGGGATCAATATCTCCGGTTTGGTCCAGGAATACATTTTTTGTAATTCGTGGCGACGCGGATGGCCCGAGACATGTACCAGTGTTTCTCCGTCTTCAATAATTTCGATGCCCTGCTCAATGATTTGGTTTTTGACTTCAATGATCGGTTTTTCATTGCCTGGAATAGTGTGCGAGGAGAAAATAACCGTGTCACCGGCGGCAAAGGATATATAGCGATGTTCCTGCCTTGCTATCTTGGCAAGCGCTGCACGATTTTCTCCCTGGCTACCGGTTAGAATAATTACCAGTTTATTTCGGTCTATGTATTGAAAATCAATATCTTCAACAAAGTCCTGAATGTCATCGAACATGTTTAGATCAGATGCGACCTCAACAACACGGCGGATTGAACTGCCCACAAGCATCACTTTGCGTCCAGCCTTTTCTGCAGCCTGCGCTATTGACCTGATACGGCCAACATTGGATGAAAAAGTGGTGATTGCCACCCTGCCCTTGGCTTCAGAGATCAAATTGGCAAGACTGTCGGAGACTTCCCGCTCTGTTGGTGAACTGCCATCTCTCATGGCATTTGTGGAATCACATATCAGGGCTAACACGCCATCATCACCAAGCCGTTTAAATGCCTTTGCATCAGTGTTCCTGCCCAAAGTTGGATCATCATCCAGCTTCCAGTCTCCTGTATGTATTATACGTCCCAGAGGAGTTTTTATCGAAAGGGATACCGGTTCAGGTATGGAGTGCGTTACGTAAACGGGTTCTACCTCAAACGGTTCAATGTCAATCTTGTCGCCGACGCGATAAATCTCCAGGGGTAAATTTGGTGGCTCCCCTTCATATTGAGCCTTTGCATCCAGCATGCCTGAGGTGAAGGCGGTACAGTAAATTGGCGCCCCGATAAGCTGCCATAAACTAAGAAGCGCACCGTAGTGATCTTCATGGGCGTGAGTAATAATGATCGCAACCAGGTCTTTGCCAATTTGTTCAACAAAACGGATGTCAGGCAAAACCAGATTTACACCGGGCAATTCTGGCCCAGGAAAAGTAACGCCGCAATCGACCATGATCCATTTTCGCTTTGCCGCATCGCCGAAGCCATACAAAGCCAAATTCATGCCGATTTCACCAACACCACCCAATGGTACAAAAACCAAATCCTGTTTAGCCAAGAGTATCCCCTTATTATTCAGTCTTCTTAAAAAATATGTCAGCAGTAGATATTTGTTTTACTGTGCCGTCGAATAATTCAAGCAACATATAGCCATTATCATCTATGGAAGCAAAATAACCATCTTGTGCATCTTGCCCGGGCATATGAACCGAAATCGTTTCACCTAATCTATAAGCATGATCGAGCCACTTTTGCCTAATTGCTGGAAAGTTTTCCCCATTATTCCATAATGCAATGTTGCCCGCCATTTTCCTGGAAAGAGCCAGAAAAAATGCATTTGGTGAAACTTCTACGCCTTCAGCAAACAAGCTTGTTGCCGGGTGTAGGGGTTCTCCTGGAAAATGTTGGCAATTAACACCAATGCCAATGACTACACTGGTCATGTCTTGCTGGTGAACACTTTCCAATAATATCCCACTGCACTTTCTACCATTAAGCATCACATCGTTTGGCCATTTCACCTGAATGGCGTTTTGATTGTGAGAAAACTCCTCAATTGCTTCTCTAACGGAGATAGCAGCAATAAAGGTTAGATCAGAAAGTCGGTTTTTATTGCAAGGATCAGTGAGCAAAAGAGATGCAAAAAGATTTCCTTTTTGACATTGCCAATCGCGCCCACGGCTGCCCTTTGCCTTTGATTGAGTTTGGGCTGTTATCCAAAGATCACCAGGTTCACCTGCTAAAGCGTAATCCATGCAAAGCGTGTTTGTTGATGAAGTTTCTTCAAGCGCGTGATGGCGATATTGACCTTGCGCAGTCTCCAGTGGTTCACCGATCAAAAGAACGATGCAGCAGCGGTTGACGTAGCATCAGTGACAAAGCCTGCAATAAGCACATAGAAAGTTACAAATATTCCGCTTGCCATAAGAACAAGTTTCAATTCGCCATCCATTGGAACAAAGTTATCAGCGGGTTCATCAAACCACATCACCTTGATGATACGCAGGTAATAGAAAGAACCAATAACACTTGCGATCACGCCAATAATGGCAAGAGCATAAAGGCCTGCTTCAATTGCTGCGACAAATACAAAGTATTTGGCAAAGAACCCGGCAAGCGGCGGAATGCCAGCGAGTGAGAACATCAAAATAGTCAGCAACAGAGCCATCATCGGATTGCGGCTGCCAAGGCCAGACAGGTCCGAAATTTCTTCCACTGACCCATCTTTGCGACGCATGGCGATGATGCACGCAAACGTACCGACAGTCATAACCATATAAATCAACATATAAATTATGACACCATGCACACCTGCTTGCGTACCAGCTGCAAGGCCAACAAGCGCATAACCCATATGACCAATCGATGAATAGGCCATTAGTCTCTTGATGTTGGTTTGACCAATTGCAGCAAATGCACCAAGAGCCATTGAAGCAATTGCAATCAAGGCAATGATTTGCTGCCAATCGGAAGTCACTGGTTCGAAGGCTTGAATAACGACGCGGATCAGCATCGACATTGCTGCAATTTTTGGTGCTGCAGCAAAGAAGGCAGTTACCGGCGAAGGAGAACCTTCATAAACATCTGGCGTCCACATATGAAATGGCACTGCAGAAATCTTAAATGCAATACCAGCCATCAAGAATACGAGACCGAATATTAACCCGAGAGAACGTTCATTGCCTGCCATTGCTTCTGCAATACCAACGAAATCCGTGTGGCCGGTAAATCCGTAAATCAACGAAGCTCCGTAAAGCAACATGCCTGAAGAAAGCGCGCCCAGTACAAAGTATTTAAGACCTGCCTCAGTAGAGCGAACTGAATCGCGATTGATAGCAGCCAGTACATAGAGCGATAAGGATTGCAGTTCCAATCCAAGATAAAGCGTAATCAGGTCATTGGCAGAAATCATTAGCATCATGCCAAGAGTGGCGGTCAGTACAAGAATTGGGTACTCGAAGTTAATTACCCCTTCCCGCTTCATGAAATTTACTGACATGATAATCGCCAAGCCAGACCCCAGTAGCGTTAGAAGTTTCATGAACCAGGCAAAATTATCGAGAATAAACGAGCCATTCATTGCCGTTCCGCGATCAACTGTTAGGAACAAGCCGATGCCAGCTGCAACAATTACTGCCAGTGAAAGTCCTGTTACTTGTGAATGAGCACGCTCACCTGAATAAACGCCAATCATGAGCAAGACGAGTACGCCCAGCGCAAGCCAAAGCTCTGCGCCTAATAGCCCCATGTTCTGTGCTTCAATAAATGCCTGCAATGTTTCTTGCATTCGAATTCTCTGTTCTATTATTTCAGGCTCGCCTGAGCGGTTTCTTTTGCAGCTTCTAAAGCTGCTTGGTAATTCACGATTAGATTGTTGACCGATACTTCCGTCGCTTCAAACACCGGCATTGGATAAACACCGTAGAAGATAACCAGCACAACAAGTGGATAAATAATTGCTTTTTCACGACCATCCAGATCCAGGATAGATTTGAGGCTTTCCTTATCAAGGACACCCAGCATGACGCGGCGATAAAGCCAAAGCGCATAAGCTGCTGACAAGACTACGCCGGTTGTTGCGAATAATGCAATCCAGGTGTTCACCTGGAAAATACCGAGTAGCACGAGGAACTCACCAACAAATCCTGATGTTCCTGGAAGGCCTACATTCGCCATGGTGAAGATAAGGAACACAACTGCATATTTGGGCATACGGTTCACTAACCCACCATAGGCAGCGATCTCACGGGTATGCATGCGATCGTATACAACACCCACGCAAAGGAACAATGCGCCAGATACAAGTCCATGTGAAAGCATCTGGTAAATACTACCTTGAACACCATTGGCATTCATTGTGAAAATCCCGATGGTGACGTAACCCATATGAGCAACGGATGAATAAGCAATAAGCTTTTTAATATCTTCCTGCATCAAAGCCACAAGTGACGTGTAAATGATTGCTATTGCCGACAAAACAAATACCAACATCGAGAGTTCGTCACTTGCAACTGGGAACATTGGTATTGAGAACCGCAGGAATCCGTAGCCCCCCATTTTCAACAGGATGGCTGCCAGGATAACAGAACCGGCCGTTGGGGCTTCAACGTGTGCGTCCGGCAACCAGGTATGAACCGGCCACATCGGCATTTTGACCGCAAAAGAAGCAAAGAAAGCCAACCACAACCATGTTTGCATTGACGCTGGAATAACCGATTCAGCGCGCGATGGATCCAATAGCAAGACAATATCTGTTGTGTTTGTCTGCCAGTAAATGGCCATAATTGCCAACAGCATTAGAACAGAGCCAAGCAATGTATACAGGAAGAACTTGAAACTAGCATATACGCGGCGCGCGCCACCCCAAATGCCAATGATCAAGAACATTGGAATGAGACCCGCTTCAAAGAAGATGTAGAACAACATGATATCCAGTGCGCAGAACACTCCGATCATGAAGGTTTCCAATACAAGGAAAGCAATCATGTAGGACTTGATATCTTTCTTCACGCTGTTCCAGCTTGCCAGAATACAAAACGGCATAAGGAAGGTCGAAAGGATAACAAACAACATTGAAATGCCATCAACACCCATGTGGTAGGACATGAATGAGCCGATCCACTCATTGCGTTCTACAAATTGGAAGCCAGCTGTTGTTTCGTCGAAATTGATCCAAATATAAAGCGAAGCAATGAATGTGATCACTGTTGTGAAAAGAGCAACATTTTTGATATTGCGTTCTGCAACAGCATTATCTGTTGGAATGAGCATAATCATCAGCGCGCCGACAAGCGGCATGAATGTGATCATTGTGAGAATTGGCCAGTCAGTCATTAGCCTGCTCCTCCGAACATCGTCCAAGTAATCAAAGCAGCAATACCTATCATCATTGCAAATGCGTAGTGGTAAAGATAACCAGACTGCAATTTGACGACTTTGCCTGTTACATCCAAAACACGTGCGGATATGCCATCAGGTCCAAATCCATCAATCAGCCAGCCATCACCTTTTTTCCAAAGGAAGTGTCCGATCCATTTTGCAGGGCGAACAAAGATAAAATCGTAAAGCTCATCGAAGTACCATTTGTTCAGCAAGAAGGAATAAAGACCTGGGTGCTGTTTTGCCAATTCCTTTGGAAGGTACGGCGATTTTATGTACATCAACCAAGCCAAAACAAAGCCAATTGCCATTACGATAAACGGAGACCATTTCACCAGTTTTGGAACATCGTGGAATGTCTCCAAAACCTTGTTGTTTTCCGCAGCATAAAGTGCAGTACGCCAGAATTCATTGTACCAACCTTCATGATGACCACCGGTTGCATGTCCAACAAAAGCATCATGGAATACAAAGCCTGCAAGCAATGCGCCTGCAGCCAAAATATATAATGGAATTAGCATTACGTTCGGCGATTCATGAACATGACTCATGACATCAACCGATGCTCGTGGCTTGCCATGGAAGGTCATAAAAATCAGACGCCAGGAATAAAAGCTTGTGAAAAGCGCTGCAGCAACCAGCAATACAAATGCATATCCAGCATAAGCATTTTGACCGACGAATGCGCTTTCAATGATGGCATCTTTTGAGAAGAAACCCGCAGTACCAAGGACGGTTCCTGGAATTCCAAGACCTGTTAGTGCAACTGTTCCGATCATCATCATCCAATAAGTTTTTGGAATGTGTTTGCGAAGACCACCCATTTTGCGCATGTCCTGCTCGTCTGAAACCGCATGAATGACAGATCCAGCACCTAGGAACAAAAGCGCCTTGAAGAATGCGTGTGTGAAGAGGTGGAAAATAGCCGCACCATAAGCTCCGACACCAAGCGCCACAAACATGTAGCCAAGTTGTGAACAGGTTGAATAAGCAATTACCCGCTTGATATCATTTTGTACCAGACCGATGGTTGCTGCAAAGAATGCTGTTGTAGCACCGATCAGCGTTACGAAGGTTAGAGCAGTTTGAGAATATTCAAACAGTGGCGACATACGTGCCACCAAAAATACGCCAGCTGTAACCATGGTTGCCGCGTGAATGAACGCCGACACTGGTGTTGGGCCTTCCATAGCGTCTGGCAACCAGGTGTGGAGCAGGAATTGAGCTGACTTACCCATTGCACCCATGAATAGCAGCAAGCATACAATTGTCATTGCCGCATCTGCACCCAGTTCGTAACCAAGGAAGTTCAGCAATATACCTTCAGCATTTGCAACAGTTTCCACATTTGCAAAAATTGTTGAAAACTCGATGGTGTTGAACATGAAGAACACACCAAAAATACCTAGTGCAAAACCAAAGTCACCGACCCGATTAACAACAAATGCTTTAATGGCAGCAGCATTTGCTGATGGCTTTTTAAACCAAAAACCAATCAGCAGATAAGATGCCAGACCAACACCTTCCCAGCCAAAGAACATCTGAAGCAGGTTGTCTGAGGTTACCAACATCAACATGGCGAAGGTGAACAGAGATAGATATGCGAAGAAACGCGGGCGATGCGGATCGTGGTGCATATAGCCAATTGAATACATATGAACCAGCGATGATACCGTGTTTACAACAACCAGCATCACAACGGTAAGCGTATCAATGCGCAGTGCCCAATTTACGTTGAGATCGCCTGAACTAATCCATTGCAGCACAGGAACCGTAAAGGGTTCTGCATCTGAATACCCGTAAGATAGAAAAGCCACCCAGGACAGGATTGCTGATACAATCATCAAACCCGTAGTGATGTACTCGCATCCCTTTGAACCGATAGACTTTGCGAAAAGCCCGGCTATCAAAAATCCGATAAGTGGTAGAAAGACAATTAAGTGATACATGGTCAGCCTTTCATCACACTTACATCTTCAACGGCAATTGAACTTTTATTGCGGAAGAAGGCCACAAGGATAGCAAGGCCAATCGCTGCTTCTGCTGCAGCAACCGTTAAAACAAACAATGCAAACACCTGCCCCATCAAATCTCCCAAGTGTTGAGAGAAGGCAACGAAGTTGAGGTTTACGGAAAGAAGGATAAGCTCGATCGACATCAAGATAATCAAGATGTTTTTTCTGTTCAGAAAAATACCGAGCATGCCAATTGTGAATAAAATGGCACTTACTGAGAGGTAGTGTGAAATTCCGATTTCCATCTTATAGCCCCTTCCCGCTTTCAACGTTTACATTACGAATTGCAGTCTTCGGATCGCGGCCAACCTGAGTTGCAATATTCTGCCTGCGAACACTTGGCTTATGGCGCAGCGTTAAAACAATCGCGCCAACCATAGCGACCAACAAAATCATGCCAGCAATCTGGAAGAAGAAAATATGATCCGTATAAAGAATGTTTCCCAACGCCTCGATGTTACGAACTTCTGCAACATCCGGAATTGGTTGCCCAGTCGTGCCAGCAGTATTTGGTGCAGCAACCCAGGTACCTACTACCATGAGCAGTTCAACCAGGAAGATGATTCCGACCAATGCTCCAATGGGCAAATACTGCAGGAAGCCTTCTCGTAATTCTGCAAAATCCACGTCAAGCATCATGACAACGAACAGGAATAGCACTGCGACCGCGCCAACGTAGACGACAATCAAAAGCAGACCCAGGAATTCAGCACCCGTCATGATGAACAGTCCCGAGGCATTTACAAATGCAAGGATTAGAAACAAAACAGAGTGCACCGGATTGCGCGATGAAATAACCATGAATGCTGACGCCAGCATAATGGCCGAGAACATATAGAAAAAGATGATGGATGCGGTCATGTCTGGGTCCTACCTATATGGCGCATCAATGTGCAGGTTACGGGCAATTTCTCGCTCCCAACGGTCGCCATTATCCAGTAACTTGTCTTTGTCATAATAAAGTTCTTCACGGGTTTCAGTTGCGAATTCGAAATTCGGCCCCTCAACAATTGCATCAACCGGACATGCTTCCTGACAAAATCCGCAGTAAATACATTTTACCATGTCAATGTCATAACGAACTGTACGGCGTGTGCCGTCGTTGCCGCGTGGACCAGCCTCAATTGTAATTGCTTGTGCCGGGCAAATTGCTTCACACAATTTACATGCAATGCAACGCTCTTCGCCATTTGGATAGCGACGAAGCGCATGCTCGCCTCTAAAGCGTGCAGACACCGGACCTTTTTCAAATGGATAATTGATCGTTGGCTTTGGCGCGAACATATAACGTAATGCCAATCCAAGAGCCGAAAAGAACTCTTTTAGTAGAAGTGATTTTGCTGCTTGTGCAAGATTACTCATGCTGCGACCCACCCTGTAATTTGAAGAACAAGTGCTGTGGCAAAAACCATGAAGAGTGAGATTGGCAGGAATACTTTCCACCCCAAACGCATCAATTGGTCATAACGATAACGCGGAACAACTGCTCGAACCATAGCCATTGCGAAGAATACAAGAAGCATCTTCAGGAAGAACCAGAATGCTCCCGGCACCCAGTCCAGGAACCAAACATCAAATGGAGGCAACCAGCCCCCCAAGAAGAGAACCGTGGTTAGAGCACACATCAAAATGATTGCAACAAATTCACCCAAGAAGAAAAGCAGGAACAAGGTTGATGAATATTCAACCATATGGCCAGCAACAAGTTCTGATTCAGCTTCCGGCAAATCAAATGGCGGGCGGTTTGTTTCAGCGATTGCCGAGATAAAGAAGATGATGAACATCGGGAACAGCGGCAACCAATGCCAATCCAGGAATGATGAACCCATGCCTAAATAGTGCGTACCAAACCCTGTTTGCTGGGCGATGATAATGTCATCCAGATTCAGTGAACCAACACAAAGTAGAACCGTAATCATCACAAACCCGATTGAAACTTCATATGAGACCATTTGAGCCGCTGAACGAAGAGCGGCAAGGAAAGCGTATTTTGAGTTGGATGCCCAACCGCCCATAATTACGCCGTAGACTTCCAGCGAAGAAATCGCGAATACAAACAGAATGCCAAGGTTCAGATCAGCAATTGCCCAACCTTTATCAAGCGGTATCACTGCCCATTCAGCAAGCGCGAGAACTGCTGAAACGATCGGTGCAATGATGAATACAGCTTTACTGGCGCTTGAAGGAATAATTGGTTCCTTAACAACAAACTTTAGCAAATCAGCAAAGGATTGAAGCAACCCCCAAGGGCCAACTACATTTGGACCTCTGCGCATTTGAACTGCTGCGAAGATTTTACGGTCAGCGTAAAGAATATAGGCCGTTAAAACCAAAAGCGCGACCAAAAGCAAAAGACTTTGAGCAAATGTTACAATTACTGGCCAAAGATAGTCGAAGATTGCTTGCATGTTCTGTCCCTCGCCTATTCCGCTGCCTGCTTCATACTGCCAGAGCGAAACGCAGAACATTCTGCCATCACCTTGGAAGCACGTGCAATTGGGTTGGTCATGAAGTAATCCTTGATCGGACTTATGAGAGGCGAACCAAGAACTTTTCCAGTTTTCGAAGCACCCAATGATTTGGCTATAGCATTTACATCATCAACACCTGCTTCTGCAACCTCATCAAGGCGCGCAAAGTGCGGAAATTGCGAATAAAGTACCGAACGCAATTCTGAAAGACTATCAAAGCCGACTGTTACACCCAGATGAGCAGATAAAGCACGAACAATAGCCCAATCTTCTTTTGCATCACCTGGCGCAAATGCGGCTCTGGTCGACATCTGAACCCGGCCTTCTGTATTTACATAAGTGCCTGATTTTTCTGTATAAGTTGACGCTGGAAGAATTACATCTGCGTGGTGTGCACCCACATCTCCGTGGCTTCCAATATAGACTTTAAAGCCATTGGCTTTGGTCATATCAAGTTCGTCGGCACCATGAACGAAAAGCACATCCATGTCTTTTAGCATTGCAGATGTGTCTTTGCCGTCTTTGCCAGGAACAAACCCTAGATCAAGGCCGCCAACCTGTGACGCACTTGTATGAAGGACGTTAAAACCGTTCCAGTCTTTTGCAAAAACACCTGTTGATTTTGCCAATGCACCAAGCAGACCAAGAATTGCTTCGCTATCAGAACGATTGAGTGCGCCCTGGCCAACAATGATCATTGGTTTTTTGGCATTCTTGAGTTGGGCCGCAAATTTATTTTTACCTGATACCAAGTCCTTAAGCGTGTCAGCCCCTGATCCCAATTGATCGTAAGCATAGCGAAGATCACCAACATCTCCAACAACGCCAACAGGATAGTTGCCCATTTTGACACGTTTCAGGATACGGCTGTTTAGAACTGCTGCTTCAAAGCGAGGGTTAGACCCGACAATCAAAAGCGCATCAGATTCTTCAATACCTGCGATCGTTGAATTAAACAGGTAGCTTTCGCGACCATTGGCCGGTGAAAGTGAACTGCCAACTTCGCGACAGTCCATATTGGTTGAACCAAGATTACCCATGAGGCTTTTCAATGCATACATGTCTTCAACAGAGGACATACTCCCGGCGATTGTGCCAATTTTGTCCGCTTTGGTTGCCTTAACTTTTTTGGCTACTGCTTTGAATGCTTCTTCCCAAGATGCAGGTTTTAGTTTTCCAGACTTGCGAATATAAGGCTTATCAAGACGTTGCGAACGAAGGCCATCCCAAATGAAACGGGATTTATCTGAAATCCATTCTTCGTTCACATCTTCATGCAGACGAGGCATAATGCGCATTACTTCGCGGCCGCGTGCATCTACGCGAATGTTTGAACCGACCGCATCCATAACGTCGATGGATTCAGTTTTACGCAACTCCCAAGGACGGGCTGTATCCTGGTAAGGACGCGATGTCAGTGCACCAACGGGGCAAAGATCAATTACATTGCCTTGCATTTCAGATGTCATGGCAGTTTCAAGATAGGTTGTAATCTCGGCATCTTCGCCGCGACCCAACAGACCCAGTTCAGAAATACCAGCTACTTCTGTTGTGAACCGAACACAGCGGGTACAGTGAATGCAGCGTGTCATTTTTGTGCGAACAAGCGGGCCAATATATTTGTCTTCAACAGCGCGCTTGTTTTCAGCAAAACGATTTTTATCAACACCATAAGCCATGGCCTGGTCTTGTAGATCACATTCTCCGCCCTGGTCACAAATTGGACAATCAAGCGGGTGATTGATCAAAAGGAATTCCATGACGCCTTCACGGGCTTTTTTGACCATTGGTGATTTCGTGGAAATCTCTGGTGGTTCACCGTTGGGTCTAGGACGACAATCTCTTACGCCCAATGCACAGGAAGCCTGTGGCTTTGGCGGGCCACCTTTTACTTCAACCAAACACATGCGGCAGTTACCGGCAATGGAAAGGCGCTCGTGGAAACAAAAACGCGGAATTTCCGCACCTGCTTCTTCACAAGCCTGCAAGATCGTATAGTGATCTGGAACTTCAATTTCTTTGCCGTCAATGATCAGTTTCGTCATAATCTTATTCCGCTTCGCACCGCTTCAACGCGGTTCCTTCCCGAATACCTTCACATACTCGTCTCTGCCACCAATGGCTAGAGCCTTCGCCTGTTCAATCCAGTTTTCCCGTACAATTCTACCGGGGAAATTCAAATGAGTATCAACCCAATCTATATCGCTGTCGTGCCAGTCCGCAATTTGATCAAAATGATATACACCAAGTGAGTTCAGTGTTTTTGCCAGTTTTGGCCCAACACCCGCAATCATTTCCAGACCATCCGCTTCACCATCGCGCGCTTCATCCAATCGATTTGCAAGCTCAGCGCTCGCAGACTTTTGTTTGTTCTTCTTCTTTTTCTTGGATTTAGACTTCTTTGGCTTGCATGGAGCGGCATCTTCAATTTGCGCTTCAAGTTCCAAAATGGCCGCGATTGCTTTTTTCTCGCGCTTTTCCTGCTTTTTGGCATGCTTGCGCGATGCTTCCAGAGCATTGAGCGCATTGTCGATGCTGGATAGCAAATCAGCGGAACAGACACATTTTTGTTTTTTCGACATCAAATTCCTCCCGTTATCCGCATCTTTGTGTTTGCCACAATTTTACATGTGGCAAGTGTGACCAACCAAAAGCAAAATCAGAATTGCCGTGCTGGTCCAAGTAGTCCAAACGTTCTTTGGCTTCTTCCAACGTTGGTTGATGCCCCTCTTCTACCCACCACATCACGAAGTAGTTCGAGGACATCTCATTGAACCAATTGGCTTTTTTGTTGTAAAACTTCTTGTGAACCGTGTTCCAAACAAAATGCTCCAAATGCTCAGGTGTTTCCCATACGGTGAGATTGGCAGCAGCATCAGGCCAAGGCGTTGGCATGTCCATTGCGTGACCGCTATCATCCTTATGTATCCAAACGAACCTAGGCATGCTTGCACCCAAACCATTGATACGCTCAAGGTTATCCATAAACTCGGCAAAACGCGGATCATCATTCGCGTATTTTGGCTTTGCTATGTTGAGTTCAGCTAGATGCATGGGATTACTCGGCAGCCTCCAACACTTTGTCGGTTACGGCGCCTTCAGCATCAGAGCGTGCTGAGTAGCTGTCGATACGAGCTTCGATCTCGTGACGGAAATGCGTGATTAGACCCTGGATTGGCCAAGCGGCAGCATCACCCAATGCGCAAATGGTATGTCCTTCAACTTGCTTGGTTACTTCCATGAGCATGTCGATTTCTTTTTTCTGGGCACGACCTTCAGCCATGCGTGTTAGAACTCGCCACATCCAGCCGGTTCCTTCGCGACACGGAGTACACTGGCCACATGATTCATGTTTATAGAAATAGGCCAATCTTGCGATTGCACGGATAATGTCTGTTTCTTTGTTCATCACAATAACAGCGGCCGTTCCAAGACCGGATTTTAGTGCGGACAGAGAGTCAAAATCCATCGCGCAATCAACCATGTCTGCACCTGGTACACAACGTACTGATGATCCACCCGGAATTACGGCCAATAGGTTATCCCAGCCGCCAAGAATTCCGCCGCAGTGGCGTTCGATGAGTTCTTTAAACGGGATAGACATTTCTTCTTCTACTGTACAAGGACGTTCTACATGACCTGAAATACAGAAGAGCTTTGTGCCAGCGTTACGTTCAGCGCCAAATCCTGCAAACCACTCAGGGCTGCGGCGAAGAATTGTTGGTACAACCGCAACAGATTCCACATTGTTCACTGTAGTTGGACAACCATAAAGACCTACATTCGCCGGGAATGGTGGTTTTAACCTTGGCTGGCCTTTTTTGCCTTCAAGTGACTCCAATAGAGCTGTTTCTTCGCCACAAATATAAGCACCAGCACCATGGTGAACATAAAGATCAAAATCCCAGCCATTCTTGTTGTTCTTGCCAAGAAGCTTGGCGTCATAACATTCGTCAATTGCAGCCTGCAGCGCTTCGCGTTCACGGATGTATTCGCCGCGCACATAAATATAACAAGCGTTGGCATTCATCGCGCAACCTGCAATCAAACACCCTTCAATCAGCGTATGCGGATCATGTCGCATAATATCGCGGTCTTTACAGGTGCCAGGCTCAGACTCATCAGCATTGATAACCAAATAAGACGGACGCCCATCAGAACGTTCAGGCTTTGGCATGAATGACCATTTAAGGCCAGTCGGGAAACCGGCTCCACCACGACCACGCAGACCTGATGCTTTTACCTGGTCAACAATCCAGTCAGGACCTTTTTTGATAAAGTCCTTGGTTCCGGACCAATGGCCACGTTTCATCGCGCCTTTCAATGACTTGTCATGAATGCCGTAAATATTCGTGAAAATTCTGTCTTTATCTTGTAGTGCCATTTAATTTACCTCGGCTTCTTTGCGACGGCCAATGCCTTGGCTTGTTTAATCCAGTCATCGCGTTCGATACGGCCTTTGAAGGATAGTTCATCATCCACAATTGCAACGTCTGCTTTTTTCCATTTGGCAATTTGAGAAAAATGCCAGAAACCCAAACCATTGAGTGTTTTCTCCAGCTTTGGACCAATGCCAGAAATAAGCTTTAAATCATCTGCTTTACCGTCAGCCTTTTTCAAGCGTAACGGGCCAGCAGCTTTCGCCGGAGCTTTTTTAGTTGCTGGTTTCGCCGCAGCTTTTTTTGCAGGTGCTTTTTTCGCAGCTGGCTTTGTTTTTGTAGCCGTTGACGCACCGGTCAAAGACGTTAATCCACCCGTTGGAGCAGAATAAATCCGATCGATTTGTGGGCCGGCCGGAATGCTATTGCCCTTACCTGCTTCAAAAGCATCAATAATTTCTTCTAGGCGCTCAGATGTCAGGTCTTCGTATGTGTCCTTAAAGATCATTACCATTGGAGCATTTACACATGCGCCCTGGCATTCAACTTCTTCCCAGGACAATGTGCCATCAGCATTTGTCTCGAACTGGTTGGCGTTGATTTTTGATTTGCAAACTTTCATCAAGCCTTCAGAACCGCGAAGCATGCAAGGTGTTGTGCCACATACCTGTATGTGTGCTTTGGTTCCAACAGGCTGAAGCATGAACTGGGTGTAGAATGTAGCAACTTCAAGCACACGGATATAAGGCATTTGAAGCATCTCGGCGATGTGTTCAATCGATGCTTTTGTTACCCAGCCATCTTGTTCTTGTGCAATCATAAGCAAAGGAATAACCGCAGATGCTTTGCGATCTTCTGGATATTTTTTGATCCAACCTTTTACAACCGATGTATTTGTACGGCTAAATGCAAACTTTGCTGGCTGCACATTATCATCTGCCAAACGACGAACGGACATATTTTATAAGCCTTCTTGTACTGGTGTTAAAAAACAGGAAGAATTCTCTTCTGATAAAGGCGAAGTGCCTTTCAAAAGATATGTCCCACCTGCAATTTTAATGTCACGAATAATATTAATGGTATTTTCTTCAGACACCTTGCGGCATTGTTGAATTCTGGCCGCTGCTTGAACGATAAATTTCGTTGTAATACGACGACCGCGAAGTTTTTCTGATTCTTTCAATCCGCCAAGTGCCCTTGGTGTAAAGTAACGACCGAGCAGAAGGCGGTTTTCTATCATGTGCGCACATGGTGATTGCTTGCCCTCAGGGTGAGGTTCAAAAGCACACATAACATTTTGCGCTGCCAATTGTTCATTTGCTATGTCCTGTTGTGTTGGCCTGTTTGGGCCAATATCAGATGAGGTACAAGCTGCAAGGATCATAGCAATAAAAATTGGACTCCAGAGTTTCCTCACCGATCCACCTCTCCAAACACAATATCAAGAGAACCCAGTATCGCTGATACATCGGCTAGCAAATGCCCACGGCACATGAAATCCATGGCCTGTAGGTGTGCGTAACCGGGGGCACGTAGTTTACAGCGATATGGTTTGTTTGAACCATCTGAAACAAGGAAAACACCGAATTCACCTTTGGGTGCTTCCACAGCACAATATACTTCATCTTCAGGTACACGGTACCCTTCGGTGTAGAGTTTAAAGTGATGGATTAGTGCTTCCATTGAACGCTTCATATCATCACGCTTTGGTGGAACAACTTTCCCGTCCGTAGAAGAAACCGGTCCCTGACCTTCAGGCTCCCGCATCTTTGCAATACATTGCTTCATGATGCGAACAGACTGGCGCATTTCTTCCATACGAATAAGATAACGATCGTAGTTATCGCAGTTTTCACCAACTGGAATATCAAATTCCATTTCATCGTAACACTCATATGGTTGAGACTTGCGCAAATCCCATGCTGCGCCGGACCCACGAACCATCACGCCAGAAAATCCCCAGGCCCAAGCATCTTCCAGACTGACTATGCCAATATCAACATTACGCTGTTTGAAAATTCGGTTGGCAGTTAGAAGCTGGTCGATATCATCAACCACTTTCAAGAATGGATCACACCAATCATCTATATCATCCAAAAGTCCGTCTGGCAGATCTTGATGGACACCACCTGGGCGGAAGTAAGCCGCATGCAATCGCGCGCCACAAACCCGCTCATAAAACACCATAAGCTTTTCGCGTTCTTCAAAGCCCCAAAGCGGTGGTGTTAACGCGCCAACATCCATGGCTTGAGTTGTAACATTCAATAGATGCGACAAGATTCTGCCAATTTCTGAATACAGAACGCGAATTAATTGTCCCCGTCGCGGAACTTCAATGCCGGCAAGCTTTTCAACTGCCATGGCAAAAGCATGCTCCTGGTTCATCGGTGAAACATAATCAAGGCGGTCAAAATACGGTATTGCCTGAAGATAGGTCTTGTACTCAATCAGTTTTTCCGTACCGCGATGTAATAGACCAATGTGTGGGTCTACACGTTCAACAACCTCGCCATCCAACTCAAGTACAAGGCGTAGAACACCGTGTGCTGCCGGGTGCTGTGGACCGAAGTTAATGTTAAAATTTCTGACATTATGCTCAGTCATTTGAATTCTCCCCAGGAGCGAACAAGGCAAAAACCTCTGCACCTGTCATCGTATTTGTTTGCTGTCCAAAATCATAATTATCCCGCTTTTCGTCTATGAAGACCTGTGTTCCCAATGGAAAACCACTTGCTTCATTGAACAATTCTGAATTTACATGATTTTCGCCACTGCCGTCCGCCAACCGCCAAACTATTGAAGTTCCACAACGGCTACAAAAAAGTCGCTCGGCCCATTCAGAGGACCTGAATGTTGTTATCGTATCACCTGTTATCTCAACGTTGTCTGAGCAAGATAGCGCCAAATAAGGACCAGCTGTCCATTTTCTGCAGACTGAGCAATGACAAACATCCACGCTTTCGCTGTTTGGTGTTACAGCAACTTTTATAGATCCACACAAACATTGGCCTTTTAATTGCTCACCCATTATGAACCAGCCTTTTCGTCACCCGGAAGCACATATTCTGCGCCGTCCCAAGGAGATTCATAATCAAAATCACGAAATTCCTGGCGTAGTTCAACAGGTTCGTAAACAACTCGTTTTGCTTCGTCGTCATACCGCACTTCCACATAACCAGTTAGCGGGAAGTCTTTGCGCAACGGGTGCCCGTCAAAGCCATAATCGGTCAGAATACGGCGAAGATCCGGATGACCCGTGAACAATATACCGTACATGTCGTAAGCTTCTCGCTCGAACCAGTCTGCACCAGGGTACACGCTCGTTACACTTGGAACAGGTGTTTCTTCATCTGTCGTAAGCTTTACGCGGATGCGCGTGTTATGTTTTGGGCTAAGCAAATGATAAACAACTTCGAAGCGCTGCTTATTACCAGGATAATCCACGCCACAAACATCAATGAATGACACAAATTGAGTGCGATTGTCATCATGCAAGAAACGCATTAGTTGAACGATATCATCGCCATTTGTATGTACGGTAAGCTCACCATAATCACGGCTGATACGATTGATATGGCTTGAAACTTCAGAAGAAATTACTGATGCTAATGTGTCCAGAGAATCAACTTCGACTTGTTCTTGTGTATCGCTCATTATCCGCCTCTATCGCTCAATTGTGCCGGTACGACGAATTTTCTTTTGAAGCAGCATAACGCCGTACAAAAGTGCCTCCGCAGTTGGCGGGCAACCTGGAACATAAATATCCACTGGCACAATACGGTCGCAGCCTCGAACTACTGAATAAGAGTAGTGATAGTATCCACCACCGTTTGCGCATGATCCCATTGAAATTACATAGCGAGGCTCTGGCATTTGGTCGTAAACCTTACGCAGCGCCGGGGCCATTTTATTTGTAAGTGTTCCTGCCACAATCATCACGTCAGATTGACGAGGAGAAGCACGAGGAGCAATACCAAAACGCTCAGCGTCATAACGCGGCATCGCCATATGCATCATTTCAACAGCACAACATGCAAGACCAAAGGTCATCCACATTAGTGAGCCTGTGCGGGCCCAATTTATCAGATCGTCTGTTGAGGTAACAATGAAGCCTTTGTCAGCAAGTTCATTGTTGATGTCCATGAAATAAGGATTATCACCACCAATTGGCTGACCTGTCTTTGGGTCAAGAATACCCTTAGGCTGCGGTGCAATTAGTGTGGTTGTGCCATTGCTCATAAAACTATCCGTATCTAGCGCCAAACCCGAGTTCAGGGATTAATCCCACTCAAGCGCACCCTTTTTCCATTCGTAAATAAAGCCAATTGTCAAAATGGCCAGGAAGAGCATCATGGATAGGAAACCTATCCAACCCAATGATCCAAAGCTTACTGCCCAAGGGAATAGAAAAGCAACTTCCAAGTCAAAAATGATAAATAGAATCGCAACCAGATAGAAGCTTACGTCGAATTTCATGCGAGAATCATCAAACGCATTAAATCCACATTCGTAAGCTGAAAGTTTTTCGGCATCCGGCGCTCTGTAGGCCACTAGAAACGGCGCAACGGCCAATTCAACGCCAATAACAAGGCACAATGCCATAAATATTATGACGGGTAGATATTCCTGTAAAACGAGTTCCACGGAATTTGTCTCCTGTTTGTCTGTTCCGTTTAAAAAGGTTCAAACGAAACACTAATCTTCCTAAGCATCGGGGTATCGCACATCGCCTTAAATCGCAAGTCCAAACCCACATGATATTATCAAGAATAACGTTATACCCATCCTACTCCAAAACCCGAATGTTTTGGTGTGATATGATACGAAA
>JAAHTH010001492.1_pt1 | contig 20137 bp, 22 predicted proteins | sample 6116091 | NCBI WGS metagenome assembly JAAHTH01 (sample SAMN13939990, study PRJNA603662) | sponge metagenome | isolation source: marine sponge | host: Mycale hentscheli | place: New Zealand | collected 2006 | reverse complement strand
AATCTAATATTAAAAATTGTCTTAAATACTTATCTTTTTTAATTTCTTCTATGTACCTCCACATTTTTTTTCGTTGATATACCTTTTGTATATTAACCGGGTCTTTTTCAAAAAGAACAATATCTTCGACCAATTGATCTTTCCTTTTTTTCCTTTTTGAAATTTCATAATAATCAGCGATTTTTTCCAAATCTTTTTTAATATAATTTGTTTGATAGTCTAACTCTGTTGCAATATAATCATCCATGCCTACCATAGATTCCATGGAATAATCATATTCACATTCACTATCCGATTCTTGATCTGGAATTGCATCAGCAGAAGTTGTGACCTCATTTAACAAATCTTCATAAGATAAATTAGAAGCTGAATATCCTTGATTTTCTTGTAAAGAATAACTAATATTTGCTGGTTGACCGTCAGTCATATATATTGATATATTAAACTATATTTATATTACTAAATTAATTTTTTTAAATTATTAGGTCCCAATCCTACATATATTAAAAAAATTGAAATTGTTTAATATATATGTAAATAAGGTATCAAAACAACTCTTTACAGCAATAGTCAAACGAACCAAGAACAAACATGTCTATCAAATCCAAAATTGTTTACTACCTTCCCTTCGTATTTATGCTTTTCATGTTCTGTACAAAAGTAGTGAGAGCTGAAGATGATGATGATGATAATATCCTTGGTGAACTTATTATTGATATGTTGACAGGAGCAGCAGTTGCGGCCTGTCAATCAAACGCTAGCTGTAATGCTATACTGGCCATAACTACGTTTATATTTACTATCATTGCGTTAGTTGGTTGGTGCATGACCGGCTGCAACTGTGATTGTGAAGCTCCAACACGCCGAGATATGCGACGTGCGGGAGGAATGGGACTTGGTTATAGTATTGGACGACAATGCTTTTAATTAAAGCTCTTCATCTAAATCCATAAACTTAAATACTACTTTATTACTTAGACTTGGATGATTAGCAACCTTGCGCTTTGTCATATCTTCAACAAAATTAGTACAATCATCCCAACTGAATCCATCATCAATAGTTGAAGATTCAAGCTTGTCTTTTCCACCATTGATTAAAATTACAATATTTTCAGAAAATTCTTCAACCTCTTCTTTCTTATTTTCTTCGTCCATTAATTTCACCATATTATTTTTTAACGTTTCAATTAGCTCAAATATTGCCCTCTCTGAAATAACATCATTATTCATAAGATGCACAAAGAAACTTCCCATTGAACGTCTTTTTTCATTTTCTTTATTTACTTGGCAAAATTCATCATAATTTTCTTCAGCAGCTACAAATCGAATATTGGTAAATAAAAGCATGAAATTATTAAAATTTTTCTGATAAATGGTATTCATGCGTGGAAAAGCAATTAAAATACCTTTATAAAGTTTAGCGTATAAAGCAGCCCAAAATTTATTAATACTACCAATTTCGAAAATGGCCTCTCCGATTTTTTCAAGATCTTCCTCTTTGCAATTCTTATTCATAATATTCGTCAAACAAGTCATAATATTTTTTTGCATATCTTCGAAATTTTTACTAGTAAGCTTATTAAGAAGTCCTCTCAATTCATCAATATCTTTTTCTACACCTTCTTCTTTTTTTTCAAGTTCCGTTGTCTTAAAATTTCTTATTTCCTCCCAATCTGCTCCAGAGATAACTTGGCGTTGACGCGGCGGTCGTCTTGTTGGTCTACCATCCCTTTTCATAAATACCGGTGTTTTTTGATATGTTGGCGCTCCAACACGAGACGCCAAACGATTAATAATATCAATAACAGTTTCGGATAAATGAGAATTTATATTGAGCTGATTAGCTTCGGGAAAATGTCTTAAATCGTACTGATGGTCTGCTAGTATAGATGTCATGGTTTAAAATTACATAGATGCTCTCGTTTATATCAATTTTTTAATTAGATATAAAAATTGAAACATATAGCAGAAGAAACTTAAAAGCATTACACTATTGTTATACAGATGTCCGAAAAGACCAACCAACCCGCTACCACGAATATTTATTCAGAAATCCAAGAATGGGATGACCCCACACTTGATCTTCGTCCTAATTTACTTAGAGGAATTTATGCCTTTGGTTTTGAAAAGCCTAGTCCTATTCAAAAGAAAGGTTTAATTCCTTTAGTTCAACCTGGCTGCGAAGGCAAACGTAGAGATATTATAGCACAAGCCCAATCAGGCACTGGCAAAACCGCATGTTTTGGTGTCGGTTCGTTACAAATTATAGATCCAGAAAAAAATTACACACAGGTTCTTATTTTAGCACCAACACATGAATTGGCCAGTCAAATCAAGGGAGTTATTACAGACATTGGTAGATATGATAAAATTAAAGCTCAACTTCTAGTAGGTGGAACCTCTGTAGATGGTGATCGTGCAAAACTTGATGAGGACCCTCCTCATATAGTAGTAGGTACGCCAGGACGAGTTCACGATATGATCCGAAGAAAATATTTGAAGACGGATAAGATTGATTTGATTGTTTTGGATGAAGCAGATGAAATGTTGTCAGCTGGTTTCAAAGATCAGATTTATAAAATTTTCCAATACATGCATAATGACGTGCAAATTGGACTATTTAGTGCTACTGTACCAGAGACACTTGAACAATTGACAACGAGATTTATGCGCCATCCTATTAAAATTCTTGTCAAAGCGGAGCAACTTACTTTGCAAGGTATCGCTCAATATTACATTCGTCTTGATAGCGATGAACATAAATACGCTACTATTAAAGATTTGTTTGATGGTCTTACTATTTCACAAGCAATTATATACTGTAATTCAACACGCCGAGTTGATGATTTGGAAGAAGCCATGATACAGGATGAGTTTCCTGTAAAGAAAATCCATGGTAAGATGGAGGAGGCGGAAAGAAAGGCTGTTCATAACGACTTTAAATCTGGTAGTTGCCGAGTACTAATTTGTTCGGACTTATTTGCAAGAGGCATTGATGTTCAACAGGTAAGTATTGTCATCAACTTTGATGTACCTAAGAGCGAACATACTTATTTGCATCGTATAGGTCGTTCTGGTAGATGGGGAAGAAAAGGTATTGCAATTAACTTTATTACGCGCCATGATGGTGCAAAACTAAAACATTTTGAAGAATATTATAATACGCAAATTGCAGAGATGCCTGGTGATTGGCAGGGTCATTTGGGCAGTGTTTAATTTTGAGTAAACTCGTCGAATATTGCTAGTTAATTTCTCTAATTGATTTAATGCTAATTAAAGAAATTAATAAAAAATTTTTATTGCCTATCGAATTTGATTCTAAAAAGAAAGAAATATTCAAAAACTTATACGAAGATTTAGAATTATTAAAGCAAACAAATTCTGAAGAATCAGTTTATGATAAAACATTTCAAACAAAATCCCCTGCTGGAAAAGAGTTACTGGGAAAATGGTGCAAATATTATACAACAAATAAAGATTTTTTAACCGATTCTCAAAAGTTATACAAAAAACTTCACACAATGAAATTAGAGCAACAATCTCCTATTATCCAAGACTGTTGGGAAAAATGGATGTCAATTAAAACAATGGATAATTTTATTGAAAAATTTCAATATTTAGAATGGGAAAAGTTAGAATTTTTAAATAAGTCAGAAATATTTCTTAGTGTATTAACATTTTATCAAAGTATATCCCCTGTTTTAAGTTTACTAGCACCAATTATTCTTTTATTAATCCCTTTTTTAATTTTAAAGGTTTTAAAAAGACCTATTACCCTAAGTGAATATATACGTGTTTTAATGGAACAGTTGGATAAACATTCAATGGGACAACTATTTACTAGATTTGATTCGCTTTCATGGGGACAACGAGTATATTTAATGATGTGTTGTGGAATGTATGTTTACCAAATTTATCAAAATGCGCTGGCTTGTTACCATTTCTACACAAACACAAAACAAATCAATAAAACATTTCAATCGTTCAAAAAGTATTTAGAATACACCAAAAGGCAAATGGAGAAATATTTGATTGCAATTAAAACATCCACATCCTACTCTAAGTATAGAGACTATATTCAATCAAATTTAGAAAAAGTTGAAAAACTATATGAAATTATAAATAGCATTCCATTAACATCATTAAATCCTTATAAATTTGCATCAATGGGTAAAATCATGAAAGAATTTTATTTACTACAATCTTCACCTGAAGTAGAAAACTTATTACTATTTACATTTGGTTTCCACGGATATATAGAAGCAATACAAGGTGTTAGTAAAAATATAAGAAATAAAAAAATAAATAAAATGAAATTTACAAAATCAAAAACAGTTAAATTAAAAATAAAAGACGCATATCATCCTTGTATAACAAACAAGATAGTTACAAATACAATAGATATGAGTAACAATAAGATAATAACAGGACCCAATGCAGCTGGAAAAACAACACTATTAAAAACAACCGTGATTAATGTACTATTGGCACAACAAATAGGATATGGTTTTTGTAAAGGTGGTACTTTGTCACCCTTTGATTATATTCATTGTTATTTAAATATACCCGATACTAATTCTCGAGACAGTTTATTTCAAGCTGAAGCAAGACGGTGTGCTAATATATTAAAATTTATTGAAAATAAGAAAACAGCAAAACACTTTTGCATTTTTGATGAATTGTTTTCAGGTACAAATCCATACGAAGCTATAGCAACAGCATTTGGATACTTAAATTATATTAGTAAAAATAACAATATACGATTTATGTTAACAACACATTATATTCGACTGTGTAAGTTATTTAAGAAAACAAAAAATATAGAAAATGCTAATATGGAAACAAAATTAGTAAATGATAATCCCAAATATAGTTATAAAATTATCAAAGGAATATCGAAGATAAAAGGCGGTATAATGGTATTAAAACAATTAGATTATCCTGATAAAATAATTGCGGAAGCAACTGATATTATTAAAACATTATAAATTTCGTTCATTTAGATAAATTAATAATATTGAGAAAAATCAAATATGATGCGACTTTTTTTAATTAGTTTAGGAGTGACATGTTTAGCCAGCGTGATTTTATTTTTCTATTTCAAAAATAGAATTGGTCGTATGGAACAAAAGGTAGATCTAATGTTTCAGATCATTCAAGAATACGAACAAGCAAAAAATATACAACCAATACAAACATTTCAACCTACAACTGTTTCAAGAGATGATGTAATGCAAATGGGAGGAAACACGGCACACAATGATTTAATTAGTGTTTCTGATGATGATGATGATGATAATCAAGAAACGGATAGTGAAGAAATAAGCGATAATGAAGAAGATGAGGAAGAACCAATACTGCACATTCAAGGACAAGTAGAAAATATTAAATCTATCAGTTTATCTGGTGCAGAAATAGAATCGTTAGTTGTTGAACCAGCGGATGATTTAGATGAAATTAGCGATTTAGAAGATGATGATGACAAAAAAGAAATAATTACTTTAGAAGAGACATCGGATGAACAGCCCGAAGATCTAGTTGAGAGTGTTGAAAATAACGAGACAGAAGAAGAAGAAATCATAGATGAAGAATCTGTTTATGTAAAAAAAATAGAAGTTGGTGATGTAAAACCTCTAGATAAAATGACAGTCAAAGAATTAAGAAACAAAGCCGAAAAAGATGGGTTTACTAATTTCAAAGGCCTTCGTAAAGATAAATTAGTAGAATTACTGACAAGTCAATAGAAAATAATGTTAATGTAATATAAAATGAGTTGGGGTACTTGCTATAACGGATCAAATAATATTCATGCTGGATTTCCTGCATTAATGAGTGATGGTCGATGGGCTTCAAATTGGGAGCCTGGTTGTGCTATTAATAATCAATTAAAGAAACAGGTAGGTATTACAAATAATTACGAATATAGACAATACCTAATTAAAAACGCCGATCAAATAATCCAAAAAAATCAAGTTGGATCCTGCGACAATTGTTGTGCTTGTTGGGAAAATTTTAATGAAAGAAACACTGTTAAATGTCCCAACAAATATATTTTTAGCTCGTGCACAGATAAAACACAACCTTTCGGTTATCAAAATTCAGATTTGAAAAATCTTTATCTCTCCAAGAAAGCGCTTGAATCACGCCTTGTTGCACCAATTCTGACACAATCACAAATGCTTAATCTACCAAACTTTAATTAAATACTAATTGCTTTCAAAAATAGTATTTAAAACAAAATAATATTGTTATGTATGAAAATATTAAGTATTGATGTTGGAATGAAATGTTTAGCGTATTGTCTTTTTTCTTTGGATGGCGACAAATGTACTATTGATAAATGGGGTATTTTAGATTTATGCAATGAAAAAAAATACAAATGCTGTGGAATAAATAAGAAAAATAAACAACCTTGCGAAAAAAATTCAAAATTTTATAAAAACAATCAATATTATTGCAAGATACACGCTAAGAAACAAGAATTAAAAATGCCCGCAAACGAACTAAAACGTACTTGTATAATGAAAGCAAAGTTAGGAGAATTGAAATGCTTATGTGAAAAATATGATTTTATCAAGGAGAACAGTAAGAAAAAACTAAAAAAAACAGAATATCAAAATATTATTTTATCAGAATTAGATAAACATTATTTAGAATTTGTATCTACCGTCAAAACATCTTCAATAAATATGGTTACTTATGGAAAACGAATGAAGCAAGGATTCGAAAACTTATTAAAAGATATTAAAATAGACCACGTTATTGTAGAGAATCAAATTGGACCACTAGCATTGCGTATGAAGACTTTACAAGGAATGATTATGCAACATTTTATAGAAAAGGATTGTGAGATTATAGAAGAAATATCTGCTGCAAACAAATTAAAAGACTATTTAACTAAGAAAAAAACTAAATATTCAGAAAGAAAAAAACTTAGTATAGAAATAACGAAAAAAAAATTAGAAGAGAAAAATGAATTACATAATTGGATACCACATTTCATACAGCACAAAAAAAAGGACGATTTAGCCGATTCTTTTCTACAAGGACTTTGGTATATCAAATATAAATTGTAAAAGATAAAATATATTTTAATTGCGTCTTACTTAAAATTAAAAGTTCTAGTTTAATCATAATGAACGAAGTTATTAGTATAGCACCATCCGCACCAAATTTATCGACAGCTGGCGTCGGAGATACAGGAACTATTAAATTAAATAATCTCCCACCTCTTGATACAAATGACAGTAGTGCACCTAAAAAAAGTGTGAATTTCGGTCCCGGAATAGAAATGTTAATGAATGATAAAAGACGTTCAGGTTCACCAAAATCAGATATTAAATTAGCAGATTTAGAATCTTTAGAAACAAATATAAATTTAGATGAAAAACCAAGTAGCGGGGTTAGTAGAAAAGATGCAACAGCAGCCATGTTCAGTACAATAGGGACTACAAAACCTACAGAAGGTATACGTCTTAATATATCTGAAAAAGTGGGACCACCTGTGCTGTCAGCATCATCTGCCCCGGCGCCTCCATTAGTAGGTGCTGCTACTGCCAAAGACGAAACAAAGGAAAAGACTTGGGATGGTTTTAAAAAATTTAATGAAATTCCCGTAGATCCTACTAAACCAGTGCCCAAAAAACCACAAATGTCTAATGAGGAAATCTTAAGAGAAAAATTAAAAGTATTGAGAAAATTAGAAGCTTTGCAAAAAAAAGGAATTCAGCTTACCAAACAGTATAACATGGATAGTCCATTGGCAGAAATGAAAGGTGAATATGAAATGATAAAATCTGAAAAAGAAAAAAGTAATTCAGTTAAGTTTCAAGGCAAAATGCTTATGGCTGCTGTATCAGCTATCGAATTTTTAAATGCAAAATTTGATCCATTTGATGTAAAATTAGACGGTTGGGGAGAATCTGTTAGTGAAAATTTAGACGATTATGATGAAGTTTTTGGAGAGCTTCACGAAAAATACGGCGGAAAAGCTAAAATGGCACCAGAACTTAAACTTTTGTTTATGCTTGGTGGAAGCGCAGCTATGCTACACATGACTAATACAATGTTTAAGTCGTCAATGCCTGGTATGGATGATATCATGAGACAAAACCCAGAACTAATGCAACAATTCACACAGGCAGCGGTGAATAGTATGAGTAGAGAAAATCCAGGATTTGGCGGCTTTATGTCTGGCGTTATGGGAGGCGGAATGCCTATGCAACCTCCCGCATCTGGTCCACCTGGTCCACCACCTGAGATGAGAGAGAGACCACCTCGTATGCCGCCTATGGGAAGAGGCGGTCGCCCAGATGTTGGAATGGCAAGGGGTGTTGCTACATTTAATGATGCAATTAATATGGAAGAAAAATTTGAACCTGTCAATCAGAAACGTTCATCAAGAAGATCAACGCGTCCTGAAATGAAAGGACCAGGTGATATAAATGATATTTTATCAGGTCTTAAAACAAAACGCGTTAATATTCAAAAACCGGATAATAAAAGTACAATTAGTGTTGAAGACCTTAAAGATATGGGATCTAGTAATTTAGATGTTCCTAGAAAATCAAAACGTAAACCTCGTTCGGAGAGAAATACGATTAGTTTGAATCTTTAGATATTTTAATAACAATATATATTAATATATCTAATGGCACAAAAATACCCCGCAGCATATATTATTGAACCAGCTAAGCGAAAACTATATGAAAATAGGACTCCAAAAATGATACAAACCGAATTTTTAAACAATTGTGGTGGATTATATGCAGATCGAACCGCAAATAGAGAGAGTTTTATACAAACTAATCCAAAAATAAGATTTCTCGTTGTAGGAATGGGGCTAATGGGCGCAGGAAAAACCTACGGATTTACAGAAGCCAGAACATATTGTCAACTATTAAATTCTACCGCAAGTCGTAAAGAATGGGAAACCATTGAAGCTGGTAATATTAGTCACGATACAAATATAACAACTAATCAAAATTATAAAAGAAAGGTTCGTAATTTATTTTTAAAAAATCCTTATAATGCTTATAAACCTTGGACGCAAGAAGGATGGAATCGTACACCACACGAAATAAGAAAACAATTTGCAAAAGATATGCGTGATATATATTATAATACTAGACACGGTGCAAGAATTGATAATACACCAGATCAAATGAGACAACGGGCAGAACAACAAAGAAAACTTTTAACTAGACAAGTAAATTTGCAATTAGAAACACCTGGAGAAGGAAGATTACGAAGAAAACGACGAATACTACAAGAATTCGAACAAGACCAACAACAATTACCACAAAAAAGCGCTGATAAATTTCCCCAACCATTGATAAATCAAATTAAAAATATAAAAACTCAAGGAGGATCTGCGGTAACATACCGCAATCTTCGAAAAGCAATTTTACAAGGAAAAAATATCGAATATGAAACTATTGGTTCAAGTTTTACTACTCTTAAAACTATTTTTGAGGTAATAGTAGAATCAACTAATAATTGTAGAGAAAACTATACATATATAGTATTAGGTGTTCTCAATTTATGTTCAATACAAGAATCATTTAATCAGCAATTATGTCGTTTTTTTAATGACTCTAGATGGTTTACAGATATATTAACACTTGGTAACTCTTGGGAGGGAAGTACTACGCAATCTTCCATTGCATGGGGAGCACAAACCACCCAACAAAAAACCTTAATTAACATTACACCTGGTCCTAGACTAAGTTTAGACACAACCACCAGTAAACTCAATGATAAATTATATAATAACATAAAAGCATTGATAGAAACATGCAATAAACCAACTGTTCAAAACCGCGCGATTTATCGGGGAGAATGTCTGGGATTTGGTATTGATTTTTTATTGGTAACATATAATACCCCTAGTACTGTAAAAACAAACAAATTAATAGCAACATTACCGCTCAGTATACGTTCACAATATTTACTTAAATCTACTCAAACAAACAAACCAGTTAGAAATATAAAATTTAATCATAATTTAGTCATTGACATTTTAAATAGATTACAAAGAGGGACATATGCAAGAAACCCGACCTTTAACATTAATATTAATTGTGATACTGATACTGAATTTCGTGATGTTCATACAATTATTACGACTTTTCTAGAGAGAACTAGAACTAAAGGAAAAACAATTTATGAGAGAGAAAGAAAACAGGGTTCGCAGGCGTCATGGAAAATTAGTTTAAATAGAGGAGGTAAAAGACAACATAAAAATAAAACGAAACGCAAACGGAAAAGAAGTAAAAAGAAAAAAACCCGTAGACGCCATTAATCCTTCATGGCATCTTTAACTTCTATGATATTTGAAACTTGTTTTTTAATATTAGTACAATTTTTTTCCCGTACGGCATCAAGAGAACCCCCCATTGATTCCGAACACATTTTTTGCCATATATGAACTAATTTATCATCTTCTAAGAAATTTGGATGTTGATCTTCCCACTCTCTTATCTTTAAAATCTGTTTATGAGTAATTTTGGCAATCGAATTATCTATTTTTGTATGTTGTTTATCTTTTTCCCACTTATCTTCTTCTTTTACGTAAAATTGCATGCGTTTTTTATCGCTGCAATGAATAGGTCGTTTTTTTGGATCCATATCTTTTAATTTTCTAACCAAGATATTACTAATTCCTTTAACGTATCCGTGCTGCTGCGTATACATTAAATCTTCCAAAGATATCTTGACATTTTCTACAAAATCAGTTAAATTCATTGCATTTTTACATTCTTGATTCAAATACATATTAATCGTCATATTGTTATTATTTGTATTATTGATAGTCCTTGGATTATCAGCTATTGTTGTTAATGCATTCGTTAAATTTGGTAATTGTTCGACAAAAGCAGCAACAGCATTGGTATTAAAAGTATTTTTTTCCTTTTCCAACTGAATTTTTAATTTTAAATTTTCATTTTCTAATTTTATCTTTTCAATGTCATTTTTCGGCGATGAGACTTCTTCAGACTTTGCAACTTTGGAAACATTTGATTTCTCTACTATGTAGGTACATTTTTTTTTATGTTTAAATAATCCACTGCGAGTCTTGTAAGTCCTTCCACAGGTACAATTAAATTGCAACTTTTGCGTTTCCTTGGCGTTTCCAGTTGTTTCCAATAAATGTTTTGTAGTGGTTAAATGTTTATTAAAATTATATCTATTACTACACCCATAGTCACATTTTTTACAATAGAATTTATAGGCAACTTTTTTGCAACTTTTCATTCTTATATAATGGAAACATAAAAGTTGCCTAAATCCTTTTGATTCAAAATCTTTTTAAAAAACGATGTAGTACTGAAAAAAATGAACTCATAAATTTTTATTCTACAATCATCTAAATAAAGAATAAAATGTGCAAAAAAAACACTTCGAAAAAACAGCCAAAAATCAAAAATGGACATTTTAAAAATGTCCAAAATCAAAAAGTGCCTCTACTTTTGTTCTTTTTTTTGTGAGTACTCTTTTTTTAGTGCCTTTTTTTCAGTACTAGGTACTCGCTTCATTGGTATTTATATTTTGATTTTCCTTCTTTTCAAACATGTAACACTTGATATAGGAATTTAACATACACGTATCACCGCGAGTAATATATTCGCTATAAATCTTATATTCTCCATTGTTCTTTCTAACATAGAAGGAAACGAGGTCTTCATTTTCTTCGTGAATTACAAAAGCCATATACATAATATCTTTATTTTATATATGGTATTAGGATTTTTATTATATGAAGCAGTAGATTTAGGCGTTAATGTTGTAAAACTAACCTACAACGGTGCAAGGGGAGTTTATTATTGGTATTATGCGATGGATTATCCAGAAGTAGAAAGAGAGAAAAGAGCTATAGAAGATATGGAAATATTAACCAAACGCATTGAAGAATTAGAAAAAACTTTAAAAGAAAAGGACGATTAATTACCTTTTTCTCTTAGATTTCCGTTTCAATGTTTTATTTTTTCGTTTCTTTTTACGACGTTTAAGGGTCTTCTTTCTTCTACCTCCCTGCCAGCCACCCAAATTTTTCCGCTTAGAACGACGAACATTTATTTTAATAACATCTTCTAGGGGAGGATATATTGGTAAAGCTCCGGCTACACGCATATTATTTTTTGGCCACACTTCAGTAGGGTATTTACCAGGCGAAGGTCCGCCAAATACCCATTTTGCTATACTAGCTTGAGGATTTATTAAATTTAAAAACCCAGCCGGAAACCAACCACCAGGTGCTCCACCGGGTGCTTGCGGCTGTGGCAAAGCAACAGCTGAATAAGGATTAATATATTGTGCTGTGCGATTTGCTTCACTTGGAAGAGTCCACTGTCCTCCCTCTCTAAATGAGCTATTAAAAGTTACATCAACCGGTGGCATCGAACAATTAGCGAGTTCTTGTCCAGCTGCCAAAGCATTATTGGGTTGTGGTATTGTTGATGCGGCATTAAGTTTATAATATTTATATTTTTGAAACAAAGCTGTATAACTGGAATAAATTGGAAAACCTGGAATAGGAAATGGGTTAGATAAAACCATCCATTCTGCCCATTTTTTAGCTTCTATTTTATAAAATCCATTTGCTTTTACCTGTCGCCATGAAACTCTATTTCTAGGTCCTACTACTGGTATAATAGCAGGTAGAGCAGGAGCTGGAGCAACAACTGGACCCCATGGTGCTATGTCTGTATTTACTGGAATAGCATACTGCCATCTGTTGGCACTAATTAACCAAATACCAAATTGTGCTCCTGCTGCGGGTGCGGGTAATCTAGGATAAGGTTCATATGGTTCAAGTTCTGGTTCATTTGCTCTAAAACGGTTATATAATACAAATTCATACAAAGTAAATAAAGCGTTCCATTGTACGTTATCCCATGTAACAGTTGTTAAATCGGGCAGTTTTCCTTGAACACGCAATGGCTGAAGTAGTCTAATCGCAGCTCCTACTGGTCCTGGTGGTGGTCTGCCTATTCCAGCACCACCAGCAGGTGTATTTAAATAATTATTCATTCTTTTAAACAAAACAAGTACCATTTTTGGTTTTAATGACATACCAAATGGAGAGAATGGTAGAGGCCACACTGGTCTTTGAAATCCGGCAGGTTGGGCTGCATACCATGCTCTCATGGCTACTGTATTTGCTCCACCAGGAGTTACGGTATTTGCTCCTCCGTTTGGAGCTTGTCTAGGCAACCCATTTGGATAGGTTACAGATTTACTTGTCAAAGAAACTGCTGGTTGTAATGTCCATGGGTCAAACGGGTATCGTGAGGAAGCAGCAATGTTTGGCCACCCACCATTTACACCTGCATTAAAATTCATAGCTTGTCTACAATAATATTCTTGTTCCCAATAATCTAATGCTTTTTTCCTATTTTCGTAATATAATTTTATGTTTTTAGATACAATATTGGATGTGGTTGCTTTTTTCATTTTTTTCTCAAATTTTTCGGATTGCGAATCTTTAAATAAACCAGGCGCTGAATGATATTTATCAAGTGCGATTGTTTTTAAATCTGATAATTGATTTCCACAAAATGAAGCAGCTTTTTTGAGTTTTCCTTTTTTATTAACCTTTGTTACTGGTATTGCACGTTTAGGATTAATTTTATGCCCTTTTCTGAATCTTCCTACTAATCTAACTTTGAGTACTATATACATATTAGGGTCTTGTTTATTGGTTCTGTTATTAGTGATGTAAAATTTAAATGGAGGGGCATTGCCTGTTAAATTATCCAAATTTCTTGGTAAATATTTCCATTGAAAATCACTGATTCGAAAAATTTTATCAAATTTTGTTTGTTTTGGGTATAATGGATTTGGCATAGCCAATTCATTACCTTTATGAAAATATTGTTTTAACCATTTTTCTAATTTATTAGACAAATCCATCCATTTTTTATTTTCTTTATTTCGTGGTTTACTATACGGGGGTGTTTTATCAGTTCGTGGAATTTGTGGAAAATCGAAACTAGCCTGTAATCCTAATCCTTCTTGTTGTGCTTGATTCTGTGTAACAGGACCAACTGTACCTGTTTGTTGCGTCATGCGTGTTGAATAAAATATGGTGTGTTTTCCAGTAACGTTTGTAGATAGTTCAATAAGTAAATTATAATTGTTTTGAACGCGTCTTTGTGTTTGATTTGTAGCTCTAGTAATGCTCCGAACATTCAAACGTTTACCAATTCTTCGCCATGTTTTAGCGTATCGTTTTTGATTGATAGATGCTCTAGCTAACTGTAAAAAGGTAGTAGGGTCAGCTGGTCTTCCAGGAACTGGTACTCCACCTATAGGGGTGGCGGGTAATTGAAGTTGAGTGTCGGGTTTTGGCAAATCTGTCATTAATTGTTTAAGTTCAGTGGCAGAGATACTTGGTGCTTTTGGTACTTTATCAACTGGAGAATTATCGTTTATCCATCTATATACTTTACCATATGTAAATGGTGGAGGCAAAGGTTGTCCATCACCTACTTCTGCGCGGTTATATTGTGTTTTTGCTGCTTCTAATTGTGCTGCTGTGGGTTGGTTATTAGCAGGCATAGCATTTAATGAATCATATTGTATTAATGAGGCCATAATGTACTTATATATAACTTTTATTTTAATATAAGAGTTATATTTTGAATTTAATTTTTATGATGACGTAAAAATGCTTGCTTTTGTTTTTGCTTTTTAAGTTTTTTAAGTGTCTGCATAGCATCCTCTGCTTCTGCGGGCGTAACAAAATCATCATCGTCTTTATCAGCGCATTTTTCCGCATAGTTTCTTAAATATCCTGGTATGACACAATAAGAACTATCTTCATTAAATAAGTAGTCAGACATAGCTACAAAAGCACCTGTAAGTAAAATTGCGTAAACAATGTCACGTGTTCCAGACCACATGATAGCAAAAATCAAAAACTGTCTTCCTAAAGAATTTTTAATGTATTGCTCTTGTGATTTACTTAATTTAATAGTTATATACTTAGAACCAATATTTAACATGATTACCATTAAACCTATAAATAATGGATGTGTGTTAAGAAAATGTAAATTATATCTTATATTGTCCAAAAAAGGCATAGGACCATGTACAAATTTTTTACCTCTGCGTTTTACCATATTAATATTTAAAGAGATAAAATTTTAAAGGAGTTTTTCTTTCAAGTTGGAGAGATGGTTATTAATTGTAGTTAAATGACCAGAAGTGGCATTTTTAAATTTAGATGCGGCCTTATTTTTCATAGACGATAAAGAGTATTTATTATTCTCACAACGCAGAGTACGACAAGAAGTAAATGATTCTGTTTGTTTTGTTGGAGAGAAAAGACAAGCTAAAATAACAATAATTAAAAATATAGAAAGTATATTCATATACTATATTTTAAGATTTAAAAAGCAATGCCGCCGCCGTTATTGGTACATCCGTTGGCTTGTTGAGAGGCAGCATTTTTAGCATGAAGGGCATTTAATTTAAACATTCTATCCATACTTATTTGGTCAGTACCAGTTACTGGGAATGAGTGTGGTCTAAGTGGAATTCTAGTGCTAGTATATCCTTCGCGCATATCGCCTACAAATTGTTCGTCAGAACCTGCTTCATGAATTTTAGAAGCTTTCAAAGCGGCTAATTGCAGTGAACTTAAAGCACCGTTTGTATCGTCAGGACATTCTCCCTCTTGACACTTAACTTCGCATTTACCTCCGGCACAAACTGATTTTGTAGCACATTTTTTGGGAGTACCTGCAGCGCTTTTAGTATTTTGACATGTTTTTTGTCCAGGTAAACAGTCTTTATCTTGAGAACATGAACCACCAATAGCAACATTACCAGCACTTACTGTGGATTCCATATTAATAGAACAACCAGCAGGAGCTTTACCTGAGTCCCAAGCTTTTTTATTACAACCGGAATCAGCCATACCTTCTCTATGTGATTCAAGAAGTAAAATTAAAATAACAGAACCTAAAAGACCGGCATTAATTCCAAACTGTTTAGCAACAATACCTACAAGTACAATCATAACAAGTATTCCTAAAGTGCTATTAGCCATTTGGACTAAGAAGACTGGTTTTTCATAAACGAGAACAGCCAATAATGCAGCTAATCCTAATTCAACATAAGTTTTCATTCTATATACATTAAATGATATATATTTTTTAGGAACATTTCATTAAAAAAATATCTCTTTTCTTTATAAGTATGGCTCTTCAATATTCATTCATAGAAAATAGTGAATCAAATACGGAACGAACAAAATCAAAAAAACACTGTAGGACACTTAGAAAAAAACATAAGAAAAAAACACCGTCTAAAATTGATAATTTGCTAAACAGTTTGTCTCTTACTCAGCAAAATATGAAAGAAGGTTTTCGAGAAGGACATAATGAAACAATTTCACATAGAGCTAATAGATGTAACGGGATTACAGACGATGATGATTGTAGCGATGATGAAGAATTGGCAAATTTCCAACCATTGGCCCCTGCCGAAAATAATGTACCCAAAGATTCTTATCAGGAACAGGGTAAAGAAACTATTTATTCCGGCGACAATGAAACAGACCCTTCTATTGAAACCTTTGCTCAATTAGGAGATGTAACCGCTGAAGATTATTATAAACAGTATGTTCCGTATTATACTCAAATGCAGGGAGCAGAAGAAAACGTACATACAAATAAAGATGCATTAATGACAAAATTAAATTATATGATTCATCTTTTGGAAGAGCAACAAGATGAAAAAACAGATAATGTTACAGAAGAACTGGTTTTGTATCTATTTTTAGGCGTTTTTGTAATCTTTGTGGTTGATTCTTTTGCACGAGCGGGAAAATATACTCGTTAATCATTTTTTGGATAAAGATTTTAATCTATTTATATATTCTTTATCTGATAAAGTACGATCATATCGTGATTGTTTTCTAGGAAACTTATTATGAGGTCTAAAGGGTTTAGATAAACTTTCATCCAACATTCTACTTTGTAAAAGAAACCCTCGGCGAAGCATCGCTTTTCGCACATCATTTAGAAGTTTTCTAGTCATTCTAAATAATGCTTTGATTAATTTATTAAAAAAACATCCGAAGGAAAGAATGGTCTGTAAGCAAAATTATATAAAAAATATGCCATTGGACATTTCCATAACACGGGATAACGTTTAATTAAAAAGTCATTTAAATCAGTATTATTTGATATTCTCTCCAGAATTAAGATATCAACAGGAAAAATTTGATTAATTAATACAATAGTATTTCGAAATGACTTAATATATTCGTCATAGTATCCTAGTTTGTAATACGAGGCTATTAATTCTATACTTTGTTTATTTTCATAACGCGTATGTGGATTACGATAGATGTATGTTGCAATAGGTTCCTGACCTTCAACAATTAAACAAATAAATAATAGTTTTTTAGAAACTAAATGTTTAATATGTGTTAGTTCTGGTGTAATACAAGCTTTGAATTTTTTTTTGATTTCTTCGAAGAAATGTGCAAATAATGAGAAATTAGAATCATTAATGAGGTGACAAATAATATTATTGGGCAGCTCAAGATTCGGATGTTTCAAATATTTCAAAGGGAAAACATATGCCGTATAAACTGTTAAAGGTACAATAAAATTAATTACACCTTCGCGTTTAAACAAAAAAACCGGCCCTGCCCTATCTTTTCTCGAATTAAAATAATGAGAATAAATAATTTTTTGCGCTAGTCCCTTTTTTCTATGTGATTTGTGTACACACAAAAAATCAACATAATCAACACCAACTTCGTTACCATTTAATATTGCATTGAGAGGTCTCGTTGTCATAGCTGATACTACTTTTTGGGTAGGTTTATTTGTGTTAGGCAAAAGTTCAAATTGGAGAGAAAGATGAGAATTTTTATTATGAGCATGAAAATATTCCAAAACAGCATGTTTTGGTGGATTATATTTATCTTTTTTGTCATTCAAAAAGTGTCCTTTTATTAAAGTATAGAATAGTGCTTTTTTTTCAGTTGAAAAATCCTGCCATTTTTTAGTTAGTACTTTTGCATCATAAAATTTAGTTTTTGGGGGTTGTCCGTGTTGTATAATCCCACAAGGCCAAATCCAATAAAGTAAATTATATAAATGAAATACTGGTTGACTACTCCAAAAACGAAACCGTAGTTTAATAAATGCGAAAAATAACAAATAGAAAATTATTAAACCAAGCAATACATATAGAATCATATATTCCAAAATTAATAATTATTATTAAATATAACTTAATTTCTAATTATGATAAATTATATTTTCATTTTTTACCTTACTTAATATTAAATGAAAATAATACAAAAACGATTTTTAGCATTTTTATTTGCCTGTATACCTGCTCGCTTGTTAATCGCGTGGATTGCAAAAAATGTTCCTATTAATTATTTACCTTACTTAGGTTTAGTAGCATTATTGCCAGCTACAGGATTTTTATATATTTATTTAAGTGGTATACGAAAAACTGGGGGAGAAATATTTGGACAAAAGATTTGGTGGGATAAATTAAGACCAATACATGCTTTTATGTTTTACTTATTTGCTTATTTAGCAATTACCAAAAATAAAAAAGCATATTTAGTATTATTTACTGATGCTATGCTTGGGTTGGTATCATTTTTGATTTATCATTATACCGCAGGGTCATTTGCAAAATTATTTAAGTAACCGACCAATTAATTTATAACTATGATAGGCTATAACAACTACACCAACACCACCAATAGTATTGTATAAATTATTGCTTATTTGTTTATTTACTCCGAGATATGCTATGTAAAGTAGACCAGGTAAAACAACTAGATAATGAAAAATATGGATTAGATGCCAATATGACATTCCTAATGTTGGAAGAGGAACTACAACAAATATAGCTAAAGCTAATCCTATTAAAGAAAGGTAAGCACTTCTAGGAGTATTTTGTTTCTGAACTCCAATATACAATAATAAAGTACCTATAATAAAAATATGAATAGCATTGGTTACTTTAATTGGTAAATAATACATTATATATTTATCATATACTTTTTTTACAATTAAGGAAAGTATATTTTTCATAAAGTTTAAATACCGCTTGTTCTTTCATTTTTGCTTCAATCATGATATCAATATGCGTGTTATATTTTTCTGGAATTTCTAAAAGATAATGAGGTATTACTTCAATATAATCGGAATGATGACCACATCGTCCCGATCCTTGTTCGGATACATGAAATTTTGGTTTAATGCCTCGTTTTTTCCATGTTTCCAGAATTTGTGGTATGTAGAATGCCGGTTCTTCAAATTTTTCTTCTGGATGCATAAGTTTATAACACTCGTAATGATGCGTGTCAAATACAACTGGTATATTTATTTTTTCTGAAACTTCCAAACAATCTTTAATATTAAAACATTTTTCACAATTTTCTAGTACCAGTCTATTTCTAACACTTTGTGGAAGTCTTAAATAATTATCACACCAACGTTGTTTGGTTTTTTCTTTATCGCCATACATTCCTCCGCCGTGAACTACCATTACAGAATTAACCCCCATTTCCATTCTATCTAATACTTCAGCGTGATAACTTAGATCACAAATTGTTTGATGAAAGGCTTTTTCGTTTGGTGTACCTACTACGTTATATTGACCAGGATGAAATGTCAGTCGATGATTCATACTTCGTGCATATGCACCTATTTCTTTGAGTAATTTATCCACAAAATCCATATCGTAATTTTCTATTTTTGGATTACTGAAATGAGGGAATAACTCACTTGAAATACGAAAAACCTTTATACCATTCTCTTCATTCCATTTAATCATTTTATATAAATCGTGTACATTGGCAATAATTTTTTGCTTAAGAACATTAATTCCTTTTTCTTTAACAGAGCGAATAATCATTTTTCGTGAACAGAAGACAGTTGGTTTTTGACCTCGTAAAACTGTATTGAGGCAGCATAATCCAAGTTGTACAGGTTTGTTGTCAGACATAATTAGTATTGTTAATTAATTATGTTTAATTAAGTAATTCAATTTATTCTGGCTTATACAAGATATACAAGTAAACAGCAAAAACAACAACATTTGGAGAGAATATTTCCCATTAATTACTAGATATATTATATTTATT
>JAAHTH010001488.1_pt1 | contig 20143 bp, 25 predicted proteins | sample 6116091 | NCBI WGS metagenome assembly JAAHTH01 (sample SAMN13939990, study PRJNA603662) | sponge metagenome | isolation source: marine sponge | host: Mycale hentscheli | place: New Zealand | collected 2006 | reverse complement strand
TGACCATCACGGTCGAGGCGGAGAATGAAGACTGGGCGGCTCTTGTACGACGTATCCATCTGGATCAGGACAAGGCAGCCTTTGCGGCACTGTTTCGCCATTTCGTCCCACGGGTGAAGGCGTTTTTGATGAAATCCGGCGCTGGCGAGGCCATGGCCGACGAATGCACACAGGAGGTGTTGGCCACCCTTTGGCAGAAGGCTCATCTGTTTGATCCATCACGGGCAAGCGTGCCCACATGGGTCTATACGATTGCGCGCAACAAGAAGATTGATGCGTTGCGAAAACAGAGACGCCCGGAACCGGAAGACCTGCCATGGGGCCCCGAAAGCGAGCCAGATCAGGCTGACACCATAATTCTGCAACAGGAAACCGACAAACTTACCAAAGCCATCAAAGAATTGCCCGACAAACAGAGACTTTTGATCGAACGGGCCTATTTCGGTGACTTAAGCCACAGCGAGATCGCCGAAGAAACCGGCCTGCCGCTGGGGACGATAAAATCGAGGATTAGACTGGCGCTGGAAAGACTGCGCCACACAATGAAGTGAAATGACATGAGTGATATCAAGCATCATCTGAACGACGCCCTTTTGATGGGCTATGCATCCGGGAACCTGTCCGAAGCGTTCAACGTTGTTGTCGCGACGCATATCTCGCTGTGCGATGATTGCCGGGCGCGGTTGGAAAGTTTCGAGGCTGTTGGCGGGGCTTTGATCGACGAGATTGCCGACGAGATTGCGCTTGCGGATGCCGCGCTTGAGGCCACGTTTGCCCTGATTGATGGCACATCTCAGGAACCGATCCGCGTGCCATCGCCGACTGCGAACGCCGTTTTCCCGTCGCCGTTACAAGGCTATGTCGGCGGTGATCTGGACAATGTGAGCTGGCGGTCAATCGGCGGCGGTGTGAAGCAGGCGGTTTTGCCGACGTCCAAGGACGCATCGGTGCGGTTACTGTCGATCCCGGCAGGTGCGGCGATGCCCGATCATGGCCACGGCGGAACGGAGCTGACTTTGGTTTTGAAAGGCGCGTTCAAAGACGAAGACGATCGTTTCGGGCGCGGTGACATTGAGATTGCCGATGAAAGCGATGTTCACACGCCAATTGCGGAAGAGGGCGAGGATTGCATTTGCCTTGCCGCCACCGACGCACCGTTGCGGTTCCAGGGTTTGATCCCCCGGCTGGTGCAGCCATTCATCGGTATCTAAAGATCAGGCCGCGCCGGAAAAGCTGGCGCGGAGATGATCTACGGCGGCGGAAACCGCCGGATTGCCGTTTCGACCGTGCAACATGCCAAGTGAATACTTTGGAAGTGCCGGCAGCCCATATTTTGCCGGTGCTTCAATTATGTCGCCGCCAATAGACGACTTCGGCAGGGGTGCAATTGCCAAATCGGCCAATATCGCTGCACGCTGACCCGAAATATTTCCGCTTTGAAAGGCGATCCGCCAAGCGCGACCTTGGGCGTCCAAGCCGCCGATGCCTGCCTTTCGCCAAACGCAGCCTTCTTCCCATACACTTACGGGCAAAGGTGTTTGCTCGACGGCCAATCCACCTTTGCGAGCCGCCCAAACCAATGGCTCGCGATATAGTGTTTCCGCTTCTTCATCGCCTTCAAATCCCGCGTCGCAAGTGATGATTGTCAGGTCTAGTTCGCCCTGAAGATACTTGGCAACATTGCGATCCGACATGTCGACTGTAACGTTCACCGTGACGCCGGGATGCGAATCCGCAAATCTGCGCAACATGACCGGCAGGAACCGTTCGGCCAGATCATCGGGCGCACCCATCCGGACTACCCCTTGAACATCAGGTTGCACAAAACGCGCCACTGCATCGCGGTTCAGCGCCAGCATTCTGCGGGCATGTTCGAGCAGGAACGCGCCATCAGCCGTCAACCTTACTGAACGACTGTCACGGATGAAAACGGGTCGCTCCAGTATCTCTTCGATTTTCTTCACTTGCATCGAAATTGCGGATGGCGTCCGGAATACCACTGCGCCCGCCGCCGAGAAGCTACCGGTGTCGGCAATCGCCACGAGCGTTTTCAGCAAGTCCAGATCCAGCAGAGGGACTTGCTGACTTACAGGTGCATTCATCGATCTTGCTCCTATCAAAAAAAACTGTAAGATGGAACCAAATCTATTCGTTTGATTGATGCATGTCCAGTCTCCATATTCACCTCAAGGCCGTCGCGACGCCTTTGAACGCAAATGAAACTGGAGAAAAGACATGACTGATCAAAGCTATTTCGTCGCCCAGGCTCAAAGTACGGGCCACCCAATCGCCGACCTGTCCCGCCGCCTGACCGAACGTGTTCGCCAGCGCCGCCTGCGCCGTGGTCTAAAGAAAATCGCGGAACTGGACGCGCATATCCTGCACGATATCGGCGTGACACGGCAAGAAGCACAGCGCATCAGCGGCCTGCCATTGTCGGTGGACGCCAGCACAGAGCTCTACAACTCATCACTGCATGGCAGCCGCAACAATCGTGGCCAGTGACCCGAACTGACGACGTGCTAGACTACCCCGATGAACCAAAGACACCAAAATGACATCGTCGCGCGGTTGAGACCGGGCGACGAGATTTTTCGGGCAAAGCGATGAGGCAATTCGCCGAATTATGCTTTGAAATCGAGCAGGCAAAACAGCCCGCCAAGAAGATAGCGGCTTTGGCACAATATATGACCAACGCCCCCGACGCAGATCGACTTTGGGCTGTCGCGCTATATTCCGGGAACCGCCCAAAGCGCAGTGTGACATCTCTTCAGTTGCGCACATGGGCCGCCGAACATGCGGGCATTCCTGCCTGGCTATTTGACGAAAGCCATTCGATTGCTGGTGATCTGGCCGAGACATCAGCATTGATTTTACCCCAACCGGCCGAGCAGACCGATGGGACGTTGGCGGGTTGGATCGAGACCATTCGCGCTATGGGCGAAATGGACGAAGCATGCAAAAAGGGGTCGACCCTTAATGCCTGGGATCAGATGGACCGGCGCGCACGCTTCGTGTTCAACAAACTTATCACCGGCAGCTTTCGTTTGAGCGTTTCCCAGAAACTTTTGCCACAGGCACTTTCCAGTCTTACCGGCATGGATGCGGCCGTCTTGGCGCACCGATTGGCCGGCAAATGGACACCGGAAGATGCAACTTTCAGTTCGCTTTTCACTGCTGCCAATCCGGTTGCCGACTTTTCCAGGCCGGTTCCATTCGCTTTTATTGGGGACTTGGAATGTGGTCCAGAGGAACTCGGCGATCCCAGCGACTGGGTAGCAGAGCATCGATGGGATGGCGTACGTGCCCAGGCAATATTTCAAGATCGCGCGTTGATACTTTGGTCAGACTACGAAGAGATAATAACTGGCAGATTTCCAGAACTTGTCACGCTGCGCGATTGTGTTGCCCCGGGGACCGTGCTTGATGGCACGCTTCTGTGTTGGGCGGATGGCTCGCTACTGCCAAGGGCGATGTTGGATAAACGGATGGCAGCAAAGTCGGCCACCACCAAACTTCTTCATACGGCACCAACATTCTTTGAGGTTTTTGATGTGCTGAAGGCTGGCGGCGACGACTTGCAGTCGCATGTCTTGGAAAACCGTCGCGGTAAGTTGGAAGAGATCATGCAGAGCGTCCCGACGGTAGCACCGCTGCGCATCTCGCGCCGCCTGGATTTCGAGGATTGGCCTGGATTGGCGGTTCATCACGGCCATGCGCGCAATGTCGGGGCCGATGGTTTGACGCTGAAGCGGCGCGTTAGCCGCTACAAAGATGGAGGTTGGCTGCAATGGAAAGTCGCCCCTTTGCTAGTGGATGCTGTGTTGCTTTATGCGCAGTTTCGGAATGGTCGGAGCTCTGGCCGGGTTTTTGAATTTACTCTTGGCGTATGGGACGGTCCGGAATTGGTACCTGTTGCAAAGGTCGATTCTGGTCTGATGGTTGCAGAGATCGACAGGATCTCTGCCTGGGTTCGCGACAACACGCGGGAGCGGTTCGGGCCTGTGCATTCCGTCAATCCACACCAGGTATTCGAAGTGGCATTTGATTCGATCCAGGAAAACGGGCGGCGAAAATCAGGGATCGTCCTGAAGAACCCCCGCGCATTGCGATGGCAGCAAGATCAATCCGTCGAGCAATCAGGCACCCTGGCGGACCTGAAAGCCTTGATTACTGATTGAGCGCCGTCGAATTTCTTTACGTAAGAAATTCAGGGAAATTTTTTTGCAAAAAATTTCGTATTTGGGCTCTGCCCCCGCGCTTTACGCGCTCCCCCGAAGTATTTTCGGACAAAAGAAGTAATTCACCATCGGCGATCCACCTTGCACCGGGTAGGGGGGCCATCTTATGTCATGCACAGCAGCTCAAAGGACATTTTCATGCGCTTCGATCCGACCCCTACTTATGATGCCAATACCGCTGGTGCCAGCGATCTAGGAGATCTGCCCGAGTGGGACCTGAGTGACCTCTATACCAGCCCGGATGCGCCAGAACTGGCCCGCGATATGGCGTGGTTGGAAGAGGCCTGTGCCAAGTTTGCAGAGTCATATGAGGGCAAACTGGCTGGTCTGGATGCCGTTGGGATGCTGGAATGTGTGCTGTCCTACGAAAAGATTGATCTGATCGCCGGGCGCATCATGTCCTTTGTCGGGTTGCGCTATTACCAGAACACGACCGACGCCGAACGCGCCAAGGCGATGTCAGATGCACAGGATCGGGTCACGGTTTTCACTACCCCGCTGGTGTTCTTCTCGCTGGAAGTGAACCGTATCGAAGACGAAACTCTGGAGGGCTGGTTCGCGGCGAAAGCAGATTTAGCACGCTATAAACCGATCTTTGACCGCATGCGCTCGATGCGGCCCTACCAGCTGTCGGACGAATTGGAGAAATTCCTGCACGACCAGTCTACCGTCGGGGCCGCCGCCTGGAACCGGCTGTTCGATGAAACCATCGCCGGGCTGGAGTTCACCATTGGTGATGAGACCCGCGGTCTCGAAGCAACTTTGAACGACCTGACCGATCAGGACCGCGACACGCGAACTAGTTCGCGTTTTCAGCGACAACACCAAGATTTTCTCGCGCATCCATAACACCCTGGCCAAAGAGAAAGAGATCGAGGACCGCTGGCGTGGAATGCCGACGCCGCAGACGGGTCGTCATCTGTCGAACCATGTCGAACCCGAGGTGGTCGAGGCGCTGCGCAACGCGGTCGTTGCCGCCTATCCGAAGCTGTCACATCGTTATTACGAGCTGAAGCGCAAGTGGCTTGGGCTGGACCGGATGCAGGTCTGGGACCGGAATGCGCCGTTGCCGATGGAATCCGACCGACTTGTCGCTTGGGATGAAGCCAAAGAAACCGTCATGTCCGCATATGGTGCATTTGATCCCGAAATGGCCAAACTAGCCGAACCGTTCTTCACGGATGGATGGATCGACGCACCAGTTAAGCCCGGCAAAGCGCCCGGTGCCTTCGCTCACCCCACTGTCGCCGACGCGCACCCCTATGTAATGCTGAACTACCTCGGCAAACCCCGGGATGTCATGACATTGGCGCATGAGCTGGGACACGGCGTGCATCAGCGGCTTGCGGCGGGACAAGGCGAGCTATTGGCCTCGACTCCTCTGACATTGGCGGAAACAGCCTCGGTCTTTGGCGAGATGCTGACCTTCCGTCGCCTGCTGGAAAACGCCCCAAGCGCGGCTGAAAAGAAGGTGCTTTTGGCCGGTAAGGTCGAGGATATGATCAACACGGTTGTCCGGCAGATCGCGTTCTATGACTTCGAATGCAAACTGCACGATGCACGCCGCGAAGGGGAGCTTACGCCTGACGATATCGGTGCGCTGTGGATGTCGGTTCAAGGCGAAAGCCTGGGGCCCGCGTTTGATTTCGTCGAAGGCTATGACACCTTCTGGGCCTACATCCCGCATTTCGTGCATTCGCCGTTCTATGTCTATGCTTACGCCTTTGGCGACGGCTTGGTGAACGCGCTTTATGCGGTTTACGAAGAGGGGACCCAAACTTCCAGACCAAGTATTTCGACATGCTGAATGCCGGTGGTTCAAAGCACCACAAAGAGTTGCTTGCGCCGTTCGGCCTGGACGCCTCGGATCCGGCCTTCTGGGACAAGGGTCTTTCCATGATTTCGGGCTTCATTGACGAGTTGGAGGCGATGGACGACGCTTGAGGTCATGAAGTACCACAAGCTCTATTCCGACGAGAACGGCGAGTCCCACTGGGCTGACGTGGAAGTCGTTCTTGAGGAGCGCGTCTTTGCCCCGCCCGCGCAGGGCATTTAAATTTCGGAGCCTGAAGCCGCCAGTCAGTTGGTTTTCCTGCGCCTTCGCGCGGGCTGGAACGAACCGATCCACCCGACGCCCGTGCGGCAAAAGCTGATCTGTATGGCAGGTGCTGCGCGAGTCACAGCCAGTGATGGCGGGGCGCGTGTCATCGCCAAAGGTGATGTCTGGCATATGGAAGATCGCACCGGCAAAGGTCATCATACCGAGGTCATCAGCGATGACGACTTCCACTGCGTGATTGTTCAACTGCCCTAGTATTGACCAGCCTTTTGGCGCTTTCGGGCGCGTGATTGACGAACCATCGTCAGACCGCCATGATCAAACCGCGCTAAACCGTTTCCTAGCAGCAAAGGAAACACCATGAAACTGATCACCGTCGAAGCCAAAGTCACCGAAGCCGATACCGCCGTATCTCTCTTCAACGTCCAGGCCGATTCCGTTCGCGCCATGGCTGGCTGTTCCACCTATCAAATCTATTGTGGATCTCAGGACGACAGCATCGCTATCGTTCAGCAATGGGAATCCCCCGAGGACTTCGAAGCCTACCGGACCAGCGATACATTCGCCGCACTTGGTCAGGGCCTGATGCCCCTTATGAATGGACCGCCCGTGACGACTGTGGCCGAGGTTGATAGCGTCTAAGGCATGACCGCCGAACCAGATGCCTATTGCTTCTTTCAGGACATCGCGCCGCGCCCACCATTGGATGCGGCGTTTGACCGTGACTATCTGCTCTACGCTGTCGCGGGAGCATTGCGGTTAGAGGTGGGCGACAAACGCTGGCTCTTGCCGCCATCCTTTGCCGCGTGGATTCCGGCCAAAACTGAATTCAAGGTCGAAATACAGCGACCAGTCACCAGTTGTTCGGTTCTGTCGCGGCCCGGGATTTGCTCGACTTTTCCAGACCAAACGACGGTCATACAAATGTCTCCGCTGACACGCGAAATGATCAGCCATTGCCGGGATTGGGGTAAGAATGCTGCACAGCCAGAGCGGGCGACGGCCTTCTTTCGCGCCCTTCTTGATACCTGTGCGGCACTTGCGGAATCGTCGGTTGACGTGACCCGGCCAACGGCGAGTGATCCCGCATTAATGCGGGCAGTAGAAGCCACTGAAGCCGCGTTGACTGGCGCTATCACTGCTCCCGAGATTGCCAAAGCCGCTGCTATGTCTGAACGCACAATGCAGCGCAGGTTTTCAGAAGAACTTGGCGCGACTTGGGCGCAAACCCTGACCCGGCTGAGGATGATCCGTGCCATTGAACTTTTGGGCATGCCCGACACGTCAATCATCCAAGTCGCCGGGGAGTGCGGCTATGCCTCGCTCAGCGCCTTCAATCGCGCTTTTCTGGCTTTCGCCGACATGACCCCGACAGAATTTCGCGCCCAGCTTTAGTCAGTGCGCCATATCAAGCAATGCCGCGACATGAACGTCCAATGCATCAATCACCCGATATCCGGGATCCCGCCCGTCAAACGCCAGCCCTAAATCAGTGCCCGCCAACAACACCGCATCCGCGCCTTGATCTTCCACCATCTGACGGCCCGCCTCGAAAAACATCCTGCGCGTCGCATCGCTGCAAATGCCGGTCGTAGCAACCTCAAGATAGGCCGCGCCCAGCGCGTCAAGATCTCCCGCCGGGACCAACGTCTCGGCGGCGGTGATCTGTCCAAACAGACGAGATCCCAACACAGCCGGACTGCCAAGAAGGCCGACAGCACTGATACCCTCGGTTGCACAATACTGGTCAATCGGGGCAACCGCGCTGGCCAGCGGTAAGGGCGAGATCGCTTCGGTCTCGGCAAAACAGAAATGCCCGGTCAGTGCCGTGATCGACGCCACGTCGCATCCTGCCCCCTGAAGTTGCCGCAAATGACCGGCAAAGATTTCGGCCTGCGCGTCTTTTGCTTCGGCTCCCGCGTTGGCGATCAAAACGCCGACATCTGCATGCACAATCGTCAGCTCCAACGGCACCCCGGCAGCTTTGAACTTGGCGACAAGCGCTGTGTAGTAGGCGACCGTCGCAGCAGGCCCGATCCCGCCAATTAATCCGATGTGCATTTTGCCGATCTCCGTTGTTGCACCGTGTTCTGGCCACTGGCCGAGGTCAACGACCCCGCATTGCAGCCCGCAAAACTACGAACGGCCAGCAGCCAAGATCAAGCCGCTTAACCATAAAAGAGGTTTTGCAGTCACAGCAGGGCGGCCATGCCCAGAATGCACGTGCATCCAGCGATTTATGTGGTAGGCGAGCGCTAACAAAAGACCAGCTCCAGGACAAATTGTGACTAGACTTAGAATGGCCGCCTTGGCCCGCCGCTCGATTTTTTCCGATTTGCCGGGCCGCTTTCGCAGAACCAACACCGCGCAAGTGCCAACCGAAATCCTTGCCGGACTCACCGTGGCACTGGCATTGGTGCCCGAAGCAGTGGCATTTGCCTTTGTCGCAGGCGTTCACCCGCTGGTCGGTCTTTATGCCGCTTTCATCGTTGGCCTGATCACTGCCGTTTTCGGTGGCCGCCCCGGCATGATCTCTGGTGCAACGGGCGCTTTGGCCGTCGTCATGGTGTCGCTGGTTGCTACGCATGGGGTCGAGTATCTCTTTGCGACAGTCGTTCTTATGGGACTGATCCAGATTGCTGCCGGCATCTTCCGCATGGGCAAGTTCATCCGTTTGGTTCCGCACCCGGTCATGCTCGGTTTTGTAAACGGCCTAGCAATAGTGATCTTTCTTGCCCAACTCAGCCAGTTTCAGGTTCCCGGCACCGCCGAGGCGTCCGGCCACGGCATAGCCCACGGTGAATGGATGACCGGCTGGCCCCTGTCCCTGATGCTGATCCTTGTAGTCGCGACCATGCTGATCATCTGGATCATGCCGCGCATCACCTCGACCATTCCCGCCCCTCTTGCCGGTATCGGAATTGTGGCGCTGGTGGTCATCGTCTTCGGCCTTGATGTGCCGCGCGTGGGTGATCTTGCCTCGATCGAAGGTGGGTTGCCGATGTTCCACATCCCCATGGTGCCGCTCAATTGGGAAACCTTCGAGATCATCCTGCCCTACGCCCTGATCCTGGCCGCCATTGGCCTGATCGAAAGTCTGCTGACCCTGAACCTTGTTGGTGACATCACCGGCGAACGCGGCGGCGCCAGTCAGGAATGTATCGCCCAGGGCGCTGCCAATACTGTCACCGGCTTTTTCGGCGGCATGGGCGGTTGCGCCATGATCGGCCAGTCGATGATCAACGTGAAATCCGGCGGTCGCACTCGGTTGTTAGGCATCTCAGCCGCGCTGTTCCTGCTGCTGTTTATCGTGGTCGCTGCGCCAATGATCGAACAGATCCCACTGGCCGCCTTGGTTGGCGTCATGTTCATGGTGGTGATCGGCACCTTTGCCTGGAACTCGTTCAAGATCATGCGCCGCGTGCCCTTCTCAGATGCCGCCGTCATCGTCTTGGTGACGGTTGTCACCGTGATGTATGATCTTGCCACAGCCGTTGTCGTCGGCGTCATCGTCTCGGCCCTGACTTACGCCTGGAACAACGCCACCCGTATCCACGCCAAACGCTATGACACGCCCGAGGGCGCGCGCGTTTACCAAGTGCAAGGCCCTCTGTTCTTCGGTTCGGTTGAAGGTTTCACCGAGCTGTTCGAGCCCAAATCCGATCCTACGCGCGTCATTGTCGATTTCGCGGACAGCCGGGTGGTTGACCAATCAGCGCTGACCGCAATCGAAGCCGTTGCTGCCAAATACAAATCCGCGGGCAAAGAGCTTCAACTGAGACACCTCAGTAAAGACTGTCACCAGCTCCTGTCGCGCGCAGGCCAGTTGATCGTCGAAAGCGATGATGACCCGGATTATCAAATTGCCACCGACTATTCAGTCAAGACAGGCATGTTGGCGGGCGGTCACTGACCGCCACACATTACCGCACATATTCCCTGCGAAAACCGCCAATTGTTATATTGTAACAGGCAGCACACCTTCCCGTGATGACTGAAACACTGACGGTTAGACAGGGCGCGCTGCCTGATGACATGCGCACCCTGCTTCGGGACTATCCGCGCGACGCTTGGCCGGATCACCCGAACTTCGCCGCCTCGATCCGCAATTGGATGGGGGCCCATGACATGTTCCGCCAACTTGCAGAATTGGTGCGCGCAGACACCGAGTTGTATCTGGACAAAACCCGTTCACCTGAAGAGTTTGCCGCCCGACTTTCGTATTTCGGCAACCTGATGGTGCGAAACCTGCACGGACATCACGGGTGGGAAGATCATTCTTTCTTCCCCGAATTGTCGGCCGCGGATCCGCGTTTTGACGACGGGTTAGAGACGTTGGAAAGCGACCATCTGGCGCTGGATGACGTGTTGGATCGCTTTACCCGGCGCGGTAACCGCGTGGTTAAACTGATCCATCTGGACGAAGCACAGGCCAAGGAAGAAGCCGGTGGGCTGCACGACACCGCGACCGAGATCGAAGGCTTTCTGGGCCGACATCTGGTTGATGAAGAAGACTTGGTCGTGCCGATCTTGCTGCATCATAAGATGCGCGGATAAAAAAGAACGCCGCCTTCCAGCAGATCCCAGAGGGCGGCGTCACAATTTCATTCATGTCGAAGCGTGACTATTTGGCTAGTTATTCATGCACTTCCGGAACGAAAGTCTGATCGCTCATCGGCGGGCGCACATAGCCCTTTTGGGGTGGGCGTTCGTCCAGAACCACCGGGTCGCGCGGAATTTCCTCGTATGGTATCTGAGACAGAAGATGGCTGATGCAATTCAGCCGCGCGTGTTTCTTCACGTCCGAATTCACCACAAACCAAGGCGCTTGTTTGATGTCGGTATGGCTGAACATATCGTCCTTGGCCCTGGAGTAATCCACCCAACGCTTGCGGCTTTCCAGATCCATCGGGCTTAGTTTCCACTGCTTCGTGGGGTCTGTGCGGCGTTTCTGGAACCGTCGTTCCTGTTCTTCGTCGCTGACCGAAAACCAGTATTTGATCACCTGAATGCCCGAGCGGACCAGCATCCGTTCAAACTCGGGGCAAGACCGCATGAATTCCTTGTATTCCTCTTTCGAGCAGAACCCCATCACGCGCTCGACACCGCCACGATTATACCACGAGCGGTCGAATATGATGATCTCGCCCGCAGCGGGCAGATGCGCGACATAGCGCTGGAAATACCATTGTGATTTTTCGCGCTCGGTTGGCGCGGGCAAGGCCACAACCTGACAAATCCGCGGGTTCATCGCCTCGGTAATGCGCTTAATCGTGCCGCCCTTCCCGGCGGCATCGCGGCCTTCGAAGATGATGGCGACGCGGTGCCCGGTATGTTTCACCCACTCTTGCAGCTTGATCAATTCGACCTGCAATCGGGCCAATTCCTTCTCGTAAACCGAGTTTGCAATCTTCTTCGCCATCACTTTCCCCTTCGCTAGTCGCGTTTCTTATGATCTCTCAGCATTCCCCCGATATCCGGGCGCTTCTATTCCGCAGCCGCCGCTTGGGCACAGAAACACGACGCTCCGACGGGGCGTTCGGCGCGGGCATTCGCAAGCTCAAGGCGTTGGGCAATCAATCGACCTTCTGCAGATTCAGCCGCGCCGTTCCAGACAATCAGCCAAGCCTCGCAATGACCACACATTATCTGGATGCACCTGCGCGCGCGGCAAGTCACCACCCAGACCCAGATCGGCGCGATAGGCCGCTTCGGCCTCGTCCACATGTCCCTGTTCCAAAAGCAAAGCGCCAAGAGCATGACGCACTGGCTGCATCCAGCCCCAGGGCTCGTCGTAAGGTAAAGCATCTTCGGTTGCGACGGCCCTGCGGAGAGCTTCGAACGCCACGTCATAATTGCCTTTGCGATACTCGATTTCTCCTAAAAGCATATCTTCGGCCACTTCAAGCGCCTGTTGGCACGTCACAGTATGCAACACCCGCGACTCAGGAACACTCGCCCGTGCGGCTCGGAATAATTCCTGTTGCGCCTCTGCCTCGACCACTTGTCCCAGCGCTGCGTAGGCCACGCCTTTTGCATAGTGCCGGGTCGCAGTCAGATTACAGAAGACGACCGGGTCATCTGGCATCGGCAGATTAATGATCTCTTTCCACTTCCCAAAGCGGATCAAGACGTGCTCGGGAACTGCGAAGTAGCTTTCAAAATAGTCCGCCATAGGCGGCGTCTCGACCCGCAACAGATCTTCTGGCGTGTTGTCGATAATGGCCTGTGCTGCGGCCATCGCCGACTCAAATTGCCCCAGAAACATTGCGCCATAAGCGGCGAAGTGATTGTTATGAATGCGATATCCGGTGTAGATATTGTAAACCCCGTGGCGCTCCAGAAACTTGGCGTCCACCTCGCAGGCTTTCAGGTTCCAATACATCGCATCGCGATACTGACCACACTGAATGTCGATGTGGGTTGGCATATGCACCAGATGCCCGGCATCCGGTACCAGGGTCCGCAAGGCGTCGCCTGCTTTTAATGCTGCTTCCGGTGTCGGCGACATCTCCATCAGATGAACATACATGTGAAGCAATCCCGGGTGATCCCAAATCCGGGCGTCGTTGTCCAATGCGTCCTCTATCACCGACTGCGCTTCGACCGTGCCAGCGCCCTCTGCAACTGTGCCCGTCGCCTGATCCCACATCTGCCAAGGCGTCAGGTTCATGATCGCCTCAACAAAAATGCACCGCAGATCCAGATCGTCGGGATAGGCAAGATGGGCCTCGCGCATGGCGTCGGTGAAATCTGCATTCCACCCTTCCATCACAGGCAGGTCCGTCGGCACGCGTTGTGGAAATCGCTTGGACAAAGCCTCTATCAGAAGCTTCTCGGCCTTTGTCCCATCCAAAGACTTGGCAACCTCTATCGCGTCAAAAGCCGCTGCCAGCGACTCGGTCTGCATCGCCTCGTCCTGAATTTCCCATGGCATGTTGTAGTTCGGCCCGTTCGCATAGGCGAACCCCCAATGCGCCATCGCACAATCGGGATCATATTTGATGGCTTTTTGAAAACACCGCGCCGCTTCTTCATGGGCATAGGCGAAGCACCAGATCAGCCCGCGATCGAACCACTTCTGCGCCTTCTTCGACCCTGTCGAAACCTTGCGCGAATAAACATCAACATCGAAATAAGCCATGACGTCCCCCAGTATTATCGGAGGAACCTAGCACAGCCTGGGCGCGTCAGCCTAGCCAGTGGATCAGACCAGTTCAACACCGGCATCGGCCATGCCTGCCTTGGCGACCCCAAGCGACCCGTCCAGATCAATCGCCCGGCACAGGCTTTCCACAACGCTGACTTTGAATCCCAGCTTCGCTGCATCCACCGCCGAAAAATTCACGCAGAAATCCGTGGCTAATCCGACCAATGTCACTGCCTCGACACCACGGGTGCGCAGATACCCCTCCAGGCCGGTGGGCGTCTCATGATCGTTCTCAAAAAAGGCAGAGTAGCTGTCGATCTCGCGCCGGAACCCTTTGCGAATGACCATATCCGCGCGGTTGGTATCAAGATCATTGTGAAATACTGCCCCGTCCGAACCGATCACACAGTGATCCGGCCACAAGACTTGCGGACCATAGGGCATGTCAGTCAGAGAGAAAGGCTCTAACCCGGCATGTTGTGATGCAAAGCTGGAATGATCGCCTGGATGCCAGTCCTGCGTAAAGACGCGCACTTGAAACTCGGATACCAGAGCATTGATGGGAGCGACGATCTCATCCCCCCCGGCCACGGCCAATGCACCACCGGGGCAAAAGTCGTTTTGAACGTCGATCACAAGAATGGCTTGGTTGGCGGGGCGCATGTCTTTTCTCCTGTTTCCCTGAATGGCTATTTTGCGAACAAGCCTGCGTCAACAGTCGGGCTTGAGGCTCTGCGTCATTTGCCCTAATCCCCTGCCCCATGTTCACCGTCGCCGCGCTTTATAAATTCACGCCCTTTGAGGATACCGAGGCCATTCAAGGCCCACTGGATGCTGTTTGCCGCGAAAACGGCGTCAAAGGCACGCTCCTTCTGGCGCCCGAAGGCATCAACGGCACCATCGCCGGACCTCGCGCCGGTATCGACGCCGCACTTACTCATATTCGGTCGCTACCGGGTTGCGCTGACATCTCATGGAAGCAAAGCACCGCAACCGAAATGCCGTTTGCCCGCATGAAAGTTCGCCTGAAGCGCGAGATTGTGACCATGGGCCAACCCAACGTCGATCCGACGGCCTCGGTCGGCACCTACATCAAGCCCGACGATTGGAATGCCCTGATCAGCTCGGACGATGTCGCAGTCATCGACACCCGCAACGATTACGAGGTCGAGATCGGCACCTTCGAAGGCGCAGTAGACCCCAACACAAAGACCTTCGGCGAATTCCCCGACTGATGGGCCGAAAACAAAGACCAGTTTCGCGGCAAGCGCATTGCCATGTTCTGCACTGGCGGCATCCGCTGCGAAAAGGCCTCGAACTACCTATTGGGCCAAGGCGTCAATCAGGTGTTCCACCTGGAAGGCGGCATCCTGAAATACCTCGAAGACACGCCCGAAGACGACAGCCTGTGGAACGGCGAGTGCTTCGTCTTCGATCAACGCGTATCTGTTGGCCATGGCCTGAAAGAGGGCGACTACCAACTGTGCCACGCCTGCGGCCGCCCGCTAAGCGAAGAAGACCGCGCGTCAGAGCACTACGACCCCGGCGTCTCCTGCGCCCGCTGCATCAACGAATACACCGAGGCCGACCGCACCCGCTTCCGCGAACGTCAGAAACAAGTCCGCCTCGCCGAAGCACGCGGTAGGGTACACATCGGCACCGAATAGGCGTTAGCGGAAAGTCATCAGATAGACCCTTGTGACCACCAAAAACGCACTTGCCACTTTGCCAAACGTCAGTGTCGGGGCCGGAATTCCAAACAACCCGAAATAACCAAACACCCTCGCCGCCAAAACCTGCCCAGACACCAGCAGTACGAAGAATGCGCCAATTCCGATCTTCTGAAACTCCGCCGACCGGCTACATTTGCCGATCGCGATGATCACCGAAGATACCAGCGCCACCCCAAAGAACGGCACATTCGCCATCGGCCCCGACCCCAGAATTTTCGCGCCCATCAGCAGCGACAGAAACGCCAGATGAATTGCCGTGAAGCCCCTTCCCACCTGAATGCCGGCGAACTTATCAAACCTTGCAGAATTGGCGACCGCCCGGTTCTTCTTGCTTCTTCTGTCCAGAAACACTTCGACGCGCGACGGCGCGGCGAAACCTTAAAAGTCCAGGTTCTCGACGTTCAACGCATTCTGCTGAATGAACTCGCGGCGTGGCTCCACCACATCCCCCATCAGCTTGGTAAACAGATCGTCCGCTTCCGCCAGGTCTTCGACCCGCACTTGAAGGAACGTCCGTGCCTCGGGGTCCAGCGTGGTTTCCCACAGTTGATCCGGGTTCATCTCGCCCAGCCCCTTATAGCGCTGCAAACTCAAGCCCTTCTCGCCCTCGGTCAAAATCGTGTTCAACAGGTCCAGCGGCCCATGAATGGGCGTTTCGCGATCGCGCCGCACCAGTCGCGCCGAACCGGAATAAACCTCTTGCAACGTCTCGGTAAACGCTCCCAACCGGCGCGCCTCACCAGCGCGCAGGATAGGCCCATCCAAGGTCCGCACCTCTTCGACACCGCGCAAAATCCGCGCCAGACGGATGCCCTTGTCCTGGGTGATCCGGCCCTGCCAGCCCCGCTCATATTCTTCCGCAACCTGATCCAACCGCGATGCCACAGAATCCGCAACGCCTTGCAAATCCGCATCCACGCGCCCCGGCACAAAGGCCCCGGCAATCGCCGCCTGCTCCAAAATCCCGTGCGGGTAATGGGTCGGGAAGGCTTGCAAGACCCTGCGCACCTGCCGTGCCTCATCAACCACCCGCGCCAGATCCTGACCCGTGATCTCTTCGCCCGTGCTCAACCGCAACATCGCGCCGTCGACGCCCATCTGCACCAGATAATCTTCCAACGCAGGCTGGTCCTTCAGATAAACCTCGGACTTCCCGCGCGCGACCTTATACAGCGGCGGTTGCGCGATATAGAGATACCCACCTTCGATGATCTCGGGCATCTGCCTAAAGAAGAACGTCAACAACAGCGTGCGAATATGAGCACCATCCACGTCAGCATCGGTCATGATGACGATCTTGTGGTAGCGCAGTTTCGTAATATCGAATTCGTCGCGCCCGATGCCCGTGCCCAGCGCAGTGATCAACGTGCCGATCTCCTGACTGCCCAGCATCCGGTCAAATCGCGCCCGTTCCACGTTCAGGATTTTACCGCGCAAAGGCAAAACCGCCTGATTGGCCCGCGCACGCCCCTGCTTGGCCGACCCACCAGCCGAGTCACCCTCCACCAGGAACAACTCGCGGAACTCAGGACGTTTCTCCTGACAATCGGCCAGCTTGCCGGGCAGAGATGCCACATCCAAAGCCGACTTCTTGCGCGTCATCTCGCGGGCCTTGCGCGCCGCTTCGCGTGCCAGTGCGGCCTCGATTATCTTGCCAACAATCAACTTTGCCGGACCGGGATTTTCTCCAAACCACTCCGACAGTTTCTCGTTCATCATGCTTTCGACAGCCGGGCGCACCTCGGACGACACTAGCTTGTCTTTGGTCTGCGACGAGAACTTCGGATCCGGCACTTTCACCGACAACACACAGGTCAGACCCTCGCGTGCATCGTCGCCTGTGAAGTTGATCTTCTCTTTCTTGGCAATCCCCGAAGATGATGCATACAGATTGATCGACCGCGTCAACGCCCCCCGGAAACCCGCCAGATGGGTGCCGCCATCGCGCTGCGGAATGTTGTTGGTAAAGGGCAGAACCGTCTCGTGGTAACTGTCGTTCCACCACATCGCGACTTCGACCGTGATGCCGTCCTTCTCGCCCTCGATAAAGATCGGCTCTTCGATCATCGGCTGCTTGTTGCGGTCCAGATAGCGCACAAACTCCCGCACGCCGCCATCATAGAAAAACTCGGTCCGCAGATGTTCGGCAGGGCGCTCATCCGTCAGAATAATCCGCACGCCCGAATTCAGGAACGCCAACTCGCGCAGCCGGTTCTCCAGCGTTTTGAACACATACTCCAGGTTCGAAAACGTCTTGATCGAGGCCAGAAACCGCACCTCGGTTCCCTTACGCCCATCCGCGTCACCAACCACCGTCAGATGATCAACCGTATCGCCGCCTTCAAAGCGGGCCAGATGCTCTTTCCCATTCCGCCAAATCCGCAATTCCAGCCAATCCGACAGCGCATTCACCACCGAAACACCGACCCCGTGCAGACCACCCGAAACCTTATAGGAATTCTGGTCAAACTTCCCGCCCGCGTGCAGCTGGGTCATGATCACTTCGGCGGCTGAAACGCCTTCTTCCTCGTGCACGTCCACGGGAATTCCGCGCCCGTTGTCGCTGACAGAAACCGAGCTATCGGCGTGAATTGTGACCGTCACAGCGTCGGCGTGACCGGCCAAAGCCTCGTCAATGCCGTTGTCCACGACCTCATACACCATATGGTGCAGACCCGAGCCGTCATCCGTGTCCCCGATATACATTCCGGGACGTTTTCTGACAGCTTCTAAGCCTCTGAGAACTTTGATAGAATCGGCGCCATAGTCACCCTGCGCCTCAGTGGCCTCGGCCATACGGTATTTCCTTGTTGTTTAAGGGCATTTTATAGGGGTTTTGGGGGGGATTGTCACGCGAATGACACAAGATTTAGTGGTTTGGGGGCTGGTGGAGTTTCTAGGCATTTGCGCTAATCTCGAAGCACCCGCGCAGCATTCGGTCAGAAGGTCGAATTCGCAACAGTTGAGCATGCACTACGCTCCGACTCTGTGCCGTTTCCCCTCAAGCCGCTACGCATTTTGTCGCCACCATCCCGCCAACTTGCGGGCATACGATTGGTCTCTCTCTAGGATGGCTGAAGCAAAAAATGAGCCGCAGTTCAATTTCCGCTATGCGCAGTTAGCGATCTTTGTGAAGTTACGCGGACTGCACTAACCTGCCTTTCAATAGTTTATCGAATATTGCGCTGTGGCATCCCTGAAGCGGTTCACGGGACATCGCGCTGTGTCTTCATAAGTTGGAGATCCCGAACTTCAACATTCCAAAAGCAAGTGGCCTGAAAAACGTCGCTCAGCGAATTGCCGCACGCAACGTTACTCAGGTAGCAAGCCGAGACGTTGGTGCGCAGCTATGTCGAAGCGGGTTTTCAGAAGATACATCTAGACGCAAGTATGGCCTGCGGCGGCGAACCGCGCCCGAGCTTTTCGGACATCGCGGAAAGAGCTGCACGCCTGTGCAGAATTGCGGAAGACTATGCGCCAGATCCGTCAAAATTGATCTACGTTATCGGATCCGAAGTTCCCGTACCTGGGGGCGAGACCGACGATATGCAGGATCTCCAAATCACGACACCAGAACGGTTGGATGAAACCATCCAAACGCATGAATCCGCCTTCCGCAAAGAAGGCTTAGAAGGTGCGTGGGAGCGCGTCGTCTCAGTTGTGACGCAGCCCGGGGTAGATTTCAGCCACAGCTCTGTTCGTCAGTTCGATCCTGCCGCGGCAGTTGATCTTGTCGCAGCGATTAACCGGCACCCGCGTTTGACCTTCGAAGGTCATTCAACTGATTATCAGCCTACATCCAGCCTCGCCCAACTTGTCGAGCGTCACGTCTTCTTCCTCAAGGTCGGACCGGAACTGACTTTCCGGTTTCGCGAGGCGGTTTTTGCATTGGCTGCAATCGAAGATAGGGTTTGTCCAAAGACGGTATCTGGGATCATCGGCGTGCTCGACGAAGCAATGGACAATGCGCCCGCGCACTGGGACGGCTACTATGCTGGAACACCAACGGACATCGCGTTGCAACGCCATTTCAGCTTTAGTGATCGGATTCGTTATTTTTGGCAAGAAGCGCCCGTGCGCGACGCCGTTGACCTGCTTCTCAACAATCTCGTCGCAGCAGACGTCCCCAATGGGCTGATTGTGTTGAAAAACTCCGAAATCAGAGCGTCGCGGATTTCTTGCGAAAACCTATGAAGCGAAATAGTCGGAAAGCTTTGACCACGAGACAGCGCATGGCTGCGCGTGAGCGCATGTAGGCGATTTGGGCCGACCCCCGCGCCAAAAATTTAGGATCGGGCTGCATGGAAAGAAAAATCATCGTTCAGGCCCTAAAACGGAGTTTTTCAACACAATCGGCTTGTAACGCAGGCCTTCGGCGGACTTGAATTTGACGAAACCTCCGGCGACATCCGCACGCTTCTGGACACTCATGTGTGCAAAGCGGTTTCAAGATACTACGCGGCATGTGGCTTTGGCTGCCCGCCATCGTCAGACCGAAAACCCACGCGATGAAATTATCCAACGCCACACTGCGCGACCTGCCTGATCCGATCCTATGCCCAAGCTATGACCGCTCGCCCTGATCAAAGTTGCGAAAGCCGCCAGCGACCAACCCTGCGCGTGGCTGGGACAACACAAATTATGCGGAAATCTAATCGATGAACCGCGTTTCGCTGATGCCTTTGAGGGCTGGTTGCAGATAATTTGGGCGGATGGTTTGAGCGCTTCTTTGAACAAGTATTTGTACGGTTATCACTGAAAAGGACGCGGCTATGAAAGCAATAATTTTTCCCGCTCGTGGTGAAGTCACCTGCGCAAGCCTTCCCGATCCCGTTGCGGGCAACGGCGAAGTGGTGATCGCAGTCAAGGCAAGCGGACTCTGCCACACAGATTTCGAAGTGCTGAAGGCCGATTGTGTTGAAAAACTCCGAAATCAGAGCGTCGCGGATTTCTTGCGAAA
>JAAHTH010001483.1_pt1 | contig 20237 bp, 20 predicted proteins | sample 6116091 | NCBI WGS metagenome assembly JAAHTH01 (sample SAMN13939990, study PRJNA603662) | sponge metagenome | isolation source: marine sponge | host: Mycale hentscheli | place: New Zealand | collected 2006 | reverse complement strand
TGGTATCGAAGAACCATTCAAATGGTCAAGAGAATTGGTAGAGAAAATTCAAAAGAATGCTACAGGTTTGTATTACAGCCCTTCACGTACACCTTCAACAACTTCTGAAGGTGAAAATGTGAGTGCAACTCAAATTAGCTGGCTTGAATTAATAGAAGTTCAAACAGCATTTGGTGGTTACTTTGAATACATTACAGATTTTATTGATGATATGAAAAAAGTATTCCCAACATTAGGTGATGATTGGGGTGTTTATATTCCTGAAGTTAAATATCTATCGCCTGAACCCCTTGTAGATTATTCTAATCTAGCCTTAGCTGATTTTGATAATGTTCACTTTGTAGGCGATGCCTTATCAGCTCGTGGTATTACAGTTTCAGGAGCACAAGGAATTTATGTTACCGATTTTATTTTAAAAAATTATAAATCAGAAGATTTCCCAGAATTCTTCGAACACTATTAATATGAGAAAAGAAAGGTTGTACGAGTACAAAGAAATTAACTCGAGAGGAGCTATTATTCATTTAGCAAGGTATCAAGGCGAAGAAAACTGGAAATTCCATCGTTGGGATGGTCCTGCAATCGAACCTTATGATAAAGAATCTGAAATGCGTAAATCATATTACTTAAATGGTATTGAGTATAATGAAGATAGTTACAATGAAATTATGCAAGAGCGTGAAGGTCTACCATGGTACAAGAATGCTTCAATGAAAAATCTACTTACAGATTATAGAAACTAATATGGGACACAATTATCAACCACTACCCCGTAAAGGAGATATCCATACTAAGGCTTGGGGTTATGAATTATGGATTGTAAACCACGAAATGTATTGTGGTAAACTCCTAGTATTTAATGAAGGTAAAAAATTCTCAATGCATTATCATTTGATTAAAGAAGAATCATGGTATGTTTCTCAAGGAGAATTTGAATATCGTTGGATCGATACTGAAACAGCTGAGGTTAAATCAACTAGGATTTCTGAAGGAGATATCGTAGATTTAGAGGTAGGACAGCCGCATCAACTAGTAGCATTAACTGAAAGTGCTACAATTTTTGAGGTATCAACTAAACATTACGAGGAAGATAGTTACAGAGTATTACCAGGAGATTCACAATCATGAAAATAGGATTATGCGGAACAATGAGTGTAGGTAAAACTACACTCGTTAAAGCTCTTCAAGAGCTAGATTATTTTAAAGGTTATAATTTTAGAACAGAACGTTCTAAAGAACTGATGGCAATGGGAATTCCATTAAACACTGATTCAACATTAAAAGGTCAAACAGTATTTTTAGCTGAACGCTCAACTGAACTTATGCAAGAAAACATTATTACAGATCGTACTGTAATTGATGTTATGGCCTTTGCTCAAGCATCTAAATCAATGGATTGGCCAGATAAGGAAGCATTTGGAGAATATGCTCGTCGTTTAATTAGAGAATACGATTATATTTTCTACGTTTCACCTGAAGGGGTAGAAATTGAGGATAATGGTGTTCGTGAAACTAATGCTGATTATAGAGAGGAAATTGATATTATTATCCGCCATATTTTGGGTCAACAAAAACACCGCATTAAAAACTACCATGAAATCTCAGGTAGTACAGAGGAACGAATTGCGCAAATTATAAATGTTATTGACCTTTAACATATTTATAATAAAACTATACTATAATGAAACGTTCAGAATTAGCCGAATATATTAAAGAAACTATTGTAGATGTTCTTTCAGAAGCGTCTGCTGAAGAAGTTAAAACACAAAAAGAACTGAATAAAGAACTTGAAAAAACAATTTCTTTAACTCAAAAGCTAGAAGAAGATGTGGATGATGATCTGGAAGGTCCATCTGCAAGTGATATTAAAAAGGGAGACTCAATCTCTACTTTAGCTCGTAAACTCCAAGATGTTACTAAAGAAATGAAATCTGTAGTTAACCAATGGAAAAAAGCTGAAGGTGAAGATAAAGCACGTCTTTTAGCTCGTTTGAAAGAGTTAACTAAAATAAAGAAAGAACTTGAAGGACTTATTTAAGAATATTCAAACTTTACTTATTGTAGTATTAGCAGTTTTATTGTTGTTACAACGAAGCTGCTCTTCTACACCTCAGGTAGAACCAAAAGTTATTACTGAAGTAGTAACTAACTGGGATACTGTAAAAGTTACAACAAAAGAATATGTACCTAAGTACATTAGAAAAACCATAGTAGATATTGATACCTTCCAAGCACCAATTGATACTGTAAGTATTCTAAAAGATTACTACGCAAAATATTTTTATACCGATACTATTAAGATTGATACTCTTGGTACTATAGTGATAAATGATACGGTTACTCGTAACTTAATATCAATTAGAGATGTTCAATCCAACATATTCATCCCAACAACTACAGTTACTAATACTATTTACATCAACAAACGTGAATTTTTCGGGGGTGTTTCGGTAGGAGCTAACCAACAAATGATACAAAATATTAACGGTGAATTTTTATACGTTAATAAAAAAAGAAATGCATACGGTTTTGGAGTAGGTTTAGACCCAAATTTTCAACCTATCTATACAGTCCGTATGTACTGGAAAATAGGTAAATAATGGCAGAACAGAATTTAAGGCAAATCATCCAGCAGGAATATATTAAATGTGCAGCTGACCCTGTTCATTTTATGAAAAAATACTGCTTTATCCAGCACCCACAACGTGGACGTATTCCTTTTCAACTATACCCTTTTCAAGAAAAAGTATTAAAACTATTCCAAGAAAACCCTTATTCAGTAGTTCTTAAGTCTCGTCAGTTAGGTATCTCAACCTTAGGCGCAGGTTATTCTTTATGGCTAATGTTATTCCATAAGGATAAAAACGTACTTTGTATTGCGACAAAGCAGGATACAGCTAAAAACATGGTTACGAAGGTTAAATTTATGTATGAAAATTTACCCTCGTGGCTTAAAATAGATGCTCCTGAAAATAACAAACTTACACTTAGACTAAGCAACGGATCCCAGATTAAAGCAACCTCAGCATCAAGTGATGCAGGTAGATCGGAAGCCGTTTCTTTACTATTAATTGATGAGGCTGCCTTTATTGAAAATATTGGTGAGATCTGGGCCTCAGCTCAGCAAACACTTGCCACTGGTGGTGGGTGTATTGCTTTATCTACTCCTTATGGTACTGGTAACTGGTTCCATAAAACTTGGGTTAGAGCAGAAAATGGTGAAAATGACTTTTTACCAATTAAATTACCTTGGTACGTCCACCCAGAACGTGATCAATCATGGAGAGATAGACAAGATGAACTCTTAGGTGACCCTAGAATGGCAGCTCAAGAATGTGACTGCGATTTCAGCACCTCAGGTGATACAGTATTCTATGCTGAATACTTACAATTTTATGAACAAACTTATATTAAAGATCCCCTCGAAAAACGAGGTGCTGATCAAAATTTATGGATTTGGGAACCCGCTGATTATTCAAGAACCTACCTTGTTGTTGCTGATGTTGCTCGTGGGGATGGTAAAGATTACTCTGCGTTCCATGTTATCGACATCCAAACTAATACTCAAGTGGCTGAATATAAAGGCCAACTTGGAACTAAAGAATTTGGACATTTATTAGTAGGTATGGCTACTGAATATAATGAAGCTCTACTTGTAATAGAGAATGCTTCAATTGGTTGGGCAACTATCCAAACTGTAATAGACAGAGGATACACAAACCTATACTACTCAGCTAAAAGTGATGCAACTCAAAGTGACTCATATTTTGATAAGTATATGGATACCAGTAGAATGGTTCCGGGATTTAGTATGACCTCTAGAGTTAGACCTTTAATTGTAGGTAAACTACAAGAATATGTTAACGACAAATCCGTTACAATTCAATCCAAACGCTTAATTGAAGAAATGAAAGTATTCCTTTGGAAAAATGGGCGTGCAGAAGCTCAACAAGGATACAACGATGACTTGGTTATGTCATTTGGGATTGGTATGTTCATGCGTGATACGTCGTTTAAGTTTAGTCAACAACATTTAGATATGAGTAGAGCAACACTTAGTAACATATCAACTAATAAAGTAGGGTGGTCTGGCGCTTATAGCGGTAATAGCACTCAAAATCCTTACAAGCAACAAATTAATGGTAAGGAAGAGGACATTAGCTGGCTACTTTAACATATTTATAATAATAATAATTATCCAATGGCTGACACTAGCTTATTTAGAAGACTACAAAGATTATTCTCTACAGACGTAATTATTCGTAATGTAGGAGGTGATCAACTTAAAGTAGTAGACACCGACAAAATCCAAACCTCAGGAGAATTTGCAACAAACGCCTTAATGGATAGGTTTAGAGGTGTATATCAAAACCCTGCTTCAACTTCTTTATATGGCCAGCAGTTCAATATGAACTATGGTTATCTAAGAACCCAACTTTATTCGGATTATGATAATATGGATACCGATGCTATTATCGCATCTGCTCTTGATATTATCGCGGATGAATCCACTCTCAAGAATGATATGGGTGAGGTGCTTCAAATTAAATCATCCGACGAAGATATCCAAAAAATCCTATACAACTTATTCTACGACGTACTCAACATTGAATTCAACCTCTGGTCTTGGACTCGTCAAATGTGTAAGTATGGTGACTTCTTCCTTAAACTAGAAATCTCAGAAAAATTTGGTGTTTATAATGTTATTCCTTATTCAGCCTATCACATTGAGCGTAAGGAAAATTTTGATTTAGAAAACCCATCTAAAGTAATTTTCGTTTATAATCCTGAAGGCTTCTTTGGTGGTAACTCATCTGGTTATTATTACACACCTAATCAAGACAATTCAAATAATATTACATTTGATAATTACGAGATTGCTCACTTCCGTTTACTTTCGGATATGAATTACCTTCCTTATGGTAGAGCCTATATTGAGCCAGCTCGTAAATTGTTTAAACAATATTCGTTGATGGAGGATGCTATGTTAATTCATAGAATTGTACGTGCTCCTGAAAAACGTATCTTTAAAATTAATGTTGGTTCTATTCCACCTAATGAAGTAGAAAACTTCATGCAGAAAACAATCTCAACTCTAAAGCGTACTCCGTATATGGATGAGAGAACAGGTGAGTATAACTTAAAATACAACATGCAAAACTTACTTGAAGATTTCTATCTACCAGTTAGAGGAAATGATCAAGCAACCCAAATCGAAACAACCCCAGGTCTAAATTACGATGGTATTGCTGACGTAGAATACTTAAGAGAGAAATTATTTGCTGCTCTTAAAGTGCCTAAAGCCTTTATGGGTTACGATGAAAATTTATCTGGTAAAGCTACATTAGCAGCTGAAGATATTCGTTTCGGTAGAACTATTGACCGCATTCAACGTATTCTTCTTTCAGAATTATATAAAATTGCTTTGGTTCACTTATATGCTCAAGGATATGATGGTGAGCAAATGACAAACTTTGAGTTGAACTTAACTACCCCTTCTATCATTTACGATCAAGAAAAAATCGCCTTAATGAAAGAGAAAGTAGATCTAGCTGGTCAAATGATGGAAAATAAATTATTCCCAACAGATTGGATATATGAAAATGTATTCCATTTCAGCGAAGACCAATACGAAGAGTATAGAGACTTGATTGTACAAGATCAAAAACGTAGATTCCGTTTAGCTCAAATTGAGACCGAAGGTAATGATCCACTTACAACAGGACGTTCATATGGTACACCACATGATTTAGCTTCATTATATGGTCAAGGTAGAATGGAAAGTGATCCGGCTAACGTACCAGCAGGTTACAATGAAAAAACACCATTAGGCCGTCCTGAGGAAAAGGTATCAAATATCAATACTCAAGATAATGCTTTTGGTAGAGACAGATTAGGTAGAAAAGATATGAAAGTAGATGATCAACCTGGGCTAAAAGAAAGTGCTAAAATCGCTTACTCTAAAAACATAGCTTTGTTCGAATCGTTAGGAAAACGATCAGAATCGCTATTAGATGAAAGAAATATTAAAGAGTAATAGATCCTTATATATTTATAATAAATCCTAGGAGGAATGAACATTAAACATTCAAAGTATAAAAATACTGGTATCCTTTTCGAATTATTAGTTCGTCAAGTAACAGCCGATACACTTAATGGTGTTGAATCAGCTGCCATCAAACTAATCCAAAAGTATTTTGTTAAAAGCGAATTGAGTAAGGAGTATAAATTATACGAGACCTTAAACAAAAACAATTCTCTTACTGAAAGCAAAGCTAATGTAATGATTCAAGCATTACTAGAGACTTCTAAAAAGTTAAATAGGGGGGCCCTAAAAAGAGAAAAATATAATCTCATTAACGAAATTAGAAGTAATTATAATTTAGAGGAATTCTTTAAAACTAAATTACCTCATTATAAGACGTTTGCTGCGTTTTATATGTTAAGTGAAATCCAAAATACTGAAGCTTTAGTAGATACTAATCTTATCGTTAATAATAAGATGACGTTACTAGAGCATCTTTCTTCTAACGAAATCAAAGAAGAAAAAGTTGAAGCCGAAGTATTAAGAGAATTCCAATCTTACGATAAAGATACTCGTATGCTTACTTATAGAATTTTAATGGAAAAATTCAATGGTAAGTATGATGGTTTACATAACAGCCAAAAAGAAGTATTAAGACAATATGTTAATTCAGTTGACTCAACCCCAGTATTAAGAGAATTCTATAATACCGAAGTAGGTAAAATTAAAACTCAATTAAACGAGTTAAATTCAAAGGTAACTGATAAAGCTATCCAAATTAAAATTAACGAAGTATCTAGTTTAATCGAAGAATTAGATAAAACAGCTAAAGTCACAAGTGATAACATTGTGAATATTCTTCAATACCTTGAATTAGTAGAAGAATTGAAAGTAGCTCATGGCTAAGATAGGCGACACTCAAGTATCAGGTGGTATTCAAACCACAGTAACAAACATTGATCCGGAAACTGGTCAAATTACTTGGGACGTTGATTATACTGCTGATTACAAGCGTTTATTTAAGGAAATAACTCAATTAATGAATACGGCTAAAGAAGTAGCGGATGCTACTGGTGAGGCTTTCTTTATGGATCATTATAATGATATCCGTAAACGTAGAAATGAGTTAAGAACTTATTTACGTAATAATAAAGAAGCAGAATACGAACGTATTAAATCTATGAATGAAATGAGTGCTACCGGAGGTAGCGCTAATTTTAGTTCTAATACCGGAACCGGTGCCCAATATGCTACTCCAAAAGCATTCGGCAAAAAACCCGTCAATTATTATTACAAGTTAGGTTACAAACCCGTTCCAAAACCACATTCTACGAAAGGCGTAGAAGTTAAATATTTATGGGGGAAGAAATAATATGTATAAGTATAAACTAAACTTAAAAGAACGCGACGAAAGTAGAGCAGCTTACCAAGAAAGACGTATTGCTGCCTTTACTGAACTTGAAAAACGACTTAATGCTTTATATCCTAAAATAGATAAAGCTAAAGACGAAACCATAGCTTACTACAGAGACAAACCAACTTCATATGGTGTAGTATATGCTACAGATTTAATTTTAGATTATATTAAAGATATTGAAGACTTATTAAACCAAGGATAATGAAAACATTACAAGAACAATACAACTTAATTAAAGAGGGTCAAGGCCGTAAAGACTTGTTTATGAAACAAGCTTTAAGACAATTCCCTCAATTTGTTACTAAATTCAATTCTTTTGAAGAAGTATCTTCTATCCTAAAGGGTAAACAAGTACTTTCAGAAGGTATCGGAGGTGTAACTACAGGTCGTCCTAATCCATTTGCTAACTGGTCTCAATTCTTAGCTGAAGAAGCTAAAGCTGAAGAGAAAAAACCTACCAAAGAGGTTACTGATATGGAGACTCGTGATTTCGATTACAAGGACCCTAAAAACATCGATAACTTATATGGCGAGGCTTTCTTACAAGGTTACTACACCGAATTAAAAGACCCAGCTAATAAAGATAAAGATGCAGACGAATTAAAAGAAATCGTTGCTAAAAACTTAGCTAAAGATAGAACATACTATACTACTGAAGCTCAATTCGGTATTAAAGGTATTGGATATAAAGAAGATTTACCTGGTTTAGGTCCTACCAAAGAAGTAAAGGGCAAATATGCTTCATCAGGAATGGAAGAAGTTAAATTAAAAGAAGGTAAAATGGTTAAATTAACAGACCTTATCAATGAAAGTTTAGGTGGCTATATTGATATTCGTCCTTTAGGATTAGGTGAAAACGCAAGAACTGATGCTGAAGAAGAAGGATACTTAGATGGTATGCGTGACGAAAAAGAAGACTTAGAAGATAAAGCTAAAAAAGCCCCTAAAAAATCAGCTAAAAAAGAATCAGTAGATTCTAAATTATCTGAAATCGAAAAAGCAGGTAAAATTACTACATTAGAAGCTCAAATTGAAGCAGTTGATGAAGCAATTAATACTAAAAACCAAAGAATTTCTATGGTTAGCGAAGACGAAAACTTATCCGAGTTAGTAGACAAAGCTAAAATGAAAGAAATGCAACGGGAAGTTAAAGACCTTGAAAAAAGAAAGGTCAAAATGGAGAAAATTTATGAAAAGTTAGCTGGTAAATCCTACGTTAAAGCAGAGGTAGTAGACGAAGCTGACGAAATGGAATTCTAAGATGAAAAAAGTCTTAGTCGAAACCCAATTATTTAAACCTAAAGGTTTACTCCTATCAGAAGGTAAATTATCTGATAGGGGTAACCCTATGGTTGAGGGTATTTTAGCTACGGCTGAAGTTAAGAATGGTAATGGTCGTTACTATTCTAAAGACTTATGGGAACGTGAAATTGGCAAATACATGGAATCTGTTAAAGAAAACAGAGCATTAGGCGAATTAGACCACCCTGAATCTTCAGTAATTAACCTTAAAAACGTTTCACATAACATTAAAGATATGTGGTGGGACGGAGATAGCGTAATAGGTAAAATTGAAATCCTCCCTACCCCATCAGGTAACATTCTCAAAGCACTTATTGAAAGTGGAGTTACTGTAGGTGTTTCTTCTCGTGGCATGGGTTCATTAGAACAAAATGGTAACGTAATGGAAGTACAAGACGACTTCGAATTACTATGTTGGGATTTTGTTTCAACACCTTCTAACCCAGGTTCATATATGGAATTAGTTAGAGAAGGTATTGAATTTACTAACCCAGACCAATACGGTAAAGTTAATAATATTTTAAGAGAACTTATTTGCGCAAATACTTGCACTTGTTCTTTATAACGAAGCCTGCTACCTTAGGCAAAACCGGCTTATAAGGCCTTTAAACGCTCCCCTAAAAAGGAGCGTTTTTTATATCTTTCTATATATGTATTATTGCAATGTGAGCAATATACTATGTTCTATATGGTATTCACTTAACTAAATTCAAATTACGGTTCCTAATAACCGTACTCCACAAACTAAATTTTGAGGTAATGGCAAACAGAGATCTGCTTAAAGAAGCAATCGCTGACGCAAAAGCACTTAAAGAAACTGCTATTGCGAACGCAAAAGCTGCTTTGGAAGAGGCTTTCGAACCAAGACTCAAGTCTATGCTTTCAGCAAAACTTGAAGAAATGGAAAAGGAAGAATTAGAAGAAGCAGAAGAAGAAATGACCGAAGCTAAAGAAAAAGTTGAAGAAAAATCTGATCGTAAAGACGGAGGTGAGGACAAAGAAACTAAACGTACTGAAAAAATGAAGTACGGTAAAGACTTAGCCGAAGCTGAAGATATGGACGAAGAGATGGACTTAGACGAAATCTTAGCTGAACTCGAAGAAGGTGAAGATGATTTATCTGAAGATGCAAGAACGGACGCTGAAGAAGAAGGCTACAAAGACGGCATGGAAGATGAAAAAGAGGACATGGAAGGTGAAGAAGAAGATGAAGAAATTGATCTTGAAGAAATGACCGAAGATGACCTTAAATCTTTTATCGAGGACGTAATTGCTGATATGGTTACAGCTGGTGAATTGGAAGCAGGAGATGAATTCGAAGCCGAAGAAGGTGACGAAGAAATCGATGTTGAAGACGATACAGAAGTAGACGTTGAAGTAAACGAGAACGCACGTACAGATGCTGAGGAAGAAGGCTATCTTGACGGTATGAAAGACGAGAAAGAAGATATGGACGAAGGTATTATGGACAAGCTTAAAGCTGCCTATAACGACAAAGAACTCTTATCTAAAATCGTTACTGTAGACGGTGAGAAAGTATCATTGAAAGATTTATTAGGATTAGCTGCTAGCGGTGCTGCAGCAGGTCAAGCTAAATCTGGAGCTGGTAAAACATCATCAGTAGGTGAAGCTGAAGAAATGGATGAAATGAAGAAAGAAATCGAGGAATTGAGAGCTGACCTTCATGAAACTAATCTTTTAAACGCTAAACTTCTTTACACAAATAAAATCTTTAGAGCTAAAAACTTAAAAGAAGCTCAAAAGGTTAAAGTTTTAGAAGCATTTGACAAGGCGTCGAATGTATCTGAAGTAAAACTTATTTTTGAAACTTTAAACGAAGGTATGGTATCTAACGCTACTAAAACTTCAATTAAAGAATCATTAGGTTCAGCTTCAAAAGCAGCTGGTGTTGCTCAAAAGGCTCCTATCATGGAAATCGATCCACAGGTAGCTAGATGGCAAAAATTAGCTGGAATTAAATAATAATTTTAAATTTTAAATTTTAGACAAATGTCACAAATTCAATCACTTTTAGAAAACTCAGCTCAAGGTTGGAAAAGCCTTCAGTCTGATGCTGCTAGATTGGCTTCAAAGTGGGACAAGACAGGTTTGTTAGAAGGTCTTAAAAACGAGACTGAGAAAAACAACATGAGTATGATCCTCGAGAACCAAGCTAAGCAATTGGTAACTGAGATCTCTGCTGACGGTGGAGCTCCTGCTGCTGCTGGCGCTGCTAGCTTCTCAGCTAACGTAGGTACTGGTGCTCAATGGGCTGGTATCGCTCTTCCTTTGGTACGTAAGGTATTTGGTCAAATCGCTGCTAAAGAATTCGTTTCTGTTCAGCCTATGAACTTGCCTTCAGGTCTTGTATTCTACTTAGACTTCCAATATGGTTCAACTAAGAACTCGGACAACAACACTGCTCCTGAGAAATTTACTCAAGGTAACTCACTTTACGGTGGTACTGATACTCCTTTCTCTACTGATGGTTCAGCAGGTCAAGGTCTTTACGGTCCTGGTCGTTTCGGCTACTCAATGCCTTCTCAATCAAACGGTAATGTTACCTTTACTGTAGCTTCTGCTTCATGGAAAGATGTAGGTTTCGATTCAGATCTTTCTGCTTCAGTTGCTGCTGACGAAGTTGTTCAAGTTACTATTAACACTGCCGCTGCTGCTAACTCAGGTATCGTACAACCTGATCTAGAGTCAATCAGAGGTTGGGCATTCGTTTCTGAATCAGTTGTTGCTGGTGGTCAGGTAAATGCTTACAACACTGCTGCTGGTTCAGTAGTTACTTTGTTTGTTTCTGCTTCTGCAGGTACTTTAGATGCAGGTACAACTGGTACAGTATACTACTCTACACAACCTCAAGATAATACTTTGGGTGATTTCGAGAACACAACTTCTATTCCTGAGATCAACATTGGTATGAGATCAGAAGCAATCGTTGCTAAGACTCGTAAATTGAAGGCTGTTTGGACTCCTGAGTTCGCTCAAGATTTGAACGCTTACCAAGCTCTTGACGCTGAAGCTGAAGTAACTAACATCATGAGTGAATACATCTCTTTGGAGATCGATTCTGAAATCTTAGCGATGTTGATCCAAGACGCTTCTGCTGGTACAGAGTACTGGTCAGCTCAAAACAACCGTTTCTATGTTTCTGGTGATGACTTCACTAACGACACTAACGGTTACTACAACACTCAAGGTCAGTGGTTCCAAACTTTAGGTACTAAAGTGAACAAGTTGAGCAACGAAATCCACAGATTAACTCTTCGTGGTGGTGCTAACTTCATGGTAGTTTCTCCTACTGTATCTACTATCTTGGAATCAATTCCTGGATTCGCAGCTGATAACACAGATGCTGAAAAAATGGAATATGCTTTCGGTATCCAAAAAGCTGGTTCGTTCAACGGTCGTTACAAGGTTTACAAAAACCCTTACATGACTGAGAACACTATCTTATTGGGTTACAGAGGTTCACAATTCTTGGAGTCTGGTGCTGTATTTGCTCCTTACGTTCCTTTAATCATGACTCCTCTTGTATACGATCCTGATACATTCGTACCAAGAAAAGGTCTATTGACTCGCTACGCGAAGAAAATGTTGAGACCTGAATTCTACGGTAAGATCTACGTTTCTGGATTGAACACTCTTTAATAGAGTAAAACCATAGAGAAAACTGAACCCCGCGTAAGCGGGGTTCTTTTTTCATATGTATAACAAATAACTAAAACGTTTCAATTTTATGGCTTCCAATCATCATGAAGATGAGGTCTTCCGTCAAAAGAGAAGGCCTAAAAACCCAATTAAATTTAAAGTTTCGCTAAATGAAGAACAAAAAGAAGCAAAAGCAAAAATCTTAGAAAACACAGTTACCTTATTAGCCGGCTCAGCAGGTTCAGGTAAAACTTTTTTAGCGTGTCAAATTGCTTTAGAAAAATTATTCACGAGAGAAATCGAAAAAGTTATCATAACGCGACCTACGGTGAGTAAGGAGGAAATTGGCTTTTTACCGGGTGACCTCCGCGAAAAAATGGACCCATGGGTGCAACCCATATATCAAAATATGTATGCGCTCTATGATAAAGAAAAAATTGAAAAATATATTCAAGAAGGTCAAATTGAAATTGTACCTGTATCATTTATGCGTGGTAGAACTTTCCTTGATAGTGTAGTAATTGTAGATGAAGCTCAAAACGTTACACATGAGCAAATGCAAATGATTGTTACTCGTATAGGTTTACGTAGTAAAATGATTATATGTGGTGATGACCATCAAGTAGATTTAAAATCTAAAAAAGATTCTGGATTTAGATTCTTATACACAGCCGCTCGTAAAATCAAAAACATGATCGGTATTTCCTTAACTACTAATCATAGAGATCCAATTGTAGAAAGCTTAATTGAACTATATGAAGAAGCAGAAGAACAAGGTATGAATTTAGGTACTGCTGGTTCTAGTGGAAGACGTAAATAAGCCAAATCCCTTCAATATTTATAACTAAAACATTGTAATGGCTAATATATTAATCTACAGCGGCTCATCTGATTTTGCGAACGCTTCAGCTTCATATTATGGGGGGTCTACAACTACCTCACCTACACCTTTTGGGTTTTATGATACTGATAATCAATTTAAAGCTGATGCTGATAAAGTAACTAACTTTTGTGCTCGTAGATTAGGATGGCCTATCGAAAACGTTGAATTACAAGATATCCAATTTTGGGCAGCTTTTGAACAAGCTGTTACTGTATATGGAAATGAATTATACGCTTATAAACAACGTGAAGATTACTTATCATTAGAAGGAGCCCAAGGATATTCATACTCAGCATCTGTAGTAACTAATACTACTTTTGAGAATACATTAGTAACTCCTAACATGAGTGCTATTGTTAGATTATCTCAACAATATGGTGAAGAAGCAGGTGTAGGTGGTAATGTCAACTATTATAGTGGCTCAATTGCTTTAACAGCCTCAGTTCAAGACTATGACCTAGGTCAATGGGCTCTTGATAATAATGTTGTAGATAATGATGGCAATGCTTCAATTGAAATTAAAAGAGTATTTTACCAACCTACTCCGGCCTCATTCCAATTCTTAGGAGGTTTAGGTTATACTGGAACTGCTGTAGCTATGTTTGGTGATAGTGCTGGTTTAACAGCTTATGGAGGTAATAGCTTCTTAATGATGCCTTTAAGTTTTGACTTACAAGCAATTCAACAAGTTGAGATGTATAGAGATGTATTATTCTCAAATTATACTTTTGAACTTGTTAATAATAAACTTAGAGTATTCCCTATCCCTAATAATGATGATGTTGCTGGAAGCCGAATTTGGTTCCAATACATTAATAAACAAGAAAGAATTACGGATAGTATATCAACAGGTTCAAACCAAGTAAATAATATATCTCAATATCCATATAATAACCCTATTTATAGTACTATTAACTCAGTAGGTAGAAGTTGGATTTTTGAATATACATTAGCACTATGTAAAGAAATGCTAGGATATGTTAGAGGTAAATACACTCAGGTACCTATTCCAGGTGCTGAAGTAACACTTAATCAGTCTGATTTATTAGCATCTTCTACTTCAGAAAAAGAAGCATTAGTAACTAAATTAAGAGATTACTTCGACCAAACTTCACGTCAAGCTTTACTTGAAAGACGTAATGCTGAATCAACAGCTCGTCAAAGTGAGTTAGATAAAGTACCAATGGTAATCTACGTAGGATAATGGCATTATACGGTGAAGCAAGAGATATAAGTTTCTTTAGAAACATAAATAGAGAATTAATGGGTAACATTATTTCTCAACAATGTGTTTATTATAAATTTGATTTAGGAGAAACTAAAGTTAACATTTATGGTGAAGCCGCAGGAGGTAAATACTATCATCCTCCTGTACAATTAAACTGTTTAATTGAAAGGGGAGATCAACGCTACCCTGAAAATGATGTTAATATAAACTTTAATTGGAGTATTGTATTTAAATTTTTTAGAGATGATCTATTAGATCGTAATAAAGACTTTAATAAGGATTGGCAATTTAATAATGTATACGGAGCTGATTTAGTTCCTGAAGTAGGTGATATTATCTTATATAACCAAGGATATTACGAAGTAGACAGTACCAATGCTAACCAGTATTTTGTAGGTAAAAACCCAGCATATCCTGAGTTAGATTCAAATGGTAACAATGCCTTAAATGAAACTGATTTAAATTATTTTGGTTCTAGTATTTCTATCATATGTAATACACATTACGTACCAGCAGATAAACTAGCTTTATCTCCATTTAAAGAAAGAATGTAATGGCTAAAAAAGGAAGAAAACCAGTACCAAAGTCTCAAAAAGAGCTAAGTGTAGGATTACAAACACCATATGATCCTACAGTAGGTAACCCTAATAATCCTGACCAATTTTCCATCCACCCAGATATTAACCAGTCTGGTATCCCTTTTAATCGTTCAGAAAAGATGTCTCGTAAAGGAGACACTTACAAACAATTTTCAGTAGGATTAGAAGATATAGATGAATCTATATTTTATTACTTTAAAAACGTAATTAAACCCTACGTAATCCAAAACGGAGAGCGTATAGAAGTCCCAGTTATATATGGTAATGCTGAAAGGTGGACTCAAATGCAAAAATTAGGAGGGTATAGAGATAAAAATGGCGCTTTAATGATGCCTATTATCGCAATTAAAAGAGATAACCTTACTAAAAATAGAAGCATTACAAATAAATTAGATGCTAATATGCCTAATTTATATACGGCTTGGCAAAAATCTTACAACAGTAAAAATTTCTACTCTAACTTTAACGTATTAAACAACAGAGTACAAACTAAACAATTTGTAGCTAACGTTGTCCCTGACTATGTAACATTACAATATAGTGTTATTATACAAACTTATTATGTAGATCAACTAAATAAAATAGTTGAAGCTATTAACTATGCCTCTGATGCCTATTGGGGCGATCCCGAACGCTTTAAATTTAAAGCAATGATTGATGGATTTACTAACTTAACAGAGTTGGTAGAAGGTCAAGAAAGGGTTGCTAGGAGTACATTTACTATTAATATGTATGGGTATATAGTACCGGATGTAATACAAAAGGATTTATCAGCCGTTAAGAAGTTTAATTCAAAATCAAAAATTATCTTCTCAATGGAAACAACATCAAATCCTGAGATATTTAATCCTAATCCTCAAGTGGCCCCACCTGTTAGTGGTGCTGGAGCTCCAAGAGATAGGTTGGTTGAAAATGTTAACACTCGTAAAAGAATAAATACTGATGAGTAACATAAGATTTTTAGATAATGTAGCGGTTACTTCATTTGCTACCTCAAATCAACTAGTAGGCTCGACCTTTCCTAGAGTGGTATTCCCTGGTGAAATTAAAACCGTACCTACTAACCAAAACTCATATGCCTACGAAGTATTTAATCAAGGAATAATTAATATTACTGCGGGTATTGGTGTTGTAATAGGAGGTGAAACAGTATATTCTCATGGTTTGTTGAGAATGGAAAGTAAATTCGTTAACGAAGGTGTAATCAATATAAATGGTATCCTAGAAGTTGGAGATATTTTTACAATCTAACAGAAAAGTATAATATTTATATATAAACGTACGTACAAGTGGCTCAAATTAATATTGCAAATTCAGGTACCTCAGGCATTGAAATCCCTCAATCAGGGGTTGTCTCTGTTTTTTCTAATAGTGCCGATAGTGGTAAATTATATTATAGATTTTCAGATGGAACTTTTGCTCCCGTAGACACAGCAGGTACTGGAGGAGGAGCCGCAGGCTCATCTGGTACTTCAGGTACTGGTGGAGGTGGTGGTACTGGCACTTCAGGCACTTCAGGTGCTGACGGTTCATCCGGTACTTCAGGTACAGGATCAGGAGATTCGGGCACATCTGGTACTTCAGGTGCTGACGGTTCATCCGGTACTTCAGGTACAGGTTCAGGAGATTCAGGCACATCAGGTACTTCAGGTGAAAATGGAACATCAGGTACTTCAGGAAACGCTGGTGGAGATGGAACTTCAGGTACAGACGGAGACAGTGGAACATCAGGAACAGATGGTGATTCTGGTACTTCTGGTACTGCTGGTCCTGATGGAAACTCTGGTACCTCAGGTACAAATGGCAATAGCGGTACTTCAGGTACTGATGGAGCTTCAGGTGAAAATGGTACATCAGGTACTTCAGGTGAAGATGGTACATCAGGCACTTCAGGTAATGGTACATCAGGCACTTCAGGAAGCGGAACTTCAGGTACTCAAGGTGAAACAGGTACAGGAGGTACTTCAGGTACTTCAGGAAGTGGAACTTCAGGTACTCAAGGTGAAACTGGTACAGGTGGTACCTCAGGTACTTCAGGAGACGGTACAGCCGGAACTTCGGGTGTAGATGGTACTTCTGGTACTGGGGGAGCAGGTACATCAGGCACCTCAGGTGAACAAGGCCCAGCGGGTGATACAGGCACATCAGGTACTTCAGGTTTAGCTGGTACTTCTGGTACTGGAGGAGCAGGTACATCAGGTACCTCAGGTGAAGGTACATCAGGCACTTCAGGTGAAGGTACATCAGGTACTACGGGTGCTACTGGTGATTCAGGTACTTCAGGTACTTCAGGAGCTGGGGGTGGAGCTGCCCTAACAGTTGAAGATGGTTCAACTACTGTTAGTAATGTTACTGATATTGTATTTAGTGGAGCTACTGTAACAACCGGTACTTCAGGTGTTGCTCAAGTAACTGTTTCCGGAGGTGGGGGTGGTACCGCCTATGCTTTAAGAGTTGATTATGATAACTCTAACGCTCTTACAGACCCAGCAGTATATGCCTTTACACAAATTACCTCAGGCTCATTTAGTTCTAATACTATTAATACTACTCTTAATACTTTAACAGATGTAGAATTTGATTTCCCGAGTGAAATTTTACCCCCAACCAATATATTCTGGTATGGGTATAATGCCTCAGCAGGTGAGTATAGAGTAGGTACCTTCAACTCAGGTGATGGTTATCAAATAGGTAACATAACAAATAAATCAGTTTCTAGTTCTAAAGTTCAATCTGATTTCTTTAATGGAGCGTTCCAAAACTGTTCTATATCCTTAAACTTAGACCCAGCTAACTTAGGATTAAGTAGAAAAACTTCTCCTCCACCACCAGAAAATACACATCTTTATCTTGTATTTGCTTTTATTTAAAAAAAATAAAAATAATTTTAAGAGCCCCTCATTTGAGGGGCTTTTTTTCATATTTATCGTTGACTAGTCTGTTTGGAAGTGAAAAACAACTATTACTTAAATTATTAAAGTAATAAATAAAATATAGATGGCCGAATACAATCCAGAACTACCCCCACTAACTATATTTGGACAGGTAGGTTCCTTTACTAATAAGGATAAATATGGTATAAATGATGAAACTGGTTTAGGACCTAATGGTTCTGACAAGTACATATCATTTAATTTAGTTATTAGTAATATAGCTGATCAAGAATTAGGAGATTCTAGTGTAAGAAGTGGTATTACTCTTAACTTAGGTGGAGTATATAATGGCTTAGACATTAAAGTAGGTGATTGGGTATCCGATACCTCAGGAACTAAAATCCTCCAAATTACAGAAATTACTGAAAAAGCTGCTACATATATATCTTGTTCTGTTCAAGATGTAGGTATGGCTATTGCTCGTCAAAGACGAGATAGAAACAATACTTTAGCTGAAGGGGGTAATATTGTAATATTTGAAACCAATGATGATGGTCAACCTTTATTTGCTACAAACCAAGTAGCAGATATTACTACTAATAATGCTTTAGATGGTATCCAATCTTACTTTCAAATTTATGAACCTTTCCAAAGATTTACTTTCTACCCAGATACTACAGGTAGTGTAGAACTTGGTGATCTAGTAACAATCACAGGTTCAATAGATGGTTCTCCAGTTACCCCCTACAGATTAGTCCCTGCTGAAGACGGAGATACAGTAATTGGTGTTGTTTCAGACATTTATGGTGGGAACAATGTTAATGTTCGTTCTTACAATAAAATCATAACTAATTTTTCAACCCCTGAAAATTTAACTACGGGTATAATAGGTTCAACTTGGTATTTAAGTGGAAGTGGTGCTTATACTACTAGTAGTGCTTTAGGAAGTGATCCTAAGTTTTTCCAATTATCTAAAGCTATAGGAGCTTCAGTTACGGGCAGTGTTGATAATACTGATTTTGATGAAACTTCTTATAATCTTAAAATTAATAATGTTGAAGTAATTCCTCAAAATCTTGGAGGTACTGTTTTAACTATTAATGAAATTACTTCTTCTATTAATACCTATACTAGTACTACTTATGTAACTGCTGGTATAGATCAAAGTGGAGGTGGAAATGCTAGTGTAACTACTGGTGACGGAGGTGCTTCTTTAAGTGACCCTGCATTCTTAGGAATGTATCTAGATCTCAACCCAGGCCCTGCAGGTTCATATCCCTCTGCTCCTGGTAAATTTGCTATTACCGCTAGTGGTGTAAGTTTTGAAGTACATCCTACTACAGCTGATGTTTCTCAATATACTTTTCCTGCTGCTTCAATAGATCAAATCAAATTAGATATTGAATCGGCGGCAACAACCGCAGGCGCTACCATTACAGTAACTAAAAATAGTTCTCTTAGTTTAACTATAGAGGATACTTTAGGTGGTAATTTAACATTAAATAATGTAGCAGCTGATGCTTTTTCACTTAATCCATTTGGAGCAGGTTCAGGCATTGGTATGCCTACTGGTACTATCACTCCACCACCTTTAGAACAATATTTAACATTAGAAAGAACTGACGGTGGTGATATCTTACTACAAGGTAGTTGGATTTCATCCCCAAGTGGTTCAGGATTATTCGGTGTTTCAGGTACTCCACCTTACCTCTTAATGATCGAAGCCGCAGGAGGCGGAGAAGCAGGCACATCAGGAACATCTTCAACAGCAGGTACTTCAGGTACTTCTCAGACTTCTGGTACAGCAGGTAGTTCAGGTACTTCCCCAGGCACTACCGGTACTTCAGGTACATCTACAACTTCAGGTACCTCAGGTGCTAGCACAAATGGTACCTCAGGTACTAGTGACTCATCAGGTACAAGTGGTAGTTCAGGTACAACAGTACATGGTTCATCAGGTACAAGTGGTAATAGTACAGCCGGTACCTCAGGTACTACAACTGTAGGAAGTTCAGGTACTTCCGGCGGTTCAGGTACAGATGGCTCATCTGGTACATCTGGATCTACTACCGCAGGTACCTCTGGTACTTCCGCGGATAATGGTACAACTGGTACTGCTGGTTCATCTGGAACTTCAGGTACAAGTGATACATCAGGTACATCAGGTGATAATGGTTCATCGGGCACAGATGGTCTAAACGGTACCTCAGGTACAGCTGGTGATTCAGGTACAGCCGGTACTTCAGATAC
>JAAHTH010001167.1_pt2 | contig 20270 bp, 13 predicted proteins | sample 6116091 | NCBI WGS metagenome assembly JAAHTH01 (sample SAMN13939990, study PRJNA603662) | sponge metagenome | isolation source: marine sponge | host: Mycale hentscheli | place: New Zealand | collected 2006 | reverse complement strand
AATCAAAGCCAAGTTCGGCAATGGTGTCGAAACGCTGTTGATCGGTGATAATGAATATAATATTCGGTTGAGCGGGCATTTGAGCGGGCATTTGAGCAGTCATAATAACGATTGTGAAAAAAGGCTGAGTATATGAAGAGACTTATGGACGATCGACCTGGCGATTGGCTACGGAAGAGCGACTGAAAACAACTGGGTAAAGACAATTTCCAGTGTCAAGCTGAAGCCCAATCCTATGATTCCAAGAATCAACAACTGTTTACGTTTTGCTTTCGAAATAGACAATCCCATCAAAAATATTGACAAAGGTGTTGCGATTCCAAACGGAATCTTAAATTGCAATGCAGCTACGTAGGCGATCAAAATTGCAAGACACGTTGCCCCTAAAATCGAGGCTTGCTTTAAATGTAACTTGTTTGAGGGAGCCGGTGTTTCCGATGCAACCGAAATTTTGGAATCGAAAACAAGGACCGTTATCAGCAGGGTTGCCACGATTCCAATTATCCAAAGGGGAAAATTGGGCAGTTCAGTTTTCGCATCGACAGAGAGTCTTTGAAATGCTTCGACACGAACGGCCAAGTGTTTTCGTAAGTCTTCTCCACTGCGAAAAGTCGGGTCGATTGATAGCTTTTTTAATTCCTGATTCACTTCGGGCGACTGCAAAGTGTCTTGAAAAGTCCGTGCAAGGATATCGGCGATGTGGTCGGGCGTGTCTTTGGGGGCCCAAATGTAATAGGCATTCTCAGCGCGGGTCTTTAGGTTTTGCTCGGTTGATGTGGCTACTTCTGGAATTGTTGGATGTCGTTTGTCTCCAAAATTACCGATTGCGAGAATGTTGTCTGTAGCGGGCGTATCGTTGGAATTTCGAAAGGAAACGTACTCTGCGAGTGAGAAAATTCCCGCTTCAAGCTTACCGCCCAGTAGGTAGGTGTAGCGTTTCGCTCCACCTGCCGAGATGAAATTAAAGTCTGCTCCGGGGTATTCTCCAAGCAGTTGTTTGCAAATGAAATAAGCGGGGGATCCCTGGTTGGCACCGACGCGAATCGAATTAGGGTTTTTCTGAGCAGCCTGGAGAAGATCATTCAAATTCCGATATTCAGAGTCGGCCCTCACGACCATTAGAAGGACGATGCTTCCGGTTTGTGCAATCGGGCGAAATGCTTCCGGTCCGTAATCGACTACTCCCGCTAGTTGCGTCGCGATGATGCCTTCGTGATGGCAGAGGAGTTGGTAACCGTCCGGGGGAGCGTCTTTTACTTGTCGACTGCCGATGGTCGCCGATCCCCCGTCCTTGTTGGTGACGACAAATTCCTCGCCAAGCGAGCCTTCCCGATTCAATGACTTCTGGAGAATGCGGGCGAACGTGTCAGTGCCTCCTCCGGCGAGATATGGGACGACAATTTGAATTGGTTTTTGAGGGAATTGAGTTGGCTGATCGGTTGAGATCGCGCTGATCAGTCGCCAGGCTGTGATCAGCAGCAATACCAGAAATATGATTCCCTGAAATACAAATTGGTTTGATGGCACTCTCATGATTGGCTCCTCCTGTCCCGTTGGCGACTGCGGTAGATTGGAATCACCAAGAGAAGGACTGCGATCACCAAGAAGGCAAGTGATTTGGGTTCTGTGAAAATCGGCGTCCAGTCACCGCCCGAGCCCATTAAGCCGGCGGACAGATTTTCTTCCGCAATGGGGCCCAAAACAAATCCAATCACGAAGGGAGCCAGTGGGATTTTTTTGGTTTCCAGAAAAAGCCCAAGTAGTCCAAAACCGATCATGACCCAAACGTCAAACATGCGGTTCGACATGGCAAAAGAGCCAACAACGCAAAAAGTTAAAATGATGGGCAGCAAAAAAGCACGAGGGATTTTGGTAAGCCAGGCGAGGGTGCGGATGGAGCAACACATAATTCCTGCCATCGCCAGATTTGCAAACAGACAGGTGAAAATGATTGTGTAGACGAGTTCAGGGCTTTGTTCGAACAGTCGGGGACCGGGTTGGAATCCGTGTATTACCAAAGCACCCAGCAGAACAGCTTCGACGACCGAGCCAGGGATACCCATCGCGACCAACGGGATCAGTGCCCCCCCGATTGTCGCGTTATTGGCGGCTTCGGCGGCGACAATTCCCTCCTCACACCCGGTGCCAAATTTTTCGGGGTTGCGGGATGTTGAGCGAGCAACTGAATAGGCTGTAACCGATCCAATATTTGCTCCGATTCCAGGTAAAATGCCAATCCAGGTTCCAATTAATGAAGAGCGAATTAAATTCAGGCCATGATTTTTTATGTCCGAAATTTTTAATGCAAGGCCCTGTGTTGCAATTGGGGGCGTCAATTGAGGCTTGGCGGAATCGATTATGTCCCGGAGAATTTGGTTGACGGCAAACATTCCAATTAAGACCGGGAGTAACTGAAATCCATCGTTCAACTCCGTCAGTCCGAAGGTTAGCCGTGTTTCGCCAGTGGCAACGGCAATCCCCGGCATCGCGAGCAAGATCCCGAGAAATCCAGAGAGAAGCGATCGCAAAATTGACTTTCCACCAATCGTGGCGATTAGCACCAACGCCATCATTACGAGAGAAAAATAGTCGAACGGGCCGAATTCTTTTGAATATCTCGCAATCGGCTGAGCGAGTGTCAAAAGGAAGCACCATGAAATCAAACCGCCGGTAACGGAGGCCATGATTCCTAATCCCAGCGCTCGTTCAGGTTGCCCGTTTTGAGCCATGGGGTAACCATCGAATGTGGTGACGATTGATGCAGGTGTCCCGGGCATACGTAACAATGTCGCCGAGATCATCCCACCACTGATCGCACCCACATAAATGCTGATCAACAGTGTCATTGCGTATTGAGGATCAACTCCAAACGTTAGCGGAAGAGTCAGGGCAATCAGCATCGTTCCGGTGAGTCCGGGAATTGCTCCTACAAAAACGCCCAGCGTCGTTCCAAAGAGAATTAGCATGAGCCCAGTTGGAGTGGCGAGTTGGAGAAGAGCTTCCTGCATATGCGTTTTGTCTGCGAATGCCGATTTAGGTGAAGTTGATTTCGGAGCGGTTTCAAACTGAGTCTGGATACTCAGGTTGGTAAAGGCGGGTGTTAGTGATCGACGGTTACGGTTTCAGAATAAGCTAACTCGCCGGTTCGACCGTCAAAATACTGAAAAATAATTTGTGGATGAGGGTAGGCAACAAGTCTTTTGCCCCCCAGTTTCTGAGGCATGTTGAAAACATTGTTTACCTGGACCACACAGTAATGTGGGTACAGTCTCTCAAGTCGCGGAAGGTCTGGCAGGATGTAACTGCTCCATCGAATGTCACACTCGCGCGGCCCAAATTTAAATTTGCCGGTTGCAGGGCGATCCATTTCATCATTTTTAGGAACATGATTTACGCTGTTATGCGGACCACAACAGAATTCCCATACATTGTCTGTGACTTTAATGGCAAAACTGTTGTGAAGGTCGCCAGTCATGACAAAGACCTTTTTCCCAATTTTGTCCCACTCGTTAATCAACATTTCGCGTTCATCAAAAAAGGCTGTCCACGCCTCTTCCTTGTTGCCTGCAACCTCGAATCCTCCAGCCCCACTGTGAGGGATCATGAAAGGAACTGATGAAATAACAAAAAAGAAATCGGCATCACTGTCTCGCATTGATTGGAGGAGCCAGTCTCGTTGCTGTTTACCAAGCATCGAGATTCCTTTTTTATCGCGCTGGTTTACGTCGTGCATGTCTCGCGAACCACGGGTGTCGACCAGAAAGTACTCACAATTGGCTACTCGAAATTTACTGTAGGATTGTCTACCAATGGAGTAGCTTGTGGTGTCGGAAATTTTTGCATCGGCGGTGAGTTCGAGCGTATGGGCGTCGATTACCTTGGCAATTTCATAGACGTACGAATTCTTATGCCCGGAATCGTCGTCATATTGAATGTCATTGACGCCTGCCTGGGGAGTGCCCCAGTGAACATGGAGGTTGAGCATTTGCTTGAGCGGCAGTTTGGTGAAATCTGCCTGTGGGTCAATGAGTACATTGGACCCGGCCTTCATGGTTCCTTTGCCAAAGTGTAGTCGTTGAGGATTTTCGATTGGATTGGCCCAGCCCAGATAGTTGTGCCAGGCGTATGTTCCGATATCTCTGAAAACAGTTCGGCGATGACGTTTTCCGGTTTCCCCCGCGCCCCAAATGTCATTAACCAGTTCGTGATCGTCGAATGTAAAATAAGAAGGAACATTGCGATGCCACTTCGCTAATTCATTCCCTCTGGAGAGATAGAGTTTGTAATTTTCCCAAACGCCTACGACGGTTGGCATTATCTCAACGACGCTTGGCAATTGGTCGACTCCCTGAGTCAGTCGCCAGGCTTCGACGGGGAACTCCCTTTGTTCTTCGTACAACCAATCTCCATTCATGATATGGAAATTGACTTTGTCAGCCCAGTCACGATTGAGATTCTCATAGGTAGGTGCTCGGTGCCCCAGGCCGTGCAGCGGATTCTGATTTGCGCACGACCCTATTTCAAAACGAAAATTAAACAGGCCCCGGGGATTATATTTTTCGTTTTGGGAATTCTCTTTACTGGGCAAAGTGCGAAACGAACCGGGCAGTCCGTGGGGGCGCTCATTGACCCAGACGTGGTAATGATATTTTGTATCTGGAAGCAGTCCGGAGACTTCAAGCGTTGCCGTATTGTCATTTTCGATTTTTGTCAGCGCCACTTGTTGAGTGTCGACGAGCGAATCCGGTGTCGTGCCGAGGCGGACTTTGAATGCGCCGGGTTTTGATGTGCGACACCAGACTCTAACCGAGTTGTCGGTGACGTGGCCTAACATCGGGCCATGGGTCAGTCGAATTGGATCACCTTGGAACGAACCCGGTGCGGCGGAGGGAGAAAGTAAGCTCCCGACAAAAATAAAGATAAATGTAAGGTGTCGAGAGATTTGGTGATCCAAGTGACTTCCTCGCTAGAGATGAGATTGCAATAGATTTTGCAGTCTTAAAGTTAAGCAACGTTTCTTTCGTATAAAGTCTATCGGAACGCTAAGAGAACCTATAGATAATTGGCGATGAATTTCAATATTTTTGGTATCGGGCGTTGGAAGGTTTGCAATGTTCCTGTTTCTGCCGGTAGACTAGAGGTGTAGTCAAGGTAAGTCATTTCATTCGCATTCAACGGAAAACAAATATGCTTCGGCTTTTTTTATTATTTGCGTTCGCTTCATCGGTCCTTCAGTTTGGTCCCGTTTCTGATGTTTCAGGCCAAGATGATGGGTTCAAACCAATTTTCGATGGTAAGTCACTCGCCGGATGGACAGGAAATGAAAAATTTTGGCGGGTTGAGGATGGCGCGATCGTTGGAGAATCAACGGAAGACAATAAGGTCGATGTGAACCGTTTTCTGGTTTGGGATCAAGGCGAGGTTGATGACTTTGTGCTGCGACTGAAATTTAAGGTCTCTGGGACTGAACGGGCCAACAGCGGTGTTCAGTTTCGGAGTGAATTGTTCAACGGGGAGAACGACCGGCTCTCAGGATATCAAGCGGATATTGACCGGTCGGGAAAGTTCATCGGGATTCTCTACTCCGAGCGGACGGGGCGTGGCATTCTCTGTAAGCGCGGAGAAAAGGTGACTTTGCGAGGTAAAAAAGATAAAGACGTTGAGCAGGTCTCCGATGCGGCTGAGTTATTAAAAGCAATTGATATGGACGGTTGGAATGAGATGGAAATCTCTGCTCGTGGCAATCATTTAATAACACGAATTAACGGAAAAGTGACATCTGACGTTACCGACGAAGACAAGCAACAGTATAAGAAATCAGGTCTCCTTGGGTTTCAGATTCATGTTGGTCCGCCAATGAAAATTGAATTCAAGGACATTCATTTGAAGCGTTTGCCATTGCAAGACAAGGCCAAGAAAATTGTCTTTGTCGCAGGCAAACCAAGTCATGGTTACGGTTCACACGAACACAATGCCGGGTGTTTGTTGTTGGCCAAGTCACTCGAAGAAGCCGCATCGAAGACAGGGCTCGCAGTATTAACAACGGTCTACAAAAACGGCTGGCCAGCTGACCCGACGGCCTTAGACAATGCCGATACCGTGGTCGTGTATTGTGATGGAGGAGGTCGACACTATTTGCATAAAAATGGAGAGGCGTTCGAAGATATTATGCGGCGCGGGGTCGGGTTAGCCTGTATTCATTACGGTGTTGAGGTTCCCAAAGGAATGTCTGGACAACGGTTTTTAAACTGGATCGGTGGGTATTTTGAAACAGACTGGTCAGTCAATCCTCACTGGATGGCGAAATTCGAATCGTTTCCTGAACATCCAACCACCAGCGGAGTGAACCCTTTTGAAATTCAGGATGAATGGTACTATCACATGCGTTTTTCACCCGAGATGACACGTGTTACACCTTTGCTTACGGCAATGCCGCCGAATGAGACATTGTCTCGCAAGGATGGACCGCATAGCGGGAATCCGGCAGTTCGCGAGGCTGTACTAAAAAAGAAACAGCCGCAGCATGTTGCCTGGGCATTTGAGCGAGGCGATGGACGCGGACGCGGATTTGGTTTTACCGGAGGGCATTTCCATAATAATTGGAAAAATGATGACTTCCGAAAGTTAGTTTTAAACTCGATCGTGTGGACTGCCCATGGAGAAATTCCAGATGCGGGTATCGAATCCACAACTCCAACGGAGGCTGATTTAGAGGCAAACCAGGATTATCCTGATCGAAAGCCTAAGGCCAAATCGAAAGGTTGATCCAAGGAAATCTACTGTTACAAAATAGCTCCGCGGTTAATTAATTTAAGCCGCGGAGTTTTTTTATTTGCGGCTATTGTTTGCCCGGATTCTTAAAAGAAGAGCCGAAGACTAGCGTACTTTATTTAGCAAATCTGAGATGTCGACTTTTTCGGCATCTCCCCAGAGTGCTTCGAGGCTGTAGAACGAACGCGTGTCTTCGTCAAATAGATGGACAACGACAGTGCCATAGTCCAATACGATCCATTTACTGTCATCGTAGCCGTCGATATTCATGCGTTTATCTTTAAGCACTTTTTCCAAAGTGTTATCGATTTCTTCGCTGATCGCGTGCAGTTGTCTGCGGCTGGTACCCGTAGCGATTACAAAGTAATCAAAAATGGCGGTGTGTTTTGACATGTCGAGAACGACTACATCCGTTCCCCCGTTTTCAGCGGCAGTTTTAGCTGCCGCGCGAGCGAGTTCCAGGCTGCGGTCAGGGTCGACGCGTTGGGCCGCCGCACCGGAGGGGGAATCTTCATTTTCAGGTTCGGTAGAACTAGATTCGTTCACAAAGTTGTCCAGGTAAGTCAGAGAGCAGAACTAAAGTTTTAGATTTCAGCCAGACGCGGAGAAACCTCCGCCGTTGATTGTAAGATTCTTAGACGTTTCTACCAACCAGAGGGTTCGCTAGAATGTCCAGAAGGTGAGCGTTTCCCGTCAGAATGCGGGAAAAATGGTATTCTGGTTCGGAATGGATCCGCCGGATTCTTTCGAAGGCCTCAATAGAAAGCAGTCGGAGCCGTATCATGATTGCCCCCACCATTGAATTTGCCGGAGATTTGTTCCTGCTTTGCTTCGCATTATCAGAAATGAGGATTGGATGAGTCGAGATACTGTTTCAAATGGAATTGCAAATGCTAATTCAAAATCCGTCAGATTTGTCGACGTTCAAGCTGCTGCTAACCGGATTCGATCCTACGTACACCGCACACCGGTTCTAACCTGTGAGGCGATCAACAAGAGGGTTGGGTGTAATATTTTCTTTAAGTGTGAGAATTTTCAAAAATCCGGTGCCTTTAAGTTTCGCGGCGCAATTAACTCTGTGGCTCAACTGAGCGAAGCCGACTTGGCGAGTGGAGTTGTGACCCATAGTTCAGGTAATCATGCCGGCGCCTTGTCTTTGGCTGCTCGGATTTTCGGCACCAAAGCGCATATCGTCATGCCGTCTAGTTCATCGGAAATAAAGAAAGCAGCGGTGCGCGAATATGGGGGGGTAATCACAGAGTGTGAGCCAACGCTTGCCGCGCGAATGTCAGAGGCGGCACGAATACAGAATGAGACGGGGGCGGTTTTGATTCCTCCATTCGATCACGCACACGTCATTGCCGGTCAGGGCACTGCAGCTTTAGAGTTGATTGAGCAAGTGCCAGAGCTAGACATGATCGTTGCGCCGATTGGCGGCGGCGGGTTGATGTCGGGCACCTGTTTGGCTGCCAGAGAATTAAAGCCGTCACTCAGGATTGTCGGTGCCGAGCCAACGGGTGCGGACGACGCGTTTCAATCCAAGCAGGCCGGCAAGTTTGTTCCACAATTATCGCCAGATACGGTGGCGGACGGGTTGCGAACCAGTCTTGGCCAGTTGACTTGGCCGTTTATTCGAGACGAGGTGGACGAGATATTACTCGCTGATGATTTGGCGACGGTCTCGGCAATGAAGTTTTTTTGGGAGCGAACCAAGGTAATCATTGAGCCGAGTTGTGCGGTGCCGTTAGCGGCAATCATCAAGCGCTTTTCAGAGCCAACTTTTAAGGATTCTTCGCTGGAGAGGGCAGAGAATATTGGAATAATAATTAGCGGTGGAAATGTTGATTTGCAGGCACTTCCCTGGTCGAACTAGGGTGTTGTTCAGTCGCTGAGTAGGCTGTAGAGAATCACATTGGTGCTGATTTTGAGGGAGTCCTCGCGAGAGTATCCGCTGCATTGTGATTTCCCTGTATTTTCCAGGGCACAGCTCAGGTCATTGGGTGAGAAAACGACTGCGAGGCGACCGTCAATTTCAGCTCCCTCAAAAGCCGGTTTTGTTTTGGTTTCGGAAAATGTGCCGTCCCGTTTTTTTGTCCGTAGCGTAACAGAATCAATTTTGAAACCAAACATTGGGTTGGTCCAGATCTCATGGTCAGAGGGTATTGAGATCATTGGTTTATCGCCGAGGATGGCGGTCATTTCTCTTCGGAATGCTTTTGTGAATTCTTCGGAAGCACAAATAGAATCTGCAAAAATAAATCCGCCATACTCAAGGTGCTGACGAAGCGCGGTGCGTTCTTCGGGTGTGAAGGAGAATCCACTGCGGCCATGCATGAAAATGAAGGGGTGGTCGGCGAGGCTGGCATTGGTAGGAGAGATTAATTTTTTGTCCATCTTGACCTCGAGGCCAGTCGTCTCAATTTTGCGAAGGACATTTCGCCACGCATTAGGGGCGTCGTCGGATCCCCCTTGGTGATCCAGTTTGGGGAAGACCAAAACGCGGTCATTAAGAAGTTGGCGGTTGGTTTCCGCGAGGGTTGGGGTGTCTCCCTTTTCCTTCAGATTGGTTCGATCTGTCGCGTAAGCCATTACGTTGATGCCAATTTTGGTGCAATATTCGACTCGCAATTTCAGGTTCGGGTTGACGTTGGGAGAATCGAGGATTGCCGGCCGATCGAGATTCCAATAGCAACTTAGATTAGCTGGGCAGTAGACGACACTGGTTCGGCAGCAAGCCTGCAGGCCGAGCAGTGGCCGCTCTTTATTGGCGACAATGGGGTACTGCGAATTCCAGATCGGATGATTCGGCGGGAGCGGTTCAAGTCGACTGTCAGGAAACAGATCGAGCATCAACAATTTAAATTCGCGGTCATAACGTCCGTCGTTACCACATCCATCCCCCTGGCAGGCTTCGGCGAAAAGAAATCCCCCGTTTTCCAGATAGTCTTTCAGGTTGTCTTTTTGTTTTTGATCGAGCCCGATTAGTTCCTTACCAGACATGAATAAAACAGGCGCTTCGATTAAATCGCTGACGGTTGAATTTTCAGCAGTAACGGTTTGCCAGTTCAGTTTTACATTCCATTCTTTTTCCAGCCGCCTGGTTAAGTAATGCACGCCGTTGGGATGTAGGTCCCAGTCGTCCGCCCCGTGGTCGTATTTGCCGATAACGATGGGCCGTTTGCCTTTGGAGAGAAAGAGGAGAGCGAAAGAAGTAGCAACGAGTTCGTTGTTTTCTCCCTGTCCTCCGGGGGTAAGCCAGTAGTGGTTAAGCGGGTGTTGGGTGCGAAGCAGTTGTTTTGCACCATCCCGGTACCAGTCATTTGCCCCAACGAACCTTCTGCCCGACAGTCTACCTGCTCGTTCCAGCCCGTAGAGAAAGTAGAGGCGCGTTCTTGGGTCGGCGCGTTGCAGTAAGGGGTTGGCTCGCACTGTGTAGCGTTTGGCAAGCCAATTGAAGCCAGCGTCCACCATTTTTTTGAGGTCATCTTCGACACAACAATTGGCGAATTCGCCGTTGATCAATTTTGAAGGCTCCACAAGATTTTCTTCGGCAATGATGACCGATGAAATCCCAGCGCAGGTCATGCTCCCCTTGGGATCTTTTGATCCGGGATAATACGTAAATCCCCCGGATCTTTCGATGTAACATTTTTTCCAGTAGCTCAGGGCGTTTTGCCAAGTTGCTTTGGGGACTTTGATTCCAGTCTTGCTCGCTTCGTGGAGCGCGAGGATCGCGAATTGACTGTTGGAGGAATCGCCCTGGCCTTTTCTTAAGCCATAACTCCAGGCGCCGGCGACGTAACCGGAGTCATCCGTTTGCTGCGCGACCAGCCAATTCACATCACTTTGAACGGTTTGACGGTATTTTTTTCCACGCGGGTCAGCGGTCGTTAACGCCATGATTCTGAGAGATACTACGTAGGTCGATTCTTGTGGGATATCGACCAGATAGTCGAGGGATTTGAGAATGCGAGGCGCGAAATTAGGGTTGTTCATTGCTTCCGCATTTAACAGCGCCAGCGTGCACAGAGCGGTCGTGTCGCCAGTAAACGTGAGTTTGTTCCATGAGCCATCCTCCTTTTGCCGGCTCATGAGATATTGCACTGCTCGAGTAATCGAGTTATTGACCTTCGCGGCGTTGAGCGGGGTCTTGTCAGCTTTTTGGCTTTTCGAAAAAAGCGAGCGACCGGGGCGCTCTTGTACGGCGGTGGAAACCAGCGGGCGTTCAAGCACAGACTTCGTCTTGGTCGGCACCGCTGGATTGTGAGGAAGTTCTTGGCTTTTCGATAAATTTTGGCTTAGACCTGACCAACTGACCAGTATTATCCAAAACAATATAACTTTTATCCGCAATGAGCGCATTTGTATTTCCATCGTTTGCCCAACTTGACTCTTTTCCAAATTCTATAAGTCCAGTTGAAACATGACAACGCGAGCTTTCGCGTTGCTGTCAATTGCTAACCAACCTACAATCCAGTGGCAGACCATCAAGTTCTTGAGGGATGATCGCAATTAGCGAATTCAAATGAGTTTCTTAGTTGCCAGTCGTCACGGATCTGATGGCTCGCGGATTCCGAAATAATAGTCTGAAAAAATATGATCAAGAGGACAGTGTGAGCGGAAAACAACGAAGTCTCGGAGATGTGCTTCAGGAATTCAGTCAACACCGGAAGGTGATGGAAACTGAGCTTCACAAAGTGATTGTTGGTCAGGAAGACGTGATCGAGCAAGTTTTCGCTGCCATTTTCACGAAGGGGCATTGTTTACTTGAAGGTGTCCCAGGACTGGCGAAGACGTTGATGGTGAGTACCATCGCCAAAATTTTGGATGTGAATTTTAAACGAATCCAGTTCACGCCCGATCTTATGCCCTCTGATATCACGGGCACAAACGTGCTCGATGAAGATGAAGATGGACGTCGTCAGTTTCGATTCGTCGAAGGGCCAATTTTTACAAATATTCTGTTGGCCGACGAGATTAACCGAACTCCTCCCAAGACTCAGGCGGCGTTATTGCAGGCGATGCAGGAGCGTGAAATTACGATTGGCCGAACGACGTATAATCTGGCGCCCCCGTTTTTTACGATTGCGACCCAAAACCCAATTGAGCAGGAAGGGACTTATCCTCTTCCCGAAGCTCAGTTAGACCGGTTTATGTTCAACATTAAAGTAGGGTATCCGACTGCGGATGACGAAGAGAAGATTCTCTCCGCCTCCAGTAGAAATGAAAAACAGGAAGTGCGAAAAGTTCTCTCAGCGAAAGCTATTGTCAATCTTCAAAAGCTTGTGCATTCGGTTGCTGTCAGCGATTACATTATCAAATACGTGTCACGATTAGTGCGTTCGACTCGCCCCAAAGATGAGATGGCCCCGGAGTTTGTAAAAGAGCTGGTCGATTGGGGAGCAGGTCCACGCGCCGGGCAGTTTTTGATCTCGGGTGGCAAAGCGATGGCGGCGATGGAGGGGCGGTTCTCGGTTGGGATTGCTGACATTAAAAAAGTTGCCATGCCGGTATTGCGGCATCGCGTTAGTACCAATTTTCAAGCTCAAGCGGAGGGAATGACTACTGAGGATGTGATTCAAAAACTTCTGGATGAAATTCCTGAGCCGGACGTTCCTAAGTTTGAAAAATAAGAATGCTAACGTTCCTGGCAACTGCGATTGAATTTAAGTCGTGGAGGTCAGGAGTGGTCGCGATTGATTTTCGTTGTGCAACTCATCCAACTTGCGATTTTTAATGTCAGTAGAAAAGTACCTTAAACCTTCTGTGATCAACCAGATCAAGCGTCTTGATCTGCGTGCGCAATTTGTGGTCAAGGGTTTTTTACATGGATTGCATGCAAGCCCATTCCATGGGTTTAGCGTGGAATTTAGCGAGCACCGCAAGTACACGGCGGGCGATGACCTTAAAGATATTGACTGGCAGGTTTACGCGAAGACAGACAAGTACTACATCAAGAAATTCGAGTCGGAGACGAATATAACGGGTTATTTGCTGATGGATTTGAGTCAATCCATGGGTTATACGTACGAGCAGGAGTTGAATAAATTTGATTATGCAATTTGTTTAGCTGCGGCATTGGCGTATTTAATGATCTCGCAGCAGGATCCCGTTGGCTTGGTGACTTTTAACGATAAGGTGCGTCAAAGTCTTCCTCCTAAATCGAGGCGAACGCAACTTGGAAATGTTCTTTCGCTGTTGTCGAATCTTGAACCAAGTGGAACCACAGATCTCCTAAACAGTTTGACTCAGGTTTCTGCACTACTTAAAACTCGCAGCCTGTTAATGGTTTTTTCCGATTTTCTTGTGGACGAAGAAGAGACCATGAATGCGCTCTATCGTTTGAAGCACGGTGGGCACGATGTGATTCTGTTTCATATTCTCGATGAAGCGGAAGTGAATTTTCCCTTTCGGGGGATTTGCAAAATGCTTGATCCTGAATCTCAAGAGGAGATCCAGGTAGATGCGGCGGCAACCCGAAAAGATTATCTAGAAAAGATGCAAGCCTTTCGTGATGGATTGGAATTAAATTGCCGGAACAGCGGAATTGACTATGTTCCGCTCGATACGAGTATGCAATTTGACAAAGCACTTTTGGAATACCTCCTTAGTCGTCGAGCAAGGGGGTAATGATGACTTGGGTCAATTTCGCGATGCTTGGTGTCGGCGGTTTGTTGATTTCGGTACCGATTGTGTTGCATTTTTTGATGCAGCCTAAGCCGGTTGAAATGGTGTTTCCCGCCATGCGATTCTTAATTGCGGGCAGGCAGACGAACCGCTCTAAGATGCGCGTGCGTCACTTCCTGCTCTTGCTGTTGAGGTGTTTGTTGATTGCGCTGGTCGCTGTCGCGTTGGCTGGGCCTTCGGTTGCGTCTAATGAATTTGGAAACTGGCTGACACTGGGAGGCATTGGGTTCAGCGGTTTGATTGTGGCTGGAGTTCTAGCATTCGCTCTGTATGGCAAGTCATCGAAACGCCTGCTTGTGGCGATATTGATCGTCTTGCTGTTAGGGCATCTGGCTTATGGCGGTTGGGCTGCCTCGAAATTACTCACCTCTGAGTCCACACAATTACTGGGCGATGCTCAAGCACCTGTAGCAGCGCTAATTGTGATCGATACCTCTCCCCGAATGGAGTATGTCAGCGAGAACAGTACAGGTTTGGAAAAGGCAAAGGAAGCTGCGATATCATTGATCCGACAGTTCCCTCCTGATAGTCAGGTTTGTGTGTTGGCCACCGATAACGATCGCCCTTTTTTTTCAATCGATCTAGCGGCGGCTGAACGTAGAATAGAGTCGCTTGCGACAGATTACTCGGGCGCGTCAGTCCCCAATGCCATGGTTGCCGGTTTGCGAATTCTAAAGAAAACGACTCAGGATCGGAAGGAAGTCTACGTCGTCACGGATCTAACCGAGCAAAGCTGGGTTGGGGAAAATCCGAAGCTCTTGGTGAAGCAGTTGGGGAAGGACAGCGGTATCAGCACATTTGTTTTTGATGTTGGCGTGTTGGATGCGACTAATTTTTCATTGGGCCCTTTGAAACTTGCCAATGCTGAAATCTCTAGCCGAGGGAAGCTCTCCATTTCAACGGAGCTGACGAGGTTTGGTCCAGCTGACCAGCGGTCAGTGAAGATGGTCATCGAGAAACGAGAGCTTCCGCTTCCAGTTATCAGAGATGGTGTTAGTCGTTTTCCAGGTGAGTTTATTGAGGCTCAACGGGTTACCGCTGACATTCGGGAAGATGCCTCCGTGCCGTTGAAATTTAGCTTTAGCCAGCGTCTTGAGCTGGGCGTGTATCACGGCCGGATTGAATTGGAGGGGCAGGATGGATTGGCAGTTGATAATCAGCGTTACTTTACATTTCGGGTCGGAGAAACAAAGAATGCGTTGATCGTGCACCCCGACGGCGTAAACCCGCGAGTGATGGAAAGCTTGCTAACGCCGCGCGATAAGGTTGAGGCTGGAACGGCTCGGTATGAGTCCGTCACCATGGATCAAATGACATTCAGTCAATTGGAGGACTGGAATGATTATGATGCGATCTATTTACTCGACCCGTCTCCATGGGAAGACGAGGTTTGGGAACGGTTGGAGAGTTTTGTTTTCAACGGTGGTGGTCTTGCCGTTTTCCTCGGGCATAATGCTGCCAATGGGGGGATTGCTGACCCCAGTTTTACGACTCCTGCGGCGGCTCGTATTTTGTCAGGGCCTCTTGAGCAGCAGTGGTTTAACGAGGAGCCGGATCTCTTTTTGAGCCCCAAAGACCTGGTGCATCCAGTATTTGATTCGATTCGAGACAATGAATCTACGGTGCTCTGGAATCGCTTTCCAGTATTTATCCACTGGGGGATTGAGCCAGGAATGGAAGATGGGATTCCGACCCAAACTTTATTGCGTTACGGCAATCGGGAGCCGGCCGTGATTGAGCGGGCAATTGGCTCCGGTCGTGTGATTGTCATGACGACTCCGATTACGGAATACGGTTTTGTGACTCAGCGTGAAAGTTGGAATTCGCTGCTCTCCGGAAATCCTGTTCCGGCTTTTTTATTGTTGGATGGAATCGCTTCGTATCTCGTCGAGGGTGACGCGGAGTCGCTAAATGTACTCGTTGCCCAAACGGCAGTCTTAAATAATGATTTGAGGAAATTTCCGGAGTCCTATCAAGCATTTGCACCTGATCCAGAGAAACCCCCGACTGTCTTAAATTCGGTAGACAACAAGATAAGATATCGGTTTATCGACGAACCTGGACAGTATCGGTTAAAAGGTCAGTTTGATCAGCAGATTGTCTTGAGAGGTTTTAGCGCAAATATCGGCAATTCAGTGACCGACCTGACACGGATTGAGATGGATGAATTAGATGCGTTCCTTGGTGCGGACCAATACCAACTGGCAACGAAGCAGGAGGAGCTCCGGAGGCAGCAAGGAACGATGCGTCGCGGTAAAGAGTTCTATCCCTTGATTGTGGTATTAATGCTAGTTGTTTTGGCCGTGGAGTATTTGATGTCAAACCGTTTTTACTCGAAATGAATTTCATTCCGAAATATTTGTTGCATATATTTAAACTTGGTTTTTAGCACGAACGTAAATTGGAATTAATCACTTTTCAACCGGTGTTGCCTTGGGTCGTATTTGCGATCGTCTTTGCCGCTGCGCTCTTGATGCTGCTGATCGGCCCTTCGTTTGTCGAATTGACTCGCGCCCGACGAATAACGCTAACCAGTTTGCGACTGGGAGTGATTTTGCTCGTATTCCTGGCGATGCTGAGACCGGGTTGTGTTGAGAAAATTGAAAAGAATCAAGCGGCGATTTTGTTGTTTTTGTTAGATTCATCGCGGAGCATGGAGCTGCCTCACGTAGCCGATGATTCCAGTCGTTGGAAAGCCATGGTGGAGATGGTTCGCGAAAATGAAGGCCGCATTGCCAAGCTCGCTGAGAACAAAATTGAGGCAAAGTTTTATTCGTTCGATAACCGTCAGCAGTTGTTGAGTGTGGAAGATGGCGTTGTCAATCTTCCGGAAAAACCGGAGGGTGTCGAAACTGATATCGGTTCGGCGCTCTATCAAACGAGTCTCGATGCTCGTGATCAGCGACTGTTGGCTGTAGTGATGGCGACTGACGGAAATCAAAATGCGTTGGAACCTGAGGTTGAAATATCACAGGCCGCGGAAGCTTTGGAAGATATGGAAGTCCCCTTACTTGCGGTGCAGTTGGGCTTGGCTGGTGATTCGGGGCAGTTGGCGGATGTCGCGATCACTAATTTCCCTGAACAGTTGGTGGTAAATAAGAAAAATGATTTGATCGCCAAAGCCACGATGGTCACGCGTGGCTATGTAAACCAGAATGTTAAAGTCGAGCTGGTTGTTTCCGATGAAACTGGGGCCGAACAAATTGTGGCAACGGAAGTTTTCCGTCCGACCAAGCCATTTGAGGAGACGAACATTGAGTTGAAATATCGTCCAACGGAACCTGGCGAGTATCGAATTAAGGTGCGGGCAGTGCCGATGCCGGACGAAAAAGCGGTCAGGAATAATGAGTTGGACGGGTTTTTAACGGTGCGTGACCAGGGGATGCGTGTGCTGTTTGTGAACGGGGCGTTGGGCAACGAGCAACGGTTTCTAAGATACTCGCTGCCGGCACTCGACTTTGTAGACATGGACTTTTTTCCGATCTATCCGAGTGAGAATGCTCGGCGTCAATGGCCGCTGAAAACACTAGAGGCTGAATTTCGCGATCCAAAAAAATATGATGTATTTATTCTTTGTAATGTTGATTCGAGAGCGCTCAGTTCGGCGAGTTGGGACGCGTTGGCGGAGGCGGTGGGAGCCGGCAAGGGATTGTTGATGTTGGGAGGAACCCACAGTTTTGGAGCGGGAGAGTATTTTAAGACGGCGCTTGCTGATTTGTTGCCAATCAAGATGGATGCGCGTGAGCGACAGGAATTTGATCAGGATATTCGTCGAGAGTTACACATTAATTCCCCGTTCAAGTTGAAGCCTGTCCGAAACGATTTTTTAACCCGTATTTCCGATGTGGAAAGTTACAAAAAAGCTTGGGCAGATCTTCCACCGTTGGTCGGGGCAAATCGGATTTCGGTAAAAGAAACGGCTACGGTCTATCTCGTCAGTGACGATGATGCGAATCGGCCGATCATGGCAAGCGCGACGGTGGGTGGGCGTGTGCTTGTTTTTGCCGGTGATTCCACCTGGCGTTGGCGGCGACTTGGTTTTGAGGCAGAGTACAACCGTTTTTGGAGGCAGGTTGTGTTGTGGCTCGCGTTTTGGGACGCTCGTAATGATGAGGCAGTTTCCATTGAACTGCCAAAACGACGGTTCAATGCGAAGTCGCTTGTGAAGTTTGGAGTGGTCGTTAAATCAATCGCTGGTGAGGTCGTTGAGGACGTAGACTTTGATGCGAAACTGATTTTGCCCTCCGGCGAGGAAAAATTAATTTCGATTACTAAGTCTGGAGATAGTTTTCAGTCAGTTTTGGAACCTGAGTTGCTCGCCGAAGCAGGGCTCTATCGGGTTCAAGTTGCAGCCAATCGAAATGGGACTGCTGTCGGAGAATCTGCCCGTGAATTCGTAGTGATGGATCGAGATAAGGAGAAGGCCAATCCGGTTGCCAATCCGGAGCAAATGAAACGATTGGCAGATCAAACTCGGGAATTTGGCGGGAGGGCAATTGCTCCCGAACAACTCAGCGGGATCCTCGATGAATTTATCGACAATCCGCCGATGACAAAAATTGAAATTCCAAATCGCCGCAGGCTTGGCGAGTCGATGCCCGATGCAACTATCTTTATCTTTGTATTTGTGGGGCTTCTCGGTACAGAGTGGTGGTTAAGGAAAAAATGGGGTTTGGTATAAATTTAAATTATTTAGCCAAGAAGCAGAGTTTTTCGGCGAATGGTCGGTGGCGGTATTTTTGCAATGACTATGAGGAAGTGAAATATGAGCGAGAACCCTTTTGAAGCACAAACGACCCCGCACGTTGGAGGGCTTCCACCCGTGGGCGTCCAATCCGTGCCGAGTGGCTTGCAATTCAATCTGACCGTTTGTTTGATCCTTGCGATCTGCGGAATTCTGGGGAGTTGTACAGGAGGTTGTGGATTAGCCCTTACCGAATTGACTCAGAATCAGTCATTTACAAGTCCAGCAGCCGTAGCGGTTGACGGCGATCCTTGGGTTACCGGTGATGAAGCTGATTTCTCGATTGATATGGGGTCTCCATCGGGTCCTGTTGATTCATCCGATGGAGCGATTGTCACTTTCGACGCGGATACTCCCTCTGTAAATGGGATTAGATCTTCATTCGAAATAGAAGCGACGACCGGCTCGGAATCAGGACTTGAAGGGTTAGAGTTACAGTCTCAACTTCAGCAGGTTGGTCGCCATCCCGTTTTGCGAATTAGCAACGTCATCGTATTGTTATTCGGGCTTATAACTTCGATTGTCTTGCTGTTGGCGAGCATTAAAGGAATGCGGCGTCAATCGGGAGCTTCAAAGTCAATGGCCTTTGCGCTCGCACTGGCTATTTTTTACAAGGTTACGGGAATTGCCTTTGGAGTTCTGGGGGGGATTATTACTTGGAAAGAAATGAGTAGTCTTGCGGAAAGCGGTGTCGTTGAAGAGCCAATGGCAGCGGTTTTACAATTTTCGATGTGGGCGGCGATTGGGATTTCAGTCTTCGCTATTTTTCTAGCGGCGTTAATGGCGGGATACTATGTTTTCGCTCGAGGTGTATTCAAGCGTAATGAAGTACTTGCTTACTTTGACTCAAAATAACTGATGTTTTAAACTCTTTCCTCGACGATTGAACGATTTATCTAGGAGGAACTACTAAGGTGAACCACTAACTCAAATTTTGAAATTCCATTCATCTTGTTGGTAATCCAATTGCATTATGTTGGTCGTCAGTTCCCGAGGCCACGATTCAGCGCGCGGCCCTGAGGACCATTCAGAGGCGATCGCCTCACGTAGTTTTTCGGTCGTTGTTGGAAGTTGGGTCAGGAACTCGAGGTGGCTGCGTCCCTCGCGATAGTCCGGTTCTCGAATCGGCTTTCCGAGGCATTTGGCGATCAGGTTTAGATCGAAATCGCACAATAAAGTCCCATGGTAGATAAGCCAATTCCTTTTGCACCTCAAAGCGTTTCCTGAAAATTTCCGGCCTTGGAAGGTAAGATCCGACGTCCCTTTCATTCCCACCGGGATTCCTAGTGTTTGGATCGCGGTTTTCATCTTTCCAATAACGAATTCGTGGGCACGGTCGAGCATGCGTAATTCCGGCCTGCGCCGGTAATCCAGAAGAACGGCATACATTAAACAGCCGGGGCCGGTCACAATTGTTTGGCCACCACTGCACCTCCTGATAATTTCGATTTGATTTGCCTCGCAGTAGGAGCGATTGGTTTCAATTTCGACAGGCGAGCTTCGGCCAAGCACTACCATTGTTTGATTGGGCTCCCATAGTCGCAAAAGCTCGGGGTGATCTTCATTTGCTTCCGCGTAATCAAGTAGCGCTTCGTCAATTGCGAGGTTGCCAGCTGCCGTGGGGTGAGTGTATTGAAGCAGTTGCATGAAAGGTGTGCCGAGATAGGTAATTTAATTCGCTTGTTGGCCTGATGCTCAAGTCGGCATAACTCGTGGAAGAAATTTACATTTTGAGTTAACGTCGGCTCATTTGCCAGACGCCGTGATCGCGACGCGACCGATACGTAGCGGAAAATCCAGCTTCCGACACTATCGCGGAGTAATAAAAGTTTCCGACGAGCGGTAGCTTCTTATTTCCTTCGAGAATCATGAGGCCTGGTTCTTCGTGAGCAATCGTCAAAACAGGCCGATAGCGAAACGGAATGACCTTTGCAAAAGAACCTGTAAATTTTGCCTGAACATGTGTTTCGTCAAGTCGGCAAAAATGAGCATTCAATTTTCCATGATGTCCTGATTTGCAGCTTTTCCAATTCCCGTTCCATGTGCCGGAAAGTTCCATGGTTTGTCC
>JAAHTH010001481.1_pt1 | contig 20272 bp, 15 predicted proteins | sample 6116091 | NCBI WGS metagenome assembly JAAHTH01 (sample SAMN13939990, study PRJNA603662) | sponge metagenome | isolation source: marine sponge | host: Mycale hentscheli | place: New Zealand | collected 2006 | reverse complement strand
CCCCCCCCCCCCCCCCCCCCCCCCCCCCCCCCCCCCCCCCGCCCCGGCCCCCCCCAAATCCGACCCACTCGCCTCCTCTCCCGCGGTCCCCCTCAAAACCAATCACCTCACGAACAAAATCCCACTTCCAATTGGCAGTGCCGTCTGGCTGCAAACAATACAATCGCGCACCCAAGGTCGCAAAATAAACCCGACCATTGCCTGCCACGGGAGCCGCAAAGATGGGCTCGCCACAATCCACGCGACGGACCAACTTCCCATCACTGCAATCCAATACATAATAAAAACCTGCCATCGTTCCGATATGAACATAACCATCAATAACGCACGGTGAAGCCACGTTATTGCAATTACCTTTCCCACCCTCCGTCTTGAATTCCCATTGCTTCCTGCGAGTTGCAATGTCAATGCAGGCCAGTAACCCTGAACCATCAAGCACATAAACATGGTCGCCCGAAACCACTGGCGATGCCAGAATTGCGTCCGACATTGGTACCGAACCAAGAAGCCCCAATGTTTCATCCACGGCAAAACCAGCAGCGTCCCCCGAACGCAACCCATTGCCCAATAACTGCGGCCAATCTGCGGCATCGCCGCGCCCACCAGTCATCAAAACCACAGCCAGGGACAACCAACACGTCCAGTGATAACAATACAGATCAAGTACTCGGGACATAGTTACTTTCCACCTGATTTCCTTGCTCGGATGTTTAGGACACTCATTATAACGTGCTGCTACCACGTTCGCGTGCATCAACAGTGAAGCCAGTTATCACCTCGATGCTGGCAACCAACCACATTGGCAAAGCCAGCTCTTGGGAAGCTCTCACCACTTAACTCGATCCAACATCGCCCCGTGCCTGGGAAGGCGTGATGCTAGTGGTCATGCCCGGCGTGTTCATGGTCGGAATGATCATGTTGGGGCGTCTGCCCATCTGAGGATTTCCCGGAAGCTTGATTCAGATGCGTCCCGGCGTGTTCATGAGAATGCCCCGGCAAGTTCTCAACCCCAACAGCCAAAGCAATTCCGAGAAACAAAGCAGCCGTAAGCTTCCCTCGATCGTGGTCATGAAAAGCCACTTCTGGCAGCAGGTCTGATAGCGAGATGCACACAAAGAAACCTGCTGAGAGCGCCAAACCGCAACCTAACCACCAGGCACTATCGCTGAATTGGGTAAAACCAAAATAGAAGAGCAGGGCGCCGAGCGGACATGCGAGCGAAAACAGAAAATTAACAAGATTCTGGTACCCAACCGACCACCCACTGGCCTTCATCATCGAGGTGATGGCGAAAGCATCCAAAGGCTTGTGCAGCGCGACGGCTAAAAAGGTGCCGATTCCAGCGAATCCCAATGTCACTCCATGATCAGCATCTGCGACGACACTCGCCGACAGAGCGACCCCATCGATCATGGTATGCAACCCAAGCCCAAACAACATCCCAACCCAACCGATGCGGCGCGGCTTTTCCTCACAGGAATGATCATGATCGCGTTGACCTGAATCACCGCCGTGATCATGTCCGCCGTGATCATGTCCGCCGTGATCATGTCCGCCGTGATCATGGGGTGGATGGAACGCCCGCATCAACAGGAACATGGTTACAACACCCATCAGAGCAGCCGCACCAGCTTTTGATGCAGAACCCAGCGTGTCGACCGCGTGAGGCATCAAGTGCAACAGCGCGATCCCCAACATCAGCCCACCCACAAAACTCATCAACAATTGTGTTTTGAGATGGGTCATCCTGACCAAACGAGGCAGACGTCCTCCTGCAGTGGAAGCCAAGACAATCACGCAGCAATAAACGACGAGCAAAATTTCGATCGTCATGCTTGGCCCACACGAGAAGCGATGAGACAACGGTAAAATACCGCAGTTGGATAGATCCAATAAAATTTAATAACGGGCAAATCGTAAGCTATTGCAATTCACTTGCAAGTGGGTCAACATAGAGAGGGGTTTCCGGCGGGGGGGTTAGGATAACGACCTTTGATGAGCCTTCCCGAATGATTCATTTTCTGAATGCCAAATGCCGAAGAAGAAGGCGAACACCTAGGAGCAATCGCGTTGAGCAATCCAGCCCGCCTTCCATCCGACATTGAGTCCACTCAGGACCAAATCCGGTCCGTCGGGCTGCGTGCTACTCCCGCGAGGCTGGCAACCCTTTTGTTGGTTCAAAAAAGCAATTCACCACTGACCCACGCTGATGCTGCTGAAGCTTTAGCTTCCAATGGTATCGATAAAGCCACCGTTTTCCGCAACCTGAACGATTTAACAGAGGTGGGCCTGCTCCGACGCACCGAGTTGGGTGATCACGTATGGCGTTTCGAAGCCACTCATGGGGATACAGGCAGCGAAAGCCACCATCCTCATTTCGTATGCATCGACTGCGGTTCAGTCACTTGCCTGAACGATTTACAACTGACCGCTGGCAGCAAGAAACAAAGTGATGGAGTGGGGCAAGTGACGGAAATCTTATTGCGTGGACACTGCAATGACTGCCACTAGCAACGGTACTGAAACTCTCACCACCCTAGCGGCCGACATCGTGAAACTCTTTGGCAGTTCACTCTGATCCACTTGATCGAGTTTCTTGACCGCGTTTGTCGTGCTTAAAATCTACTCTTCGATCCCACCATTGACCACACAATGGAAGGCTGACGGCCCCTCTGATTCACGCGGCCCAAAATTACTGAGTGGCAGCCAAAACCATCAGTTTCTGTCGGACCAAATTTCCTACCGCTACCAAGCGATCTCCTCTCGTCGAAAAGACAACCGCCCGCGACGGTAGAACAGTACGGGCGAATACCGGTACAGGTCCTGTCGACCCTGCGCGTGCAACGAGAAGTACACATTCCCGTAGCTAGGTCCTCCTATCCCAGCTGATCACTTTGCTCAGTCACGGCGGAGCATTCGGTAACCTGACAACGGGACTAAGGAGCCCCGATCGCAATTACGACACCGAGGATTTCCACGCCATCCACCCCACCAAAGCCTAATTTAGTCCCGGTAAACCCACGGACAACAGCTCCGGACACACCGAGCATGCTGACCACAACGAGCCAACCAGCTCTGCTTCCGAGCACAAACATCCTGGCGACTCCACCTGCAGCCAGACCAAATATGCCCACGCAAGAATCCCAACCAAGAACCTCTACCTTCGCATGAAACTTCTAAAACAAACCACGCGATAGCCCACTATCGGCCGACGCTGTGACGGAGCTTCCTCTGCAAGCTCGTCATTCCAACTCAACCTCATGTCGACTCGTAGTCGTTACAATTCAGGCTTATCCGCACTTATTTCTTCAGCCAACTTGCTTAACTGGAAATCTGAAAAGAAAACACGGGGTACCGTATCCGCACCACGGGCAGCCCCTGAATCATCATCAGGCTCACTTCCATGTACGACCACTCGAATTGCTCCGCCTTTGGGAAGCTGTGAGATAGGTATGGTTCCGATCAAATCCTGTTCCAGAAAGACATACCAGTCTGTTTTCTGACGTTCGATGTACATCACATGATACCGTTGGGAGAATCCAGGCGGCAAAGGCTCGCGATTGAAGACTGAGACCTTATCAAAATCGCCATTCTTCGTACCCAGAATTGCTTCACTGGAATCAATCCTGAGGGTTCCCCGGATCTCTCCCGGCTGAACAAAATCGCTAGCGAAATCAATGTCGACCACGCCACCGCCATCCTCCACCCAGACGAACAGACTGACGCGAAAAAATTCAGCACTTGGCAATCGACGCGTGAGCGCCCCACGATCGACCGTGCAAGCAATCGCCTCGGAACTGTCAGGAGCTTCGACTGTATTCCAAGCTCCTGCCATGCTTCCATCTATACCCCAGCCCGCAAGTGACTTGCCGTCATACAGGGGCTCGTTTGAAATGACTCGTCTTAGTTCACGAGGCCCTCTGGTTGGCGTTCGCAACCACTTGATTCCACCAAATACTGACAAGAGCAGTAAAAGGATCAACGAGCCAAAGAGCACGCGTCGGTTCCGCTCACGCCTCGTTTTTTCACTGACTGTGGGCAACCTCTCGCTGGCCTGACCTTCTGCGATCCCAACCTCAAATCCACTTTTGTTTGTACCAGAGGCGAATTCAATATTCTCGGGCTTGGGATAGACAGTGGTCGGTAAATGCGCGGGATTGGTCTGTTCCTCGGTTTCTCGATCTCGTTCAACCGTAGGCTCTTCGCTGATGGCGGGTACGTTTGCAACGATCGAGCCCAGTGAAAACTCGGCCGTTTGGCTTGTCATTTCACCAACATCCAATTGATCAATTGCATCAATCAACATTTCATAGGAAGGAGGACGACGCGCACGGTCGGGATCCAGCAACCCCATCAACAAACGCCACTGGCTGTCGGTCAAGCTGGTAGGCAGATTTTGCGCAATCTCACTCGGGTTCTGTTTCTGCTTGTAAAGGGCGCCGATACTGGCGCCTTTGAAAGGGATTTCACCAAAAATCAGATTCCATGCTGTTGCTCCAAGCGAATACATATCGGCTCGAAAATCGAGTTCGCCACCACTGAATTGTTCGGGAGACATGAATGCAGGACTGCCAATGATCTTGTCGGCTGTTGTCAGTCTGTTGTCCTGTTGAGCATGATCAGTGAACATCGCCAAACCGAAGTCAGTGATCTTCACTATTCCATTGTTCACCGTAGCTGCAACAGCTCCTTCAGGTGCAGGCATCAAAATCAGATTGGCGGGCTTGATGTCACGATGAATCAAACCTTGGCGTGAAGCATGCAAAAGACCAGAAGCCACTTGACGTACAATCTGCCACACCTGACTTTTGGGTAGCCCAAAGCCTGAAGCGACCAACTGTTCACAACTGGGCCCCGAAATGAACTCCATTGCAAAGTAGATTCGGCCCTCATGTTTTCCAAAATCGAGAGCTTGCACAATATTGGGATGCTGCAACCGGGCAAGGGCTTTTGCCTCAAGCTCAAATCTGGCGGCGGTATTGGAGTCACCGACGCTGCTTACGAGAACTGTTTTCAGAGCAACAATACGTTCCAGATTCAATTGGCGTGCACGGTAAACAACTCCCATGCCTCCGCGTCCCACGAAATCAAGAATCTCGTACCCAGGCACAACCTCGAGTGGACGTAATAGGGATTGAACAATTTCAATATCCGCTGGCGTCATCAGGCCTCGCTGCAAGGCATCCTGCGCCACAACATGGCCCTCTTCTCCAATCGACTCCCGCAGTTTCTCTGCATCATGAGCAGACACAAAGTTTAAATCGACGCACTTGTCAATGAATTGCGTCGCCTGCTGAATCATTCGCTCGGTTGCCATGGCTGAACCTTCGTCGCACTTAATCGCCGAGCTTGGACAGTTGTTTCAGAATTGAATCCACCGTTGGGCGATCAGCAATGGATTCGCCAACGTACGCAAACCTGACGCGTCCTTCGCGGTCAATGATATAGGTCGAAGGCTTTGCCAAGTCTGATCGAATCCCAAGTTGATCCACGGAAGACAGATTGATATCCAGTAAAATCGGGTAAGGGATCTCTTCATTTGGAATCTGACCTTTCCTGATCCTCTTCTCCAGTTCGTCGATTTTTACCGCCTCTTCTACAGTCTCTGTTGGAAAAATCACTGCCAATTGGGCGTTATATGGTTCCAGTTCCTCGAATCTTCTTGCCCACCGAGATGTCTGTGAGGCACAGTAAAAACAAACTCCTCCATACCAACCACGTGTGATGACCAGCACCAAATACTTTTCCGTCATAATGTCGGATAATTTGACTTCCTTACCTTCAGGATCAGAAAAGACCAGGGTAGAAAAATCATCGATCGTGATCGGCTGAGATTCGGAGACCTGCATGAATTGAATGCCGTCGTCGGGCATTCCATTGCAACCCACCATGCTGCTGACAAGGCTGCAAAAAATGCAAACCATCAAAAAGAACACGAAATCAAACCGTACCGTTGCCATGCGACACCCAGAAGAATAATTCTCACACCAATGTTACCGGGACCAAACAGCCCTGCCACAACGCCCCTATGATACCCACTTCCAGCCAATCACAATCGCTATCGAACAAATCATGACAGAAACCTAGGCCTGCCCCCCCCTCCAGCCATGCAACTACAGGCAAACAGAAGCAACCAGACGGCATTTACTACCTATAACGACAACGACACGATCTCGGTCGATGGCTACGATAATCGCGAGAGGGGCAATTTTCATTGGGGATTCCAGCAAGCAATACCTCGCAACTAGAACTCCACCTGTCGATGCATGGAAGAACCACCCCCGTTTGAACTGTTCCCCTAGCGAAAACCAGCCTGAAGCATCATTCAGCCCCTATCTACCTGGACCATTTGCACTCCTATGATTCATGTTATCGCCCAAATTGACCTCGTTCCCGGAAACCGAAAGTCCTTCCTCAGTGAATTCGACCAAGTTGTCGCAAAGGTCAGAGCCGAAGCGGGCTGCATTGAATATGTGGCAGCAGTCGACGCCATCAGCGATTTGGAACGGCAACACCGTGATCCAAACCGTGTCATGATCATTGAAAAATGGGAAACACTCAGCCACCTGCAAGACCATCTGACAGCATCACACATGCTTGACTACCGAGAACGCGTGGGTGAGATGATCCTTCATGCCAAACTGAACATCCTCGAGCCTGCTTAAGACTCGACTGAATAGCCGTACTTTTCCAATCCACAAGCATCACCGGATCGCTTCCAATGCATTACTGATTCGACGCAATGCTTCCCTGCCGACAATGCTCCAGCGCCAATAAAGCAAAAGCCGTTCCATACGGTTTGTGATAGCTGTACAAGGGATAGTCAAACCAGGAACCATCCTGTTCCTGACGCTTGATCATTCGATCAGCCAGATGGTGTTGATAGAGCTGTCGCTGGTCGTCCGGAAGCTGAGAAATGCATAGTCCGCCATAATACATTCCAAAATAGTAAAAATATCCTGCGACAGCAGCATGCGACTCATGCGGAATGGGTCGTTTACGCCCCATGTCCAGCCAGCCGTGTCGATTGATCAGTCGATCTAACCACTCCTTCAACACTTCATCGGTGATTTGTTGATCCCCCCACAATCGCAAGGCAACATTACCTGCCTGCGAGCGTCCCAGACTTCCACACGGCCGATTAATCAAAGCCATTGCTTTGGCTTTGTCTGTGGGAACTCTCATCGTGTACATGAAACTGGAATCAGGTTTCCGCATCATTTTGGTGGCTTCAATCGCTCGCTTCACCATCTTGTCATCTGCTTCAATGCCAATTTCTTTTGCCCGAGCCAAAGCAACCAGGACTGCCGCATTAACAAAACTGCAAGACGGATTTATCGGCTGACTCATCCCACTGCCGTAATAGAACCACCCACCATGAATTGACTGCCAGCGTTCTAGGCCCTTCATATGCCGACGAATCGCAGACACGAGGGTTGACTTTTCATTTTGATCCGTTGACACCTGATGCAGACGCGAAAAGGTCTGAATGCAGTAGCAGTGAGCCCAAACATTGGGAAGATCCGACGGCCCAGCACGTTTGATATTACCGGTTCGATCCAGCAGAAACCTCAACGCTCGCAGACGGCCATCTTCCACCGATGCATCGCCGTCAGTCTCCGCCAACAGTGCTTCCAGGCACATCGCAGTCACTGCAATATCAAAGGACCTGAACGCTCCCGGGACAGGATCGCTGTCTACTCCTCCTGTCCACTGAGGGCCACCCCAACCGCCATCTTCCCGCTGATTTGAAACCAAGAACTGAATTCCTTTGTCAAACGCGAGATCAAGTTGACTTTCGTCAAAATCGGTGAGCAACTGGGGCCGTTGCTGCTGCAACTCTTCACAACACGCCACACGCGTCGCGTTTACTTGCAACAGCCAAAATACCGTTAAGCAGAAAGCCAGCGTCCAGTATCGTCTTGCGTACCTTTGATTCTTTATCGTGTGCCGCATTCAAAAACCTTGACGTTCGGCAGAAAAAACATTCCCACTTGGCTTGGTGGGAAGCGTCATTTTCCAATCTGAAAGTAGCGACTTCAGCTCATCCACAACCACAGGTTGATTCGAACTTACATCCTGTTTCTCGAAGGGATCCACCCGCAAATCAAATAATTCGCTGTAAGTACCATCTTTGTTGGAGAGCAGTTTCCAATGATCATTTACAACGGCATACGAGACCCAATGGAACGGTTGCCTTTCCCTTGCAGGCCACGGTGACTGCATTTTCCAAAACAGCGGCTTTTCACGCTGCGCGGCGACCTTACCCATGAGTGTCGCCACCTGACTGACTCCATCGGGCTGATAATCAGCAGGCAACTTCACATTTGCTAATTCACAAAAGGTCGGAAGCAAGTCCACCGCTGAAATCAGGGAGCCATCCACAACAACATTAGCTGATATTTTCCCGGGCCAACGCGCGATGAAGGGCACGCCAATGCCACCTTCAAATAACGAACTTTTGTAACCGTTACGGCCCCCTGTAATGCCTTTGGCAGCAGCAATGCCATATCCAGCGCCCGTAGCAGTATCGTGCATCAAACCAAGTTCAGTGGGGCGAGATGCTCGTGCGGGACCATTATCGGAACTGAAGATGACCAAGGTATTATCGGCGATCTCCAAACGGTCCAGAGCGTCAAGTACGTCACCTATTCGGTCATCAGCATGCGACAACACCGAGGCGTAAATATTATCTTCTTCGCTTTCCATCTCGCGAAACCGCCACCGGTATTTCGGTACTGTGTGAAATGGCGTGTGCGGTTCATGCAACCACAAGTTGACAAAAAAAGGCTTGGCAGCTTGTCGACTCTTTTCAATGAACTTAATTGCATTGCGAGCATCGTCATGAACTGGCATCTGTTCACCTGCACAATTGAAAGCACCATACTCATCGTACCCATACTCACTTGGCAACGGTGAATCGGGGATCATGTTATTGGCCAAGTGCCACTTTCCAAAGTGTGCCGTTGTGTAGCCAGCCTTTTTCAAGAACCTCGGCAACAGAGGTGCATCCAGACTCAACCAGTCAGGCATATTTCGTTTGGCGTTGCTAGGCACCCATGCAAAGTGTCCGTCGATGTTGTAGCGCGCGGGAAATTGCCCTGTCATCACCGCAGTACGACTTGGAGAACAGACACCGCTAGCAACTGTAAAGCGATGAAAATCAGTTCCTTCACGCGCCAAACGGTCGATATTCGGTGTCTTGACGTAGGGATGCCCATGACACCCAAGGTCTCCCCAACCCCAGTCATCGGCAAAGATGAACACGATATTCGGCCGTTCGCCGCGCGTGGCAGGAGCACACACTGCAACAACAGTGAAAACAAAGATGATGAAGCGCATCAACGGTTTCAACCTTGGTTCTGAGGGAAGCTGATTTTTTTCGTAGCCCCTAGCATACTCGCAAACCCAAAAATCTGCTCAGACCCTCGCAACGCGGCCCAGTCGGCCTTCAAGTCTTGATTCATTTTTGAATTAACACAACTGCGTCCATCCCAGTGCAGGACAAAACAGAAGGACTTGTGGTATTCTCTTTGATTAACGCATCGCATAGGTTTAAGAGTACATGTCGGAATATCAAATCCTTGCGGTCATTGCTGCATTTGTCTTTGCATACTGCCTGGTGGCGGCACGACTGCAACGCACCCAATTCAACGGACCACTCATCTATGTGGCTTGCGGATTGATCCTCGGTCCATACTGCCTGAACATGGTGGCGATGGACGTTGACGGCGAAACACTCAAAACACTCGCTGAAATCACGCTGGCTGTCGTACTTTTTACAGATTCAGCGGGTGCCAACCTACCGGTACTGCGCCGCGTCAGACGCCTGCCAGCACGACTGCTTTTGATTGGCTTGCCTCTCACGATCAGTTTCGGATTTTTCAGCGGTAGCCTGCTCTATTCCAATCTCACTTGGATCGAACTTGCCTTGCTGGCGACGATGCTGGCGCCCACAGATGCAGCACTTGGTCAGGCAGTCATCAACAACGAATCGGTGCCCGGTGCGGTTCGAGAAGGTCTGAATGTCGAAAGTGGTTTGAACGACGGCATCTGTGTTCCAGTGCTTCTCCTGTTCCTTGCAATGTCGTCAGACTCGCTTGACCAAGGTGCAGTGTTGATCCAGATGGTCGAGCTCCCCCTTCAAGCCATTGGAATAGGTAGCGTGATAGGTATTTCGTCTGCATTGATCGGCTGCATTTCCATCAACGCGTCGGTCAAACGCGACTGGATCGATGGAGCGTGGACACAAATTCCAGTCATTGCATTAGCAGTCGCATGCTTTGCGACCTCCCAATGGCTCGGTGGTAGTGGATTCATTGCCTGCTTCGTAGGCGGCCTATTCTTTGGAGGCATGATACGAGAGCAAAAACAGCCCTTACTTAAGGCCGCAGACGGAACCGGCGATGTCCTTTCCATGATCACGTGGTTCATTTTTGGAGCCCTGTTCATCGGCGATTGCCTGCTGGCCCCCGAGTGGCGTGCCATTGCCTATGCAATGCTGAGCCTCACCGTTGTACGAATCATTCCCGTCTTTCTGGCGGTTCTGGGGATGGGACTAAAGACTGACAGCAAGTTGTTCATGGGCTGGTTCGGCCCTCGGGGACTCGCCAGCATTGTCTTCATCGTCATGGTTAACGAAGCGAACCTGCCAGGATCAAAAACACTCGTGCAAGCCGTTACATGGACCGTATTGCTAAGTGTGATTCTTCATGGGATCACTGCCAACCCGCTGGCCAACGTCTATGCCAAGAGAGTGGAGAAACGTGGCAATACGGTCTGAGCGGTAATCCTGACCCGCTATCGGCAGGGCCACGCAAAGTTCCCCACCAGTACCATCCAACGCATGCAAATGTAGAATGGCACCACACAGCCTGCTACCCTTTAAAGGTCCACGTGACGGCAACGTTGCATTCAAAGCTCGTACATAACAGAGTCTTCCCGTTTCAAGCGGGTCTTGCGATATTTCAAACCACGCACGAAACCACTCGCCACCTTCTAGGCGCCAAAACACAGCCTGACGGCTCAGAAATTCCAAATGTCATATCACAATTCAAAACTTCAGCCCGCTGTTATCGTGCTGTTGCTGTCAATGACGACATTCGCATTCTCGAGTAGCACCAAAGCAGCGGAACCCAGGCCCCCACGCAACGTCCTGTTCATCGCGGTTGATGACTTGAACGACTGGATAGGGAGCCTTGGTGGCCATCCGCAAGCGATCACACCGAACATGGATCGGCTGGCTAAAAGAGGCATGTTGTTCACCAATGCCCACTGCACCGCGCCTGGCTGCAATGCTTCGCGAACCAGCTTGCTAATGGGGCTTCGCCCATCCACCACGGGCATTTATCAAAACGCACATGACTGGCGCAGCACATCATTGGTCAACTCAGCAGTTCACTTGCCGCAGCACTTCAAAAACCAAGGCTACGAGACGCTGGGGGCAGGAAAACTGTTCCATGCCCACACGTTCTTGTACCCCAAGTATCTCTCCGGTTTCAGCGATCCCACGGCATGGGATGACTATTTCCCCTCTTTGACTCAACAGATGCCAGCTGAAGCTGTCCCCCCAGCATGGCCCGTCAACAGTAATAAAGATTTTTATGGTGGGCACTTTGATTGGTCACCGCTTCCAATTGAAACCTCTGAGATGGCCGACGCAAAAGTGGTCGCATGGGCCAAACAGCAACTCGCCAAAAAACATGACAAACCGCTCTTTCTTTCGGTGGGCATCTATCGTCCGCACGTGCCTTGGTATGCACCGCAGAAATATTTCGACCGTTTTCCATTGGACTCCATCCAACTGCCCAAGCACCTCGACGAGGATGTTTCCGACTTACCTGACGCAGCCCTAAAGCTGACCAAAAGCCAATGGCATGAATGGATTGTTGCCAACAAGCAATGGAAAAAAGCTGTGCAAGGCTACCTCGCGTCGCTTTCGTTTGCTGACGATATGGTCGGAGAACTTCTGCTCGCTTTGGACGAGGGGCCTCTTGCTGGTAACACGACTGTCATTCTGTGGGGTGACCACGGTTATCACCTGGGGGAAAAGCAGCACTGGGAAAAGTTTGCGTTGTGGGAAAACACAACCCGCGTCCCACTGATGGTGGTTGCCCCCGAATACACCACAGCCAACACAAGGTGCGATATTCCGGTCAGCCTCCTCGATCTCTACCCCACATTGATTGAACTATGTGGCCTTGAAACCACACCCCAAAGGCTTGAAGGCGAAAGCTTCGTCAACCTGCTCAAAAACCCAGACACGGACTCGAAACGGGTTGCCATCACCACTCAAGGCCAGAACAACCATGCCGTGCGTTCACGCACGCACCGCTACATCCAGTACGCCGACGGCAGCGAAGAACTTTACGATCATGAAAATGATCCGAATGAATGGGCCAACTTGGCAGCAGATCAACCGTACGCCGAGATCAAGAAACGACTTGCAAGCTTCATTCCCACCGCCAATGCAGAGCCACTACTACCCCCAAAAAAATCCGACACCAATTGAGCTGTCTTGATCACTGAGCAACCTGTGTTGTGGCATCCATATTTCTACCACTAACATCCAATCAAAGCCGCAACTCACTGGCAAAACGCTGTCAGACGCTTGATCACCTGAAAAAGTGATCCCCAGCTGCTCACCGTCGACACTCGTGCGACCGTTCGCGTGAACACTGGACGCGGCGAAATTGGATCCAGGAAGCCTCGCCAGCGATAAAACGTTGACTTCCAGGATCAGCTAAACTGTCACTCTCCTTCGACAGCCGCTTTCAACCTCACCGTGGCCTGCATGAGATCAACACTTTTTATCCTGCCCCTGTTCACAACAACGCTCGCAACGTCATTCGCTGACGAGGCCGTCCAATTCAATCGTGACATCCGACCAATCCTATCGGAAAAATGCTGGTTTTGTCATGGTCCTGATGCTGAGCATCGCGAGGCAGACCTGCGATTGGACCAGGACCCTGTCGTCAAACAGGATGGCATTTTCTCCCAACCAGTCGAAGACAGCACATTCCACCAGCGAATCACATCGAGCGATCCAGAAATCAAGATGCCTCCACCTGAATCGGGAAAGTCGCTCACCGCTGACGAGATCCAACTTCTGAAGCGTTGGCAAACCCAAGGAGCCAAGTACGAGGGGCACTGGGCCTTTTCTGCTCCCAAATCAGTCGTTCCTCAAAACGACCCAAACGACACATGGCCCAGAAATACCATCGACCGCTTTGTCTTGAAGCGTTTACGCAAGGAGAATCTGTCCCCAGCCGACGAAGCCGACAACTACACCCTGCTACGTCGACTTGCTCTCGATTTGACGGGACTCCCACCCTCCAAAGCTGAGATAGACGCGTTTACAAAAGACCCATCACCGAACGCCTATGAACATGCCGTGGACCGACTATTGGGCTCCGATCAGTATGGGGAACACATGGCAAGGTACTGGCTTGATGCGGCGAGATACGCTGACACCAACGGTTACCAATATGATTTGGAACGGGAGCAATGGGTTTGGCGTGATTGGGTCATTCACGCACTGAACACCAACATGCCATTTGATCAATTCACGATCGAACAACTCGCGGGGGATCTGATCCCCGGGGCTACAGACCAACAGAAACTGGCAACCGGGTTTCACCGCAATCACCCGATCACGATCGAAGGTGGTGTGATCGACGAAGAATATCGCACGGAATATGTCGTCGATCGAGTTGCTACGACTGCAACGGTGTGGATGGGCCTGACCATGACTTGCAGTCGTTGCCACGATCACAAGTATGACCCCATTTCGCAAAAAGACTTCTATCGTTTTTTTGCTTTCTTCAACAATGTGTCCGAGCGTGGTCTCAATGGTTTCAACCCCAAAGCGCAAGTTCCATCGCCCTACATGTCAATAAAACTTGAAGAAACCAACCAGGCCATCCACACAGCTGAAGATCACCTCGGGCAAGCAGCGAAACGCTCCGGCCTGACTATGAAACAACTACAGCGGGCACCTGCTATCGAAAACAAATGGTCTGTCGTCGTTCCGGACAAGATGGCCTCCAAGGGCAACGCTGACTTCAATATCAAGGAAGATAGAAGTGTTCTCCTGACCGGACCCAACATTCCCAATGACATGTATGAGCTAGTCTTTAACAGCGATGAAACGACGATCAGCGCGATTAGGATCGAGGCCTTACGTGATGCCTCGACCGTCAATGGTGGCGCAGGCCGGGGCAGCAATGGCAACTTTGTACTCAGCGAAGTAGAAGTTGAAGCGGCATCTCTGGACCAACCCAACGAATTCAAAAAGGTCCAGATCGCCAGAGCAGATGCCGATTATTCACAGGCAAACTATTCCATCAACCTTGCAATCGACGGCAAAGTTGACCGCACGGGATGGGCGGTCGATGGCAATACGAAAATCGAGGATCGAACTGCTGTCTTCTCGTTCCAAAAGCCGATCGGGTTTCCCAATGGCACGATTCTTCGGGTGCGAATGAAACACGAGTATGGTGGATCCCATCAAATTGCAAGATTCCGGATTGCCCTGCATCTGTCGAAAAAACCACCCACCCCCATTGCTCTCTCAAGAATCATAGAAAAACCAATCTCCCAACGCAGTGAAACGGAACAGCGTGAACTGCGTGACTGGTGGCTACTCAGCTTGGGATCCCAAGAAGTACGTGAAGCGGTAAACAAGCTCAAGCAATTGGAACAACAGCGAACGCAGTTGAGTTCCGGTTATCCTGCCACGATGGTCATGAGTGAGTTACCGAAACCTCGAAAAACCCATGTCCTGATCCGGGGAGAATATGACAAATTTGGCGAAGAGGTTCAGTCGGGAACTCCAGCAACACTTCCCCCCATGGCTGAGGAATTCCCCCGCAATCGTCTGGGTCTGGCAAAATGGCTGGTATCTCCGAACCATCCCCTGACCGCCCGCGTCACGGTCAATCGTTTCTGGCAACAACTGTTTGGAACAGGACTTGTCAAAACGGCGGCAGACTTTGGCTCGCAAGGAGACTGGCCAAGCCACCCTGAATTACTGGACTGGCTTGCAATCAACTTTATGGAATCCGGTTGGGATATCAAAGCTCTGTTGAAACAAATTGTGATGTCATCGACCTACCGACAATCTGGAGTAAACAGCCCAAAAACGCTGCTGCAAGATCCAGAGAATCGGTTACTCTCCCGTGGACCCCGCTTACGTCTAGACGCAGAAGTCATTCGTGACAGCGCACTATGTGCCAGCGGCCTGCTGTCCACACGTGTTGGTGGCCCCAGTGTTTTCCCCTACCACCCAACGGGCCTGTGGCAGGAAATAAACAATCGCCCCGGATACTCACGAACTTACAAACAAGACAGCGGGGAAAAGCTATACCGACGCAGTATGTATACCTTTTGGAAACGCACAGTCCCACCACCGTCCATGGCCGCCTTCGATGCTCCCGAACGTGAATACTGCCAAATCAGCCGTTCGCGGACCAATACGCCCTTGCAAGCGTTTGTGATGCTGAATGACCCGCAGTTCGTCGAGGCTGCTCGACACCTCGCGTACCGCATGCTCGCATCAGCGGACGATGACACGGCAAGAATTCGTGAAGGATTTCAACGTTGCCACACACGCCGCCCCACCGAAAAGGAGTTCACAGTATTGCTGGCGGAATTGAATGCTCGGAGAGAGCAATACAAATCGGCTCCTGAATCAGCGGAACAATTACTTACCGTAGGCGAATCAGAGGTTGATTCCTCCCTGCCGCCGACTGAACTTGCTGCCTGGACATCGGTTGCCCGAGTCATGATGAATTTAAGTGAATTTGTAACGAAGCCCTAACGTTGTCCGCCCCATTCCAAAATCGCTTGCTGCGTTACTGCAGTCTCACGCTCGTTCGCGCCGCTCATTAACTACCAACTTTCGAATTCAGCCATGAACCCGAAAATGCAATCAAACGAACTGCTCGAATCGCAGCTGTTGACCAACCGGCGTCATTTTTTTGCACGTGGCGGGATGGGCGCTGCAGCGTTGGCATCTTTATTGAATCCCCATTCAGCCGCGGCAGGCTCCTCCCTGGCTGCTAACAACGGGCCTGGATATGGCCCGGGCCAACCAGGGCCAACTCATTTCGCAGCCAAAGCCAAGCGAGTGATTTACTTGTGCCAATCGGGTGCGCCTTCGCAGATCGACACATTTGACTACAAGCCATCGCTCGAAAAACTAAACGGACAGAATCTGCCGGACTCGATCAGGGATGGGCAACGACTAACCGGAATGACCTCACGCCAGTCTTCTTTTCCCGTTGCAAAATCGTTCATGCCGTTCCGCCAACATGGCAAGTCAGGTCAGTGGATCAGCGACCTGTTGCCATGGCATGGAAAAATCGCTGATGACATTTGCATCATCCGGTCGATGTACACCGAAGCCATCAACCATGACCCAGCAATCACGTTCTTTCAGACTGGCCATCAACAACCGGGTCGACCTAGTTTGGGTGCATGGCTGAGCTACGGTCTTGGAAGTGAGAGCGCTGACCTTCCGGCATTCGTTGTCATGTTGGACAAGAACACTGACCCCCAAGCTCAGCCTCTCTACGCCCGTCTTTGGGGCAGCGCCTTGCTGCCATCGAATCACCAGGGAGTCAAGCTTCGTTCGTCAGGCGATCCGGTGCTGTACCTCAATGACCCAACGGGCGCCGACCAGAATGACCGCCGTCGTTTTCTCGATTCCATTGCCAAATTGAATCAGTTACGACGCGAGGCAGTGGGAGACCCAGAAATTGACACTCGCATATCGGCCTATGAAATGGCATATCGCATGCAGACCTCTGTTCCCGACCTTACGAATGTCAGTGACGAATCCCAGGAAACACTTGACCTGTATGGTCCCGATGCACAGGTTCCTGGAACACATGCAGCCAACTGCCTGCTTGCACGACGACTGGCTGAACGCGGTGTGCGTTTCATTCAGATTTATCATCGTGGCTGGGATCACCATGGAGGACTTCCGGGCCGGCATCCGAAACTGGCGAAAGAGGTGGATCAGGGTTCGGCGGCCTTAGTCATGGACTTGAAAAGACGTGGCATGCTTGACGACACCCTTGTCATCTGGGGTGGTGAATTCGGGCGCACCGTTTACCGGCAGGGTGGCAACGAAAGCAGCTATGGCCGCGATCATCATCCTCGATGTTTTTCACTCTGGATGGCGGGCGGCGGAGGCCGTGGAGGAATGAGCTACGGTGAAACCGATGAGTGGGGCTACAACATCATAGACCGTGACCGCTACGGTGTGCATGTGCATGATCTCAACGCCACGATCCTGCACCTGATGGGACTCGATCACGAAAAGCTCAGCTACCGGTATCAGGGCCTCGACTATCGGCTCACGGGTGTCGAACCACACAAACCCGTCCAAGACATCCTGCTGTAGGCAAAGCTCTGTCGTTTTGAGCCAATTAACCGCGTCCACTCATTTCCTTTGGCAGACCGATGCTTCTTTATGAACTTACCTGGCAAGACGTCGACCGTCTGGATCGTGACACACCTGTGATTGTGCCTGTGGCCGCCCTGGAGCAACACGGCCTGCACATGCCGGTGTTCACAGACAGTCTGCTGCTTGACGCCATCATAGAACAGTCACACCCTTCGTTCATCGACAACTCTCTGGTGCTTCCGCTAACGTGGCTCGGGAACTCACACCATCATCTCGACTTTCCCGGCACAGTTTCGGCAGAGCCAAGGCTTTGGATCGACTTGCTGTCGGGGCTTGTCGATAATTTCATCTCACACGGCTTCAAACGGATTGTCGTGATCAATGGCCATGGCGGCAACGATGTGCCTGGTCGTCAGGCAATGTTCGAGATCAGGCAGCGGTACCGCGAACGCAACGATCTGCTTCTTTTGTTTGCCACCTACTGGAACCTGATAGAAACACCACCATCATTGGCCGCGGAACTGGAACAGGATGAAATGGGACATGCCTGTGAATGGGAAACGTCCATGATTCTGCACCTTCGACCTGACCTCGTGAAGCAATTTCAGCAAGTTGCACCTGTTCCATCAGGCAACGCATTCCAACCGGCTCAACGCGCGTGGACCATGCCAGATCGTTCGCAGGCAGGTCACATTGGATCCCCTGCAAACGCTTCTGCTCGCAAGGGTGAGCAATTGCTGGGCCTATTCTCTCAAGGATTCACCGACCTGATCCAACGTGTGATCGATTGGAACGGCCAGTCGTGGGACGGTTGAACTGGAGGACGGCTCGCTTCAACAATCACCCGAGTGCGTCCACGTTTACGAAAACGCTTTACCATTCATCGGTTCAGAAGACTTAAACTGGTATGCGGCATGGCTGGCAGCGTATCCCAGTCATGCGGGCCAAGCTTCCTGTTTCACGAACCCCCACGCCAAACACGGTCAAACCATGGAACGTCGTCGCTTTCTCAAATCTGCCAGTATCGGCAGTGCCTTTCTCGCTTCTCCCTTGTCGAGTTCGTTCGCCCCTGCCAACGTCATGGCGCCCCCTACCAAACCTCGGCGCCAGCCAAAAATCGCATTTCTGGGGACGGTGGTAAGACGACATTCACATGCCCAACATTTCCTCGACCGCCACACGCTGGGCTACACATGGAATGGCAGGTGGCAGGAACCACGCATCGAAGTGGGCTCGGTGTTCATTGATCAGTTCCCGAAGGATGATCTTGCAAAAAGCAGGATCAAGCGTCATGACCTCGACCTCTATCCGACCATCGAGAAGGGCCAGCATTTGTATCCCCGCTACGATTGGTTCAAAAAGGTCGTCAAAGTGTTTGAGGACAGCGGCCGCAGTGTTCCTGTATTCAATGACAAACACCTGTCAACCGACTGGGACGAATGCGTCGAGATGGTCGAAGACTCACGACGACTCGGCTTCGCATTTCTGGCTGGTTCTTCACTTCCGGTGACCCGCCGGATGCCTGCGATCGACATGCCGTTAGGCACTCGCTTGAAAGAGAGTGTGTGCGTGGCTTATGGCGGCGTTGACAGCTATGACATCCACGCTTTGGAAACAGCCCAGTGCATGTCGGAACGAAGACAGGGTGGTGAAACCGGCGTCAAACAGATCCATGCTTTAAAGGGCGAGAATCTCTGGAACCGACTGGCTGCAGCAGACTGCCAGACGACGCGAAAACTGATCGTTTCGGCACTCACACGCAGTCACAACTTGCCCGTCAAAGAAGGCTTCCCCACCGCTCCGGTTTCCATGGAATGGCTTCAGAGCAACATGCCCAATTCAATCGGCTATCTTGTGGAACATCGTGATGGGCTGCGCACCACGATGCTGCTCACAGGCATCCGGGACTTCAATTACGCAGGAATGACAGAAGATGGAAAACTGATTTCCTGCCAAATGTATCTGCCCATGCCAGAACGTGGCTCAACGACAGCGGACTTCTTCAATCCACTGGCAAGGCACATTGAAACGACAATCATCGAGAGAAAATCTCCCTACCCCGTGGAGCGTACGCTGCTGACATCGGGCATGGTGATCGGTGGCGTTGACAGTCTCTTTCAATCACAGAAACCAGTCCCGACCCCACATCTGAATATCGCCTATGCTCCTTCCCCGGAATCGACTTTCTGGAGCGATTGAAGATGATCTCGGTGTGACAGGCAACCTGCGTCATGCGTTCTGCCTTTTGGCTATTTGCATCGAACCACAAGGAACGCCATATCACCACGATGGCGTGATGGCATTTTGCGACCATCCGGCATGATTCAGACGTGGTGATGTTAGACGCCACGCGTTACACTGTTCGCCCGCTGAGCAGACAGACGGATGTCACCGATAATGAGAGGCACACGGCGGCAGAATCATTCCCGGATCCCTTGGTGCCCCACGGACACGAGCAACCCATGACGGCCATCCTTGGCATTTCGGCCTTCTATCACGACTCAGCCGCCGCTCTGGTGGTCGATGGTGAAATCATTGCCGCTGCTCAGGAAGAACGATTCACACGCAAAAAACATGACCACAACTTCCCGCATCACGCGGTGCAATACTGTCTGGAAGAAGCACATCTGACACCTGAGCAACTCGACTACGTGGGCTTCTACGACAAGCCACTCAGCAAATTTGTGCGGTTGCTTGAAACGTACCTCGCGTTTGCACCCTCGGGGTACAGGTCATTCCGTCAAGCCATTCCCCTGTGGCTAAAACAAAAACTGCACCTGCCTCGAGAACTCGGAAAAGGACTTAATCACCGATATTCTGGACGGTACGTCTTTACAGATCATCACGAATCGCATGCTG
>JAAHTH010000405.1_pt2 | contig 20284 bp, 19 predicted proteins | sample 6116091 | NCBI WGS metagenome assembly JAAHTH01 (sample SAMN13939990, study PRJNA603662) | sponge metagenome | isolation source: marine sponge | host: Mycale hentscheli | place: New Zealand | collected 2006 | reverse complement strand
AAGCTAAATACGAAGGAGAGACTTTTGTTTTGCTAGCTGGTTTTCATTTTGATAACGAGGTATATGAAAGACAAGCCAACGGTAAAGGTGATTACAAAAATAGAGGTTGCAAACGCATATTACCTATCAAGTATACACCAGATTTTATTGGCGATGATTTTATAATAGAAACAAAAGGTAGAGCTAATGAATCTTTTCCAATGCGTTGGAAGTTATTTAAAAGATTAGTTATGAGCCAATTCCCTAACGTAACATTATATAAACCACAAAATCAAAAAGAATGCGACGAGACAGTAAAGCTAATCCTTTCGAGGCGAAAAGAATAGCAAGAGAAAAGTATGCCGAGCGTCAAATTGATAAGTTTGTTAAGTGGAGCTGGGAAGCGCGAGGCAAAGTAAAATATAAAGAATTAGTAGAAATAATGGATAGATATAATATAAAAGTATATGGATAAAGAAAAAAACCCAGCCTGGGCAGTGTCATTTGGATTTTATCCAGGTATATTGTTTGGCGCAAGAAGTTATGAGGAGGATAATCAAACGACGCATGTGTTTTATTTGCCGTTTATAGATTTAGCAATTGAAATATATAAATAATGGGATTGTTTGATGAGCGCATAGCGTATAAACCGTTTGAATACCCTGATTATTATACTGAGGGCTGGTTAAAACAAGCACAAGCATTTTGGTTACATACCGAAATTTCAATGCAAAGCGATATTAAAGATTGGAAAGAAAAATTAAATGATAAAGAAAAGAATTTGGTCGGGAATATACTTCTCGGCTTTGCGCAGACGGAATGTGCGGTTTCTGATTACTGGACCCAAAAGGTAGTTGGATGGTTCCCGAAACACGAAATACAACAAATGGCAATGATGTTCGGATCGCAAGAAACTGTACACGCTGTCGCATACAGCTATTTAAATGAAACACTTGGTCTTGAAAATTATGAAGCCTTTTTACATGAGCCTGCAACTGCTGAAAGGTTTGATAACCTGGTTGCTTATGGTGGGACAAGCTCTGTTGGTATTGGGAAGTCTCTTGCTGTTTTTAGTGCTTTTGCTGAGGGGGTTAGTTTATATTCTGCTTTTGCTGTTCTCTATTCTTTTCAATTAAGAAATTTATTAAAAGGTATAGGCCAACAAATGAAGTGGAGTGTTCGAGATGAGTCACTTCACAGCAAAATGGGCTGTAAGTTGTTTCGTGATATGTGTAGCGAAGATAATCAATTGTTAAATTTATGTCGAGAAGATATAATTAAAGCTGCTGAAACAATGGTAAAACTTGAGTGTAAGTATATAGATAAAATGTTTGAAATGGGAGACATTGAAGGCATTAAAGCAAATGATTTAAAACACTTTATAAAGAAAAGAACAAATGAAAAACTGGTTGAACTTGGTTATGTTGACCTTGGCTCGTACTTCCCGTATGACAAGGATGCAGCGTCTAATCTTGATTGGTTCTATCATCTTACCGGCGGGGTCACTCATACTGATTTTTTCGCGGTTCGGCCGACGGACTATTCGAAAGCTGGTGAAGGTGAGGACTTTGAAGACATTTGGTAATTTAATAACCGAACAAGATATATATGAAGACCTCTACGACAAAGCGTAGCATATTAAAAGCGCTTGTAAGACAAAGAAGATTAAAGCCTCACGAGAGGATAGCAAATAGGTTAGGATATATGGGGACTGGATTTATGATGACAGCTCCCCATCTTCTACCAGACCCGACCGGCGTAGTTGTATATATTATTGCCGGCATAATATCAATACCGCAAGTGTTTGTTGCAAAGCAATGGAATTTAGTAGCGGTTAATTTAAACGTAGCAATAGCCTACACAATATTATATTTTTCATAATGTCTAATTTTAAATGTTCTGGCTGTGGCGCTTGTTGTTTAATTGCTGGTGGAAAGTATGGTCTACCCGAAAGAGAAGACGGGGCATGTGCACATTTAGCTGATGATAATAAAACATGCACAATATATGAGTCAAGACCTAGCATTTGCAGAGTGGATGAAATGTATTTTAAAATAAAAAAATATACACCTTTTTTAAACAAAAAAACGTACAATAAAATAAATACTAAAATTTGCCATTTACTAATTAATAAATACAATTTGGACGATAAATATAAAATAAAATTAAAAGATTATAATGTGGAATGAAAACTGGAAAAAAGGGGAAGATTACCCTACGTGGGGTAATAACGACGTATACAAGAAGACTATATCCGGGGGATATTTACTCGCAGGAGAGTCGCCTAGAGAAGCATACATGCGGGTCGCTAAAACGGTTGCTCGTAGATTATATAAGCCGGAAATGGCAGATACTTTCTTCGAATATATTTGGAACGGCTGGTTATGCTTGGCCTCACCGGTCCTTAGCAACACTGGCACCGATCGCGGCCTGCCTATTAGTTGCTTTGGTATTGATGTTGCTGACTCGATACAAGATATAGGGCAAAAGAACTTAGAGATGATGCTACTCGCTAAGCACGGCGGTGGAGTTGGCATTGGTGTAAATCAAATCAGACCCGCCGGCGCAACAATTACAGGTAATGGAACATCAGACGGGGTTGTCCCCTTTTGTAAAATATACGATTCAACAATTCTTGCAACTAATCAAGGATCAGTCAGAAGGGGAGCTGCCAGTGTTAATATCAACATTGACCACAAAGACTTCGAGGAGTGGTTGGAAATCAGAGAACCTAAAGGCGATGTTAACAGACAATCGCTTAACCTACATCAGTGCGCAGTTGTTGGTGATAAGTTTATGCGACGCCTTGAGCAAGGAGATGCGGACGCTAGAGCTCGATGGAGTAAACTTATTAGAAAGCGAAAAGCAACTGGAGAACCGTATATACTGTTTAAGGGAAATACTAACAAAGCAAATCCAAAAGCATATAAAGACAATGGACTAAAAGTTCATATGACAAACATATGTTCAGAGATTACACTGCATACAGACGAGTCACATAGTTTTGTATGTTGCTTGTCGTCATTAAACTTAGCTAAATATGAAGAATGGAAAGGTACTAACCTTATATACGACGCCACTTGGTTTCTTGATGGCGTTATGGAGGAATTTATTCAAAGAGCCAAAGGACTTAGAGGTTTTGAAAATGCCGTTCGTTCTGCTAGCAAAGGACGAGCGCTTGGGTTGGGTGTACTCGGATGGCACACGTATCTCCAAGAAAAGGGAATACCTTTTGAAGGTTTACTTGCTCAATTTGAGACTAGGAAAATATTTTCGCAAATTAAAATTGAAAGTGAGCGAGCGTCTATGGATCTTGCGGAAGTTTATGGCGAGCCTCTTTGGTGCGCTGGCACTGGTTATCGTAACACCCATCTTAGGGCTGTTGCTCCTACTGTGTCTAATAGTAAGCTTAGCGGTAACGTTAGTCCTGGTATTGAGCCTTGGGCCGCTAATGTTTTCACGGAACAAAGTGCGAAGGGTACGTTCATTAGGAAAAACCCCACGCTCTTAAAACTGCTTAGAAAGCATAAGTTAAATACGAATGAAATATGGGATAAGATACTTGCTGATGGTGGTAGCGTACAAGACATTAAAGAGTTAGACGAAGTGATGCTAGCGCATGATATACCAGCTAAAGAAGTATTCAAAACCTTTAAAGAAATAAACCAACTAGAGCTAGTGAATCAAGCGGGCATACGCCAGCAGTACATAGATCAGTCGGTTAGTTTGAATCTCGCGTTTCCAAGCGTTGCTACACCAAAATGGATTAACCAGGTGCACATGCAAGCATGGAAGAACGGAATAAAGACTTTGTATTATACTAGAACAGAAAGCGTTCTACGTGGAGATATTGCTCAGCAGGCAATGAGTGAAGATTGTTTAGCTTGTGATGGCTAAAGGCTAAAAGTTATGACTTTTTTATACATATAAAAACTAACGTGTATAAAAAAATTAATAATCTATGCGTATTAGTTAGTTAGTTAGTTAGTTGTTGAAAGAGGGGCGCTGTGGTGGTGTCCCTTTTTTATTTGTACTTTTTGAACATAAGCTTATAAAGTAAGCTGTTCCAGGCTGCTTGTAGTTTATCTATAATTTTTTTCATTAGTATGTCCAAATTACGTTTGGTGTTTTTATAGGATCAATGTCCACGTGAATAAAGCCAGAGGCTATTCCAATTCTGTTAAACCCTATAGCTAATAATATTTCTATTAATTCAAATCTTTCACTTGAAGTATTGCAATCTATATCAATCGCCAGTCCCTGCAAATGGGAAGAGCTTTCAACCCCACCAACATAAGCATTATGTTTAGGTGTTCTGTATCCACTATTTATATGTATAGGCTTGCCCAATGCAGCTCTCGTTGCATCTATCATTTTAAGTATTTTTTCATTCATCATCTGACCACTGCCCTGCACGTCGGGTGAGTCGAATTCTTCATAAGTAAAATACTTCATTTTCATTTTTCGTCTTTTTTAATTTTAGCCCATTTTGTTATTGTATAACCTATAGTTACTAATAACAAAGCTATCTTCAACCCATCTTCTATTTGAGTAAATGTTGTTACCCCTAAGGTGCTGCCGTTAATAGCGTATAATTTTAGTTCTTGCAAGCTCATGTTTTTTAATATTTAGTAACTCTACCTTTAGTGTTCTTTTCTTTTTGGGCTTTTCTTTTGGATTCTGGCGTGACTTCACTCCAGGTTTTTGGTGTCTTACTACTAATTTTTTTGGTTGGTCTAAAGGTGTTTTCGCCTTCGCTATAGTCTTCGTTGCCGCTTGGTGTTTCCCATTCTTCCTCAAACCAACGTTTAAGGTTTTTAAACGGCGAGGGCCTCATTTTAAATGCCATACTATTTAGATTTATTCCCCCAGTTAGCAGCGCCAACTTTTCTACATTTAACTAAAGCACCGCTAGCGTAAGCTGAGGGCCATTTTTTATAACGGCTTTTTACTTTACTATAGCAGGCGTCTTTCTTTTTAGCGGGAGTAACTGGCTGTATTACACCCCCAGTTCCGTCTGCATTCATAGCTATATCCATATTGTCTTTATGAATACCGCGTATTTTCGCTTTCTTTGTTATTGGTATACTCATAATTTTTCTAGGTATTTAATTCTTTCTTTTATAGTTTTACCTTTTTTGAATTTAATATAATCTCCGTAATCTTTAGCTGGAACGTTTCTTTCTAATGATTTTAATTTATCAGATGTAGCTTTCCTTGTTTTCTTAGCTTTTTCTTTGCCTTCTCTTTTTCTTCTTGCTTTACCCTCTACTTTAACAAAATCTTCTTCTTCTTTGTCAGCATTGACATCCCATGTTCTCCATCCTAAACCAAGCATCATTCTTTGATAAGAAGTATTTCTAGCATCTAACGCCTCGGATATAGCATCTACCTCAGCTAAAGCCCTGTCTAAAGGTAAGTTTAATCCGGCAGAAGCTAACGAGCCTATTATTTCATAATTAGGCGATATATTAAATCTACCATCTAATGTTACATCATAGCCTTGAGCTTCCATAACATCTTTATCAAACTTTGTTGTTTGAATAGCGCCGTATACTTTTCTAAGCTTAGATCCTATAGGTGGAGACACGTTTGCTAATTCTAATAAGGTATACGCGTGATCAGCATTATAACCTTTCTTCTCTTCTTTGTAATATCTATTAATAGTGTTTTTTAATGTTGATACTACTGCGCCTGTTAATCCAGATCCTCTGAGAATAGTGTCCACCATAGAATTAACAATTCTTTCAGTCTTTGTATTAATGATTTTTTCGTATTGCTCATCGTCTTTTTCTTCATCGTCGAATCCTGGTATTAATGCAAATAAAGCGTTTTGCAATGCGCTAAATATAAGGTTTTGTACAAACCCGTAATAAGCTATCTTACTAATATTGGTCTTAGCACTCCCACGGCCGTTTATAAGGTCCTGGCCGGCTTTTTTCATTAATCTAGTGTATTGCATCGGCGTGTTTTGAAAAGCCAATATAAGACGCCCTAAATGGCTGGACTGTTGCGCAGATACCAGCATAGGATCACCTGATTGCTGTGTTTCGTCGGATATAGCGCTAAAGTCTTCAAATGCTTTTGCTTCTGCTTCCGCTTGTGACAAACCTTGCTTCTTATAGGTTTTTGTTCTGTTAATTAAAAACGTAGCGCCACCTGTGGCTATTGCCATACTATCTGCAATTTGCGTAGGTGTAAATCCTATTTTTAATAAGTATGCAATTACAGCACTTGCTTTATCTTTGCTATTCTTGGCTTGATTAGCAATCTCTTGTTCTTGCACATCTGATTTTAATCCACCACGACGTTCTTTAAGCTTATCAGAATTAAATATTTTTGACCACGCCTTCCAATATGCCGGTTGATTCGCAAATGCAATACCAGCTTTTAGTGGATTGTTATCGCTCCAGTTTACAAAGTTGGCAAATGACAACATTTGCATTATAGCAGATCTTCTGTTAAAAAACATTATAGTACCCACGGAGTTATTGACCCAATTTAACCATTGCTGTTCGTAAGCACCTGGCTGCGATGGCCTGTTTCTACCAGACTTCATTCTAGCTATTGAATTCTTTAAAGCATTAACATAGCGAGTACCATATATAGCTTCTAACTTTGTTAAATTGTTTTCGTCGAATATAATATCAACATTATCATTAAACTCTTGCAAGTATTCAGCTCTTGTTCCTACTTCGTTTATTTGATTAATATCTTTTAATACAGATCCGGCTACCCAGTATTCCGCAGGCGATGGCCATTGATCTTGCTTTGATATTGTTTGAAGGCCGTCGGCGAATGCTGATAGATCAGGGTCATTTGCTACAAGGCTATTTAATTTCTTCTGGTCTCTTTTAGATATGCCGGGAATTTCCTGTCCTTGCTGTGTCCATAAATATACACGCACTGCTTGATCAACAGTGTAATCTGTATCGCCAATTTGCTTACCCAAACGTTTTTTCATTCCAGGAAACATTTTTAGTAACATGGCAAAATCATTTTTAAGAGCTCGTCTAGCCTTTTCCATAGCAGATATACCTCTCATATATGGCACTACTAAATTGTCTTCAAAGAATTTTTGATCAGCTTCACCTTGCTTACCTTTGCCGGCTAATGTATATGATGTTAAACCTCTAAAGTCTTCAGCTCCATAAGGGACAAAGAATTTAAACCTGCCCTTTTTTGCTCCGTCTTTTCTGGCTTTTATTTTAGAGTAAACAGCTTCTGATTTAGCGCCTTTGTTGCGTTCAACCATGTCGTTAAGCTCTTTGCTTAATGTTACCGATCTTTTTACTCTAGCTTGTTGTACTTTGCCTTTTACATCAAAAGTATTAAGAATATCCTTAACTGCTTTAACATTGCCAAGATGATCATCAACAAAATAAAAGTCATTAAAACCATCAGCTACTTTTGTTACCATCCAAGCGGCCTTTGCGGCTGGAGCACCATTTGCTAGTCCGGTTATATTTTCAAGCGGTATTTCTAAACCTAGACCTTTTAAAAATGCGTGTATAGCAACTGCCGATTCTTGTGGTCTAGCTGTTAATACAAATATATTTTTATTACCAAATTTTTCTATCGCCTTTTTAAGCCTTGGCGCTAATGGGCCGGGCGTGCCTTCAACAACTTTATTAAATTCACTAAAATCAAACTTGGCTCCTTGTGCTGTTAACTCCTCACCTTTCTTAGCAAATTCAGCAGGTGTAATTCTTCTTGTTGCACCTGGCACATCTTGTAAAACTTTTGCCTGTTGTTCTTCATTAAGACTGTCAAACGTTTTCAAAAAGCCTGGCTTATTTTTAAGGGCTGTTTCACCAAACAACCTTCTCGCCGCAATATCAAGCATGGATTTCTCAGCGGGCATTATAACTATAACTTGACTTTTACTAAATGCAAGCGTATCATCAAAATCGTATACACTAATTCCTTTAGGGTTTTTAGTATAAGAGCGCTTACGGGCATTATTAATAGCTTTTTGCTGAGTAGTTATTTTTTTAACCTCAGCTTCAGCGTTTGGTTTAACCTCGGGTTTAACACCTTTTTGTTTAAAGTAGTCAGCGTATTGTTGCCCAATAATAGATCCGTCTTCTAATGATTCTAATGCGTATTGTATTTTACCTCTTGTCGCAAAGTTATAATATCTTTTCCACCAAGGTGTTTCACCTGGCTTATACCCCGCTATCATAACTTGTTGATAACCTGATTTGCCTATAACCTTATCCATCTCAACTGGAATAATAGCTACTTGATAATCTGCTTTTAAAGCTTTTATATCTATGCTAGTGTCGCCATTTACTATTGATTGATACAAGTGGGCGAGTACCACTCTTGCGGGGACTCCATGCTCATACCTGTAATCTTTTGTTATTTGGGAAGGTAGCACTGAGCTTCTATACGTAACAGGAGCAGCAGCCCTTAACGCCGTGTTGGTCCCTGAATTTAACGAAGCCATAACCATAGCTTGAACCTCTGGGGTTGAATTCTTAATACCCTTAAGCATTGCGGTCGTATACTTCCAGGCCGCATTCGCATTAGCTTTATCAGCTTCTGCATCAAATTTGCCGGTTAAATGACCCTTAAGAACATTTCCCGTTGCTGAGTACTCTCTTTTTAATACAGTACCGTCTTGCAGCGTTATTTCAGTATTAGATATGTTTTTAATCTTAAAGCCCGCCCTATTAAGTGCTTCTATAACTTGCTCTTTACCTGAATATAAATCAGATCGATGCGTTTTACTAAAATCCAACTCCCCGTCTACCCACAAACCGATTCTGCCTGAATTAGCAAACGAAGTGCTTGTAAAAGCAACAGCTTCCTGTATAGTTAAAGTTTTTAATACAGCTTCAATAGCTGTTTGGGCGTCCATTACATTATTGTAATTTTCAAACAAAGAGGCAATAGATCCTTCAACGCCGGTCATTTTAGCTATTGATTCATTAGTATCTATATCTCTAGCTATATCTACTAAGTATTCTTCAAATGTTTTACCTTCTTCTTTTAGCGAGGTTTCAACATCAATATCTTTTAAAGGTTTAAGTAATCTAAAAAATTGTTTAGATATAGCTGTATGCTGAGCCTCTGTAAAATCAGGGTAATTGTTTTTATGTGCTTTCTTTATAGCGTTTTCTTTAATAACACCATTAGAATTAAGTAAAGCTTTAATATCTACAAAGAATTTATCCTTACCGGCTTCCCACTTTATAGCATCTTCTTTACTTAGCCTGGATACTGATCTTTTTACATTGCCCCGTTCTGCTTGCCTTGAAAATTCTTGTGCTAGATTTTCAGATAGTTCAACGCCAAGTCTTGTTTGATTAGCTTCAAAGGCTTGCCTTAATTCACTGTTAGGATCTTGTAATTCTTGATTATATAAATCAAAAGCATACTCTTCCGCTAGCGCTTTTGCCAAAGACGGTTTACGGCCGGGAATAACTTCTTCGCCTCTAAACATATAACTTAAAAAATCCTGGTCGCTTACATTGTTTGCTGCATTAGGTATTCTTCTTACTATCTCTGCTCCAGATGTTCTACCTGCTTTATCTGTATCTACAGTTTCTCTATCAATTTTTTGTCCTTGCCAATCAGAAGTAAATTTACCATCAACTTGCTTTTGTATTGCAAACGGCATGGCCTGCATTAACCATGTTGTGGTCATGTTCTCAAGTATAGGTTTTTTAAGCTTAAGCAGATTTTCTCTTAGCTCATTATTCTTTTTAGCCCCCAGCATTTTTTTAAATTCAATATCAGCCTGCTTGCCAATTTCTTTTTTAATTTCAGCTATTAAAGGGGTTACTGTTCTATTTAAAGAAACAGCAGCATCAATTCTAGATTTAAGTACACGCGTTGTAGATACAACTTTTTGTTTTACTTTAGCGGCCATTTCGTCTGGCAATACTTTGCTTTCAACTAAATTTTTATATTTTTTAACCTCTGGTGTTGACTTAGCTTTTGGTTCAGGCTCTGGATCAAATTGTTTTTCTAATAAAGTTAAAGCATCTGCATCTATTCTATTAACATATAACGGGTCTACACGATTACGGTCAGCTTTAAGGGCGTCAAGTATACGATTACGTATTCTACCATTTAAAAACCCGTAAACTTGCCCGGTACCATTAAAGGTTAAATCAGGAGATTTGCCCTGCTTGTTAAGACTAAGTATTCTTGCTTGTACGTCGGATATTAATTCTTCTTTTGTATTGGGGTCAAAGGTAGCTGCTAAGTTTTTAACTTGAACATCTATCATTGTAGGCAGCTCCTCAAAAACTTCCATTTTAGTTCTTAAGTCTACGGTTTTATCGCCGTCTTTTAAAGCATTTAATTTTTGTTTTGTTTCATCTAAGCCTTTTTTAGATACAGACCTTTTATCTGCATCTTCAATTTCAGCACCTGCTTTTAATTTCTTTTTAGCTTGGCTTGTAAGTTTACCTTTTTCTATTCCAGCTTGGTAGTCTTTAATAAAATCAAACACTTGTTGTCCACTATTAAACTTTAAATCCTTAGTTCCAAATCTAGTGTTAAATAAATTAGCTATAGCTTTACCTATTTTAACCCATTGTGATTCTTCTAGCGCTTGGAAAGGTATTTCGTTTTTAGAGATAGCATCGGAAAAGAATGTAAAATACTCGTCCATATCTGCTCCATCAACATCACCAATACCCTGTTGACGATACATTTCTGCTCTCTGCTCTATTCGCTGGAATACACCTTTGTTTTTTAGTATTTGCTTAAATTCATCAACAACCCTTTTCATTTCAGGATTATTTTTAAATTCAGACTTTAATACTTTATGCAACAACTCATGTGAAGCAACCGATATAGCTTGTGCATTAGCTGCTTGCTCCCTGTTTATAATTATTTTGCCATCAACTTCAATAAACCCATCTGAGTTCATATCCAAGTCTGATAATCCATCAGCTTCCATTTCTGCTTTAGAATTATAGACTTTTACATTTTCTTTACCAACAATACCTTGTATAGTTTCGGTTTCTTTAACAACTAACTCATCAGCAGCTTTATTTCTTATAGCTAACAATTCGTTGTTTAATCCTTCTAATCGAGCATCAACATCGGCGCGCATAGGCGGTGCTAGTTGAGATCTTTCGTTATTAGCAGCTTCTATTTTAGATTGTACAACAGCAGCCTCTATAAGGGCGTCTGGAGTTTTTAGCATCCAAGAAGGAAACTTATTGTTTGAATTCCCGACCGCTTCAGCTTGCTCTATTATATTGTCAGCATCTTCTTGCGACAATCTACCAGCGTCAATCATTCTATTAAAACGCTGTTTAGCGCCTTTTAAATCGCGGGAAAGTATATATAGGTTTTGTAATCTTTTATTAGAATTAACACGTGATCCTGGGGCACTTAAGCCACCTAATAATCCACCTGCTGCAAAAGATAATATCGATGTATTAATAAAATCATCTTTACTATAATCAGCTGTCATTAATTCCATACCAGCTGATTCGTTTATTTTTTCATTAACAAGCTCAACTTCCCCAAATTGTTGTACGTTTTCTTGAATAAATTCTTTGGTTCCTTCTTTAACAAACGCAACGCCTTTTCCTGTAGTTGTTAAACCTGTTTGTTTAATTTGATTTTTAATACTTTCAATAAAAGATAATTGGCTGCCTGTTTTTTTATACTCATTTACAGCGGTTGCAAAGACTTTGTTTTTTATAAGTATATCGTCAAGTTTGTTTACAAAAGCAATTCTTGGGTTGATAGGGGTTGTAACCCCGTAAAGAGCCATCATTGCCAGCTGAGCTTCATCTGCTAATTTTTCAGCAACTTCATTAGAAAGACCAGCCTGCATAGCCGCTTTTATTGTGTTTTCATATCCGGTAACTGCACCTACGAAGGAGTAATACATGCTAGCATCCACCATTTGTGCATTAAATGGCAACTTAACTCCAAAAGTTTCTTTGGTACTTACAAATCTACCTTTAGCTCCTCTTGCTCTTGTGCTTATATCTTTTAAACCCTTGGCTGATCTTAATTTATTTGCTTTTGCTAAGTAACCAGCTGATGCCGCGACCCTAGCGGTGCCTAATCCCTTTGTACCTATTACATCAAAAACAATACCACCAGTTACTTCACCACCCATAATAGCTCCACCACGAAAACTAAAGTCATCCATTGGTTTGCCTTCGGCATCAATTGTTTGTGAAATAGATTTTAACTCTTGCGGATCCAACACTTGGCTTACATTTAAACCTTCTGTTGTGTTGTATATATTGCCCCTTTCGTCTTTAATATATGTCTCACCGTTAATAGTTGTACCTTTGCCGCTGGCATAAAAGTATTCTAGCGAATCAGTGTCCGCTATTTCATCTTCTATATTTAATAAACGTTGTTGCTTAGCCCTCTCGTTGCCACCAAATATACCTATAGTATCGTCTATCCATATTGCAGTTTCGTCTAGTTTTTTATAAAAACCAGTACCTAAACCTTTAATAAATTCACCAACATTTGCTAATCCCTGAGTGCCAACACCTGTATTTTCATTAAATTCTTTTCTTTTTTTGTAGGCATCTATTTTTTCTTGCTGTACTTTTGCGTTTTTTTCCATTAATGCTGGAAAATTTTGTTGCAAATATACTTTTACAGCTTCCTGATCATACCCAGTATAACCAATATCGCTATTTTTGTAAGCCTCTTCTCTAACCTCGTCCAATGACATGCTTTGATCAAAGTTGCCAGGGTTCTCAAGTATATTGTTGACAAGCATTTTATCGTTTAATCTGTCGTCCCTGTCTGCCATATACTGGCTAAGCTTTCTAGCTAAAGTTCTTTCTTTAGTTACCTGTATAGCTTTTTTATCGTCTCCTGTATATATTAAACCACCAAGTTCCCCGTATACACCATTAGCAATGTCTTCTTCAAAACCATCAATAAAATCATCCCGCATTAACATGCCCTGGAAGTCCTGCATTTCAAGCTCTGTTAAACCTGCTTTAGCAAGCTCTTTTTTACCAAAGTACTTATCTACAAACCAAGTTTCACCTTTAGGATTAAAATAATTATTGGTAAACTCAATGTCTAAATCATTATCTTTTATATAAGCCTGAGTTTGAACTTCTAATGAAGGTACATTTTCTGGTTTAACGTATTTTGGATTATTTACTTTTCTACCCCTTGAATTACTAATAAATTCAGGTTCATCTAAGTTATTTATGGTTTCTCTAAGTATTTCTTCCTGTGTTGGTTCAGCGTATTTTTTTACCTTTCTACCCCTTTTATTTGTGTACTCTTCTAAAACTAATCGTTCTTCCGGGTTCTCAATTAAATATGAGTTAGGGGCTACTACTCCATTGCTACGATTCTCTACTGATTCCACAGAACCAAGTAGAAAATTGTAATCCCCATCTTCTTTTGGGGAGTTGTTTGCAGGAGGAACACCCGCAATTATGGACGCTCGACTGGGCATTACTGGAGTTGCAAGTGCATCCGTCTCCGCAGCTCCGTTTTGAAAATCCTCTTCAGGATCTGAGTTTGTAGGGCTTACCCATTGTTTTAGATTTTCATCCCAAACTAATTTTTCTTCTGACATATTGTTCGTGTTAACTTTTCTCTTTCGAGGAGTGTTTTCTTTATTATAATTGATCTAAATTTGTTACGCCAAACCTTTTCGCGTCTTTACCAAGAGCGCCATTTTCGTCGATTATTACAAGCTTATTTCCATTCTTATCAAATATATAATATCCAGTTTGGTCATATATAATTGCGTCTGGTTCAAATGACTTTGTACCTGTAATTGCATCATACAGCTTTGTTTCAACGCCTTTTGCTCCGCCTTTTATTGCCTTTAGTACACCTATATTGTATTCTAATTTATTTTCACTATTGGTGTTATTCGTGTTTCGATTTTTAATAGCGTAGTCTTTAGCACCAGCATCTGAGGCGGCCATAATACCATTCATAATTTGATTAACCAAATCATTTTTTAAAGTAGCTGGATCTGCAAATGATGCTTCACTTATTTTCAATGGCGTGTTTGTTAACAATCCGTCCATTACTAATGATTTAGCAATATCAGGGTTAGACCCAATAGCATCTTCTATTTGCATACGCAAATTAGCCGAAGAATATTCATTAGCAGCTTGACCGCTTCTGAAAGCTTTATTATATACTTGATCTGTTAATTTTAACAATGCTGTTGCTGTAGATGTTGCTTTAGCGCTTGGTGGATTAAAATTAGCATAATCTATTTCCTGGCCGTCTACATTAAACATTAAACCACCTTTATTATTTAAAGAGAACGAAGCTTCAGGATTATATATAGATGCGGCTTGCGATAGTCGGGTGGGATCACCTTTAGACAATAAGTTTTCATTGTAATCTTCAAATAAATCTTTTTGATTAAGCTTGTAAGTTTTCATATTGTTACTTACGTTTGTAATATTTTGATTTACCTGATTCATAATATCAACATAATCTGTGTAGCCTGCGTCGCCTGGCTGCATCGTTGCTAGCATATTCGCGGCTTCTACATATTGATTCTTTTGTTCTACTAAATAATCTTTAATAACTTTGTTCTGATTAGCGTTTAAACCCTCTATATCGGCTCCGCTTTTCATTTTATTGAGGTAACTAGCTATTTTTCTATTAGCTTGATTGGCTTGGCCCATTCGCTTTGCCACTATAGCGTCAACCTTAGCTCTTTCTTTTTCCTGAATGTCTACTACTTCTTTAGCTGCTTTACCGACTATATTACCTACATCCAAAAATCCACCTTGTTGGTTTCCTCCTGTTATTGCGTATTGTTCTCCTTTTATTAAATCTATAGCCATTATATTGTAAGTTTAATTATGCGAAATCAAATCCTTCGCCTCCAAACATTTCCATTTGGCCCATGCCCGCTGTAACTAAACCGGTTGCACCGCCAATAATAGATTTAGTAGCGGCTTGCTTTGCAGCTTTAGCAGCTCCTAGTCTTGCTTGCGCCATGCCCATCATTTGCTCAACTTTTTCTTTTTCATCTGCTCGTGATTGATATTCACCAGCTATTTCTTGTTGTTGCAAATTAGCGGCCATACCTCTTTCGGCCATTTGATTTGACTGCTCTTGCTGCCCAATGCTTATTGATGCGGCAGCTAAATTTTTTGATTGTTGGTTAGCCAAAGTTTGCGCTAATGCAGCTATACCTGATCCACCAGCAGCTCCCTGCATGGTGTCCATAGTATTGGCTAACGCTTGATTTTGTTGTTCAGCTGCAAAGTCTGCTTGCTGTGTATTAACGGTTAAGTCTTCATATACATTTTCTTGATTTGCATATAAATTGGACGTATCCCTATTTAGCATACGCTGCTTTACTCTAGCATGTTCAGCCTTGGCATTACGCAGCTCACGCTTACGCTTACCGCTGCCGATGATACCGCCAGCAATTCCTGCTATCCCTTTGACTCCCGCCATTGCTAGTCCTAATGGTATTGCCATAATTGTATTGTTTTATATATTATTATTACGTATTATTTACTGCTAACAAATATTTCTGAGCCAACGGAGAAAAGCTCAGATTTATTAGTGCTGTCATCAACAAATTTAATTTTTGCAAAATATCCTTTTAAAGCGCTTGTATTAGCAGCATTTGTTTTGCTAAATAATATAAACGATGCTCCAGTAGGTCTATCTACAGCAGGGTCAATCTCGCACGATATTGAATTGTTACCGTGGTTAATTGCTGTTATTATACCAATTTTTATAATCGCGTCTCCGTTTATATTGTTAGTATAATATGCCGTATCACCTATTTGTACTGAAACGTTTATGGGGTTTGGAAAAATTAAAGTTATTGTGTCCATGTTAGGATGGTAATGTTATTGTGCTGTACCCAACTTTAGCACCTGTTGTACCCACTAACAGATTGCCGCTATATTGTCCATTATTAGTATCTTCTGGATTAAGAATGGTCGGGTTTATTACCCCTGACACTCTTTTCCAATAATGGCCACCACTTAAAGGCGCCGCTACAAGCTCACCCTCGCTGTCGTATTCATAAAACTGCTTTACAAGTTTAGCATATGGTTCATAAGCCATATAGTATTTTGTAGTGTCATTAGTAGCACTGCCACTAGGGCTAGTAGTTACGTAATAATCGTACAAAGTACCAGTTCCATCATACAAAGACTCAATTGAAACATCCCAATTTTGATTCTGCATCGCGGTTAAACCATCTGAGCATTGGCCGTCTGTTCCTTGGAATAAACCGGTTAACATTCTGAAGTCTCCAACGTCTTCAAAAGCGAAAATATAATGTTGCTGACCTGCTGTTTGGCTTGTGCTGTGCACCTGAAGAGTTCCATAACCCCCATAACCACCGCCAGTTGCTTCATAAGCGCCATTAGCTCTCCATCCAGCACCTCCTGCTCCTGAATTGTAAGTTCCACCGTAACCTTGATTTGTTGTGCTTCCATTCATCACCCAACCATGCAGCCCTGGTGTATCTACCCAACCGTTTGGATCTTGATAATCCGCGCGGGTTTGAAACCTAATAGGTAATGCGTGAGCATAACCCGTGTTTTGAACCCCCTTGTATGTAGTTATAAATACTACAATAGCGCCTTTAGATTGTTGCTGAGAATTAAATTCTAGCTGACTTTCAAAATACGCGGCTGTGCCGGGGGTATTAGTACATGTGTCAACCGACTGATAAGGCACAGCTTGAGTAGGCGTTGTTATAGCTGGCATACTAATTCCTGGAAGGTTTGCTGCTAAATTAGCCTCTGCTGATGACGCATAAAGCGCAAGCCCTTGCTCAGAAAATTGGCTATTTGTATATCCAACCAAAGGACTATCCGAAATCTCGTAAGGTACATTGCATGTTGGGCAAGTGGAAGAGCTCCCCAACGAAGGGGGAGATCCACTAAATTGTCTATAATTTGCCATAAAATTAAATTTAAGTTGTTATTATACGTCGTCGCTGTAAAAACCAGCGGCAGCAGCAGTAGTCAGTGCATTGTCTTGATACAATGTAGTCGCACTAGCGAAAGTAGTTCCAGTTGGAACATAAACCGTTACTGTGCTAGGAGTTCCACAACATAGACCATCTGCGTCAGTAGCGTCATACTTTAAAGATAAAGATACTGAACATGATGGACAAGCTGCTGAAGCACCTAATGTGTTTCCTGTTTGTTGTCTGTAATTTGCCATTTTTTAATTGTTTAATGTTAGTGTTAATTATTCTGAATAATACCCTAACGCAGCCGTTGTGCCTGTTAGGTTGGTATATACGGTTGTAGATTGGGCTAGGGTCGGTGCGTCTAAATAATAATCGGCTTTAGCATTACAACAAGCATCATCCACAACAGTAGCGGAATAGCCTAATTGAATAGGGCCATATAAGTTAGAAACAGTTATAATATCGCTTAAGTTTATAGCAGAAACAAAACTTTGAGTACCTGAATCGTCAACCTCACCGGCAACTTCAACTACAAATTTATTAGAATCCGAAGCATCTATAGTTGCACCTGTTCTAGTGACGCTAAATAATGTTCCATAAGCTTGAGGATCTCCACTTTGATATGACCAATCCGTAATATCAGGCTGGTCAGTTAATACAGGGGATCCCGTTCCTGTATATTCTATTTGTATTACTTTCGTAAACCCTTGCGGTGAAGGAAATGCTGTAGACGCTGGTAATACTATGTCACTGTCGTTTGTTATTGTAAAATCCCCCAAATCATCCGTTACTGTAAAAGTTACAGCTATATTAAGTAGCTGATTTATAGTAAAAGGATTTGGTTGTGAAATTTTCTGGCAAATATCGCCTGTTATTTCTATTGTCCATGTTATATCCGCTGTTGACGATGGAAATGTAATATCAAACGAATACGACGCTGATGCTGGCATTGATTGATTTGTTACAACTGGTAACTGCGTTGTGCCATCACTTAATGTAACACTAAATGTACTGTTTTCTGCACCGAATACAGTCATTGTTCTTATATCGCCATTAGCGCCTATGTTACCGGTATTAATGTTATAACCAGAAATACATTGATCTACTGTGCCAACAGGCACTGTTTCGCCGTATATTTTAAAATAATCACCTGTTACACTACTATTATTAAATGTATAATCAGCTGAAAATGTTACTTTTCTAAGTTGTGTTTGGTTTTGGTCCCAATATTCTTTTACTTCAGAAGCATTGCTATAGCTTGATATATCACCTTGAGTTTGTATAATTTGAGGATCCGGTAAAAATCTATAACCAGAATTAGCCTCTAAACTTTTGGAAAAAGCCTGCTTTGTTTCACTTTCGTTCCCCGATATAGTATACGTTGTTAGTGACGGTTGAGGTGTTACATTTGCTCCTGTTATATATTCTACTGTACCAGCCAATGTAAACGCCGCATTAAATGCTTTCCCATTTATACATATAGGTATATCTATATTATCACCTGGTTTAGGCATTACAGCCCCGCCGTCAAAATATAATGTAAGCAATATATTCATCCCAGCTTGCGTAAAGTCACTACTCGCAAAATAACTAGGTAGTGGTTCAATGATAGAAAAATCATTAGCGTCTATTGTATAACCGGGATCTGGCGTTAATGTTAAAACAACAAAGTTACCACCATTTGCGTCAATAAACGTTTCTTCTTCTTTCGCCTTGAATGTTATGTTGGTTATTGTGATATTATTTATAGCCATATTTATTAAGGTATTTCATTTCCTCCACAGTAAGGGGCTATACTGTACCCCGCTCCTATTAAAGCGTTAACCACTATTTCTGTATAATAACCTGGAGTGCTGTCGCCATCATTTATTAAATCGTATCCAAACATTTGGTTTGCGTCAATTGGGTTTCCTATTGAAACTTGACTTGTGTAATTTAGTAATGAATTGCTTTGCAACTCAAAACTACTTCCAGTGCTTTCATTTAAAGCGTCGTACATTGTTTGCATTACGCCCCTACCATCAGTAGTACCTGGATCAACAGCAAATAAAATTCCCCTATAATTTCCTGCAAAAGAATCTATGTTGCTTTTTAAATCAGTTAAAGAGGTCATCGACGCAGATCTTGGTACGCTATTGCTTGGCGTGTATGAATTATAAGGTACGCTTGCGTTGCTATTTTCGTCTGTAAAAACAAGCATGTTTACTGTGTCTGCATTTGGAAAATATGTTTGCCCAAATCCTTGACCTAAATTATCTAACCAATAAAAAGGACGTTCAGCGCCATTACTTATTATAAAAACTTTACTATTAAATTCATCAGAACCATTAGTAGCTGTAGTAGTATTGCCCTGACTTTGCGTGCCGCTTGTTGCGTAGAAATCTTGTAAGTAGGATTTTAAACATGTGCAATCATTATAAGGATCCGTAACCCCTGCCCCCTCCAAGTCTCTAGCTAATCGAGGTTCTGTTGAGCCCATTGACCCAGAACTATCAAATATAATTTTAAAGTATGTATCTATTGTTGGTACTAAACCGCCTATAGTAATTTCTTGCTCATCATACAAAAGCGGGTTCCCCCCATCAGTTACTCTAATAGTAAATGTAAAATTACCTTCTCTTACGCCAGAACCATCATCGGCTAATGAGGCTGTTCCTGTAAATCCTTCACCTGTTGTTGTTAGACTAATCCAAGATGGAGCACCTATGAGGGTCCAGCTTAATTCGTCTTGTGTGTGGTCAGGATCTGTTGCTAATATAGGTGAATAGCTGTAAGCATCACCGACATTATATGTTTGGCTAGGGGGCGTTGTAGTTATATTTGGCGCATCATTAACAGATGTAACGTTTACATTTACTGTTGCTAAATTGCTATCAAAATATCCGTTGTTTACTTTATATGTAAAATAACCTGCCATACCATTAAAATTAGGATCCGGTATAAATACCACCTGTCCTGTATTGGTATTAAAAGATGCAATCTGACCCCCTGTGGTCGCGTCTTCTACGAGTATATAAGTTAATGCCATATTAAAATTCTGTATTTGGGTCTAGAGCAGCGAGTTGCAATATAGCACAGCCGGTATTACAATCTTCTACTACGGTATAATTCATATTATCAGCTGTTGGTGGCAATATTTCTTGCGAACAATTTTGATCTACAAATATATTAACATCAAATTCTGTTATTGGAGGTGCTATAATTTGATTAGCGCGCCCAATTCCTTGTACAGTAAATTCTTGCGAATCTACATTTGTGTCTGCATTAGTGTTAAAATAAGTAGGTATACCTTTTATATTGTTAAACCACTTACCTTCTTTGTTTACAAAATAATCAATAGCGCCTTCTTGCAAATCTGTTTTTATACTTTCAACATACCAACCGTCTATATCATTTTGCTGAATAGGC
>JAAHTH010001480.1_pt1 | contig 20290 bp, 38 predicted proteins | sample 6116091 | NCBI WGS metagenome assembly JAAHTH01 (sample SAMN13939990, study PRJNA603662) | sponge metagenome | isolation source: marine sponge | host: Mycale hentscheli | place: New Zealand | collected 2006 | reverse complement strand
CTTATATTTCTAGTTGTATCTACAGTTCTAATGGTATTTATAGATGCAGGAGTTATTGCATTTGAAGTAAAAGCAAACTGGATTGATTTATTACAGTTAGTTCTAATTACTGTTATTGGTGCTTATTTTGGAGGAAGAAGTGTAGAAAAGTTTAAGAAATAATCTTCTCATAAACATCTTTTGCGAAGCAAAACATAAAAATAAGTATGCTGTTTCTTTAAGAACATACTTATCCTGTATACATAAAAAAACTTATTAATTAATATATATATAGAAGTAAACTGCTTCTACTCCATTGCATTCTAATTCTACTTGTTTATTAAAAAAGAAATATAATATTTCAATTAAGTGGGGAAAGTTACAGTTTTTTTTTGATAAAGTCAAGTTTATAAAATAAATAATTATTTTTGTATTTATATATATTATTATTATATTGCAGTAAGTTACTATAAATAATGAATATAGATAATTGTGAAGGTTTAACGTATTTGACTTGGGATATGTTTGATAGCCCTGACCTTCCTAACTCTGGTTATAAATTCATGGAAAGAGAACCAGTTATGATATTAGACAATATAGTAAAGAAATATAGAATAAGCTTAAACATAATATTAGCTTATACAAGTAAGCCTTATGCAGATAAACTTAAATTAATAAGAGCTAATTCACATAGAGTGGGTAAAGCTGTTAAGATTAGATGTGTAGGTGCTAAGAAAAGATTAACTCTTGTTAGAGGATTAGTTCAACAAGGGGTTCATAGAATAGGAGTCAGTGATGATTATGTTTATTTTGATACTGATGACCTTAAAGAAAGAGCATTTTATATCTGGTAAAGATATAATTGTTTGTTTTGTTTAGTATTGTTGTGTGTTGATTGGGGTAGCTTCGGCTACCCTTTTCTGTTAAAGCTATGTTAAAACTCTTTAGCATTAAATTATCTCATTATATATTTGTGTAAAATTATAACAATATGACAAGATTAGAAAAATATGTTTTATCAATTAATGATGATAAATGCACACTAGTAAGCGATTCTTTTTGTTATCAATTATGGAGTTCGCTAGAATACGTACTAGAACATGACGAAAAAATGTTTAAAGAAGCATTTCGTTATGGTTTAAGTAGCAAGAAAGACTTAATAGAATGGAGAAATAATTTAAACAAAAAAACAAAACAATGGAAGAATTATTAAGATTTAAAGATTGCAGAATAGAAGCTCTAGTAAATGAGCTAAACAAAAGCAATCAAAGAATATCAGAGTTAGAAACTTTTATATTCGAATTATGTGATAAGGATTGTCCTGAAGCATATAAACAAGTAGTAAAAACTGAATTATATGAAAACAGATATAGTAGTTGATAAGCCAACAGAATTAGAGATTAATTATTATGACCAGTTTGTTTTGTTGTCAGAAACTATTCTTAAACTTAGACAAGGTAGAATAAGTGAAAGACATATAGATACTATTATAAGTCAGTTAAACGAATTAGCTTTTTATGTAAATGAATTACAATTAAAAGTTATGTATAAATCCTCAGAATTAAATTATTATAAACACGCAGTAGATGACCTTACAACTGAGGTTATATCCAAAAGATTTGTAGATATAAAATAAAGTTGTATATTGCATTAAAACAAACAAGTATGTCAAAAACATTAAATTTTGAACAAAAGGTAATTGCAATTCAAACAGAATTAAAAGCACCTAAAAACCAATACAATAGTTTTGGTAAGTACAGATACAGAAGTCAAGAGGATATCTTGGAATCTGTTAAACCATTGTTGAAGAAGTATGAGTTATCTATAACTCTAACTGACACAATCAATGAAACACCATCAGGTATTTGTTATGTAGAAGCTAGAGCTATACTACATGGTACAGATGGTAAAATTGAATCAGTAGCTCAAGCTGGTATTGATGTTAACAAAAAAGGTATGGATATATCTCAATCATTTGGTAGCTCTAGTTCTTATGCTAGAAAGTATGCTTTAAATGGCTTATTGTTAATTGATGACACAAAGGATGCTGATACAACAAATATTCACGCAACTTCAAGTCTTAAATGGCTTAATGAAGGTACTCCTGAATTTAATAAAGCAATAGCTTATATTAAAAAAGGTGGAAACATTACAGATATTAAAAAGAAATTTAATATATCTAAAACTGTAGAATCTAAATTAACTAATATTAAATCTTAAATTATGGCAGGACTAATTTCAATGTCTTTAGATGTAAGTAAATTACCTAAAGAAAAATTCATTAAAGGTAAAAAAGGAGTTTACTATAACTTCACAGTAGCTATTAATGATGACACAAAATATGGAAACAATGTTTCTATGTTTGATGCACAAACTGAAGAGGAGAGAAAAGCTGGAAAGCCCAAGCAGTATCTAGGAAACGGAAAAGTATTCTGGAACAATGGCTCGATAGTAAATGCAGAAAGAGAGGCTCAACCTACTGAAGTATCAGCAGAAGGAGACTTATTTTAATTTATAGGGGGATTAATTTCCCCCTTTTATTTTCACACACACAATGACAATAAAAGATTATACAAATGAAGAACAACAGTATATGCAATATATCGAGGATAAAGCATATATTGACCCTAATAAAGAAGTTAAATATCCTCCAATAGCTATAAGCATGGGAAATTTTAGAGCAGGAAGTGAAGTTTATCCAATACCAATAGGTACTTATGGTAACTTCTCTTTTATTGCAGCCCCTCCTAAATCTAAGAAAACATTCTTTGTTAGTTTACTATCAGCAGTATATCTTAAAGGTAAACTAGATAGTCATGCAAAAGGAATGATAGGTCATAGAAACGATAGATGCTTAGTACACTTTGATACTGAACAGGGTAGATTTCATGCTCAGAAAGTATTTAGAAGAGTATTAGATATGACAGGATTAAGTGATGAGTGTTATCATACTTTTGGTTTAAGAACATTAAACAATAAAGATAGATTAAAGTTTATAGAATACTTTTTATATCATAAAGTACAAGATGCAGGATTAGTTGTTATAGATGGTATAGCTGATTTAGTTTCTGATGTAAACAACTTAGATGAGTCTAGTATGGTCATACAAAAATTAATGAAGTGGACTGAAGAATTAAATTGTCATATAGTTACAGTAATACATAGTAACTATGGAACAGAGAAACCTACAGGACATTTAGGTTCTTACTTAGAAAAGAAAGCAGAAACACAAATTCAATTAGAATTAAACACAGTAAATGATGAAATGGTTACAGTTAAATGTAGAAGAAGTAGAGGTTTTCCATTTGATAAATTTAGCTTTAAAATAAATAAACAAAGTCATCCTGAAATAGTTGATGACCTATATGATATTATAGAAGACAATAACATAAATGCAACTAAAACTTACGTTTAATATAAAGCCTGTTCCACACCAGTCAGTCAGAATTGGCAGGAATAATATTGCTTATAAACCTAAGAAAATAATTAATTATCAAGTTGCAATAAGAGCTTTAGCAATAGCTCAATTACCTAAAGGATTTGAAATGATTCCAGCAGGTACAGAAATAACAATACAGAGATTAACTTATCAGTTTAAATATCTCAAATCAACACCAAAGAAAAGAAGAACAGGTAAAGTTCCTAAAACCACAAAACCAGACTTACACGACAATTTAAACAAAGCATTCATGGATGCCTTAGAGGGCATTGTATTTGAACAAGACCAAAATATCGTTAAGATAAAGAATCTTGAAAAATACTATGACAAGGAAGATTTAATAACTTTAATACTTAAATATTAGTATGTTAGAATTGTTGGCTAAGAATCATCTGTTATGGGTAAAGATGGTTTCTAATATGGGGTGTCCTAGACATCTTTGTGAGGATATTGTACAGGAAATGTATTTAAAAATAAATAGATTAGTTACTGACAAAAGAAAGATAATGTATGGAGATGATGATGTCAATAGATTTTATATCTATGTTACATTAAGAAACTTATATACTGATTATAAGAAAGCTAAAAACAAATATACTTTTTTCAGTTATCTTGAAACAGACGATGCTGATACAATATATAATGCTGAGTATTTATATCCAGAAACAAATGTAGAGAAAGAAGAAGCGTTCTATAAAATAACAATGAAGTTAGCTAAGGAGATTAATTCTTGGCATAGTTATGATGCTAAGTTATGTAATACATATTACTTAGGAGATATGTCTCTAAGGCAAATATCTAAAGGAACTAACATTAGTTTGACTAGCATATTTAATTCTATTAAGAATTATAAAGCAATACTAAAAAGCAAATTTATAGAAGATATAGAGGATTACTTAAACGGAGATTATCACTTACTTTAAATAAATAAATCATGAAAGAACCAAAAGACAAAAGAACCAAAGCGTACAAAGAATGGAAGAAAAACTTTGATGCAGAACAAGAAAACAAATCAAAAGGATTAGGAGATGATATTGAAAAGATTACAGAAGCTACAGGAATTAAAAAGCTTGTAAAGTTTATAGCTGGAGAAGATTGTGGATGTGATGAAAGAAAGAATAAACTCAATAAGATATTTAGACATAATAAACTAGAATGTTTAACAGAAGATGAATACAATTATTTAACAGCATTCTTTGCTAAGAATAAGAATATCTTAAACAATGAAGATATTAAAAGGCTTTATGAAATAAGCAATAGAATATTTAATAAAAACAATAAACCTTCATCTTGTTCATCTTGTGTTAGAACAACAGTATTAAGATTAAAGAAGATAGTAGATGCCTACTAATAAATCACTAATAAGGAACTCAAAGCAAGTAAAGCAAGTTATAGATTTTACTGGCATACAAAATGGAAAGATACATCCTTCCGATATTGATGCTGTACTTGAATTTAATAACGATGCTTTAATATTGATTGAAGTAAAAAGAAAAGGAAATAGGATTCCTACTGGCCAAAGATTATTATTAGAAAGGATAAACGACTCTTGGCATAATCAAGAAAAAGCTATTGTGCTAAAGGTCGTTCATTCTTTTAAAGATGATACAGTAGACATTCCTTTAAGTGAATGTACTGTTGAAGTATGTTACTATAAAAGCAAATGGTCAGAGAAAACAGGACCTCTACTTGAAGTATTAAATAAATTAGGAGAAACATGGGAAATAAAGAAACTATCTTTTTAGATTGGACTATTACTTGTTCTTATAATGTTAATGTAAAATATATATATAATGACAGAGAGAAAGAAAATACCTGTTTACTCAGGAGTACTGAACTACTTTCCTGATGCAATAAGAGAAGTCGCTAAATGCAGTTATGCAGGAAACTATCAGCATAATCCAGATAAGCCTTTACATTGGGATAGAAGTAAATCTGGTGATGAATTAGATGCACTTGCTAGACATTTACTTGAAGCTGGAACAATAGACTCAGATGGTATAAGACATTCAGCTAAGGTTGCTTGGAGAGCATTGGCTAACTTACAAAAGGAGATTGAAAAGGAACATAAAGTTTAACAGACTTTTAACAACATTTAATTAACAAAAGTGTATATTAGCTTAAAATTAAAGTTATGATAAAAACATTTGACAATAAACAATGGAACTATGTAGACCTTATAGAAAGAATGTATGATGATGAGTTCTACTATGGTTATCTTGGTTCTAACGCACTTTCTTCATCTTCAGCTAAGAAACTACTACAAAGCCCTAAAGCATACCTTAAATCGCTTAATGTGAATCAGGATGCTCAACCATTAAGAGATGGTAGGCTTGTACATTTATCTGTGCTTGAACCTCAAAAGGTAAAAGACTTAACAATAATTGATGGTTCTAAAGCAACTAAAGCATTTAAACAGGCTGTATTAGATTTGGGTTCTGCTAATGTATATACTAGAAGTGAATTTAATAATGCTAATAGAATAGCTGATGCAGTTCTTAAATGTAAAGAGGTAACAAATTTATTACAAGGAGCTGAGTTTGAAGTACCTCAAGCTTCTATGATAGATGGCTTACCTTTCAGGGGTAAAGCAGATGTGTTAAATGGTAATGTTATCATAGACCTAAAAACAACAGGAGATATTTCTAAATTTAGGTGGAGTGCTAAACATTTTTCTTATGATTTACAAGCTGCCTTATATACAAAGATGTTTGATGCAGATGCTTTTATATTTGTTGTTGTAGATAAAGACACTAAAGACATAATGATATGTGATTGTTCAGATGAATTTATGAGAACTGGATTGCAGAAATTAGATAGAGCAATAGAACAGTACAAGTATTTCTTTCAAGATGAAATACCTAATCTGGATAATTATGTAACACATGAAACATTATAAGGGCAAGGATATTAAAGATGAATACTTTAATCTAGCAATGTATGATTTGGAAGAGGGTATGTCTATAACTGACTTAAGAAAATTACTAGAAGAATATTCTGCTCAAGAATTATACTGGGAGTGTGCAGGAATACAAAAAGCAATAGACCATATGAGTTTTATGCTTTTAACATTAATGAGTGATAAATTAAATAAACAAGAAATAAAATTAAATTATGCCAATACCAAAGAAGAGACCACAAGAGAATGAAGATGCTTTTGTAAGCAGATGTATGACAGATGCAACAATGAAGCAAGAGTACCCACTAAGAGAACAGCGATTAGCTGTATGTATTAATCAATTAAGAAAAGGATAATGGATTTAAGTAGTACGCTACAAACTAAACAGATTAGGAATTATATGGAAACCTGTTTAGGAATAGACCTAAGTTTTAGAACTAGAAAAAGAAGTAATGTATATGCAAGAGCAGTATACTTTAAATTATGTAAAGAATATACTAGACTTAGTTTAACTGATATAGGAGCCAGTGTTAATGTTGACCACGCTACAGTGATTCATGGCATTAACAATGTATTTCCATTAGTTATGCAATACGATGGTCACTTAAAAGACCTTTATGAAGATTATAAATATTCTAATAATCATGATGCTGAAAGTATATTTGAGAACTATTCAAGATTGCTAAAAGAAAATATAAGTTTAAGAAGTCAGGTTGATGAGATGAATAGTGATGGCTTATTAAATAGCCCTTCTTTTAAAAGGCTTATTAATTTGTATAATGATATACCTAAAGAAAAGAAACATGATGTTTGTGATAAACTAGAAACTATAGTTAAGGTTACTAAGGCATTTCATGAGAAAGATACTGTACAATCTTAAGGCTCAAAGCTGGTGTATAGAAAGAGGATACAGGATATATATTATACCCTTAAACAATAAGGGAACTAAATGTAAAATTGGAATAGAACTTGGAGAGAAGAAAGCAATAACAAAAGAAGTTTATTCTAAGAAAGAAGTTAGTATAGAAATATGGAAACTATTTACAAAATTATATAACAGATGGCACGAGCAAAACAAAACTCAGCATACATAAAACCTAATGATGGCAGAAAGAATAATGGAAGAAAGAAAGGAGATAAGTATGGACCAAAGAAACAATTGATTAAATCCTCTTCACAATTAACACCAGCAAAGAAAGAAAGAATATCTATTTATGCATTAAATGCAATGAAGGATGTCTTTGGTAGTGAAGAAGAAGCTTGGAAAGCATTAGCAGAACAAGCTAAAGATTCCTTTGCACATATGAATTTACTATGGCAATACAGATATGGTAAACCTCAGGATGGCAATGAAGACAATTCTAAGAAAAAGCTAGATGTGCCTGTAATTAATTTCTATGCTTCAGCAAATCAAGTAGAGAAGTTAGAAGATACAATAGATATAGAATCAGAAGAAGTAGATATGGATGAATTAAATAATGAATAACCTAAAGCTAAACGAAAAATACAGTCCTTTATTTACAGAGAAGAGTAGATACTTTGTGTGTACTGGAGGTAGAGGTTCTGGTAAATCATTTGGTGTAGCTGTATTCTTATTGTCATTAACCTATGAACAAGGCCATAAAGTTTTGTTTACTAGGTATACAATGATATCAGCACAGACCTCTATTATTCCAGAGTTTATTGAGAAGATAGATTTAATGGGAGTAAATGACCACTTTAGAATTACTAAAGATGAAATCATAAATATGACCACAGGAAGCTCAATAATCTTTAAAGGTATCAGAACATCAAGTGGCAATCAAACGGCCGCCCTGAAGTCTCTAAATGGTGTTACAACCTTTGTTATTGATGAAGCTGAGGAGTTAACAGATGAATCTTCTTTTGATAAGATTGATTTCTCTGTAAGGTCACAGACTAAACAGAATAGATGTATACTTATATTAAATCCTACAACTAAAGAACACTGGATATATCAAAGATTCTTTCAGAGTTCTAATGTTGATTCAGGTTGGAATGGTTCAACAAATAAAGTTACTTATATACATACAAGTTATAAAGATAATAAAGAGAACTTATCTGATTCATTCTTAGAACAGATATTTGAAATGAAACTAAAGAGACCAGACAAGTATGAACATCAGATACTCGGTGGTTGGCTTTCAGCAGCAGAAGGAGCTATCTTTAAGAACTGGAGGGTAGGAGATTATATACAAACAGAAACCACCTGCTATTGTCAAGATTTTGGATTCTCAGTGGATTTAACAACGCTTTGTAAAATATCAGTAGATAAGGCTTTAGGTAAATTATATGTAAAAGAAATTTATGGTAAAGCGGGATTGTCTACAACAGAGATAGCAATGAAGAATAAAATGGAATGTGGAGCTGATTTAATTATTTGTGATTCTTCCGAACCTAGACTTATCAAAGAGATAAAACAGAAGGGAGATTTAAACATAAGACCTACAATAAAAAAGAAAGGAAGCATATTGTCAGGAATCGCATTGATGCAAGACTATGAGATTGTAGTAGATAGAAACTCTCATGGTATTGTAAGAGAACTAAACAATTATGTTTGGCAAGAAAAGAATACTAAACCTAACATTGGTTATGAACATTACATTGATGCTATTAGGTATGGGCTTACATTCTTGATACAAGGTCAGAACTCTGGCAAGTATGTCATTAGGTAATCGTTAAACATAGTAGGTATTTTTCTATCCTCTTAAACATAGTAGGTATTTCCCTCCCCTTAAACATAGTAGGTATTTTGTAGCTCTTAAACATAGTAGGTATTTTTATTGAGCCATCTTATTTAGAATAATTACAAATAGATATAACTTTTCTTTAGTCAAATATCTTTTGCTAATAATTCATTAGCCAAACCAAAAATATTTTGCTAGTCTCAATTATTTTTTGTATACACGCACACGCAATAATAAGGACAGATTAATTTGTTAAAGTTTTGTTAATGCTTTTGAATTGTTAATTAAATGTTTATATATTTGGGTAAACAATAAATAAAACACTATGAAAAAAACACAATTTAAACACAATTTAAGCAAAGCCAAAAGGCTAAAAGAAAACGAAAGGAATGTATTAAATAACCTTTTTAAAGATTACTCTCAAACATTAATTAATATAACAAATCAAAACAAATAATTATGAATTACATTGAAAACGAAACATTTGCACATTTTAGAATGCAAGAAAAAGTTAAGGAAATTAGAAAAAGCATTAATATCTTAAAATCTTATGGCTACACTGTTATAGATTTAGAAGGTAAGATAATTGATGATAAAATTAAAATTGAAGATATAAAACTATGAAAACAATATTAAAGAAAATCAAAGAATATAATCAGAAAATGATGGGTCAAGTTAAAAAGACAAGGGAAGAGCTACAAGACGATGTTAAAATTGAAATTAGTTCTAATTACAGGATAGAAGGCGACAAGGAAGCAAAGAAAGATATGTTAGCGAGTTTAGAAATATATTCCTATACCATCACACCAGAAGAATTAGAAGTTCTCGTAGAAGCTCTTAAATGTGTTTATTCAAATCATCCTGATGGAGAAATTAAAATGTATGTTACGCATAATCACGAATACTTAAATTGTTAATATGATTAAATGTAAAAAGTGTTCAAACTTAATTGAACAAAAAGCGAAGCAGTTATTTTGTTATAATTGCAAAGGTTATAAGATGCCTTACGAAACTTATAAATTTTATTCACTAGCAAACCAATTTGAAAACAAATAATTATGAAAACAAAACACGCAATTAAATTACTTGATAAAGCCTATTCAGTTGTTTCAGGTCTAGTCAAAAACAATAATGACTATGAAACAATAGAATTAATTCAGCCTCTTTTAGATAAGATTGATGAACTACAGTTTGAAATTAAAAACTTATAATTATGAAAGTAAACAAAGTATATAAAACTGTACGGCCAATGCGAAAGTTTGGCAATCTAATAAAAGATTTATTTTTCCCTAAGCAATCAACACATTTTTGGATAAGAGTTCCTGAGATTGCTGAAAGCAAAGAACAAAAAGAACAACAAATCTTTGCTATAATAGAATTATTAAATAATAGAATAGATATAAAAATATAAATTATGACACACACAGAAGACATTGAAAGACTGAGAAGATTAAATAAACAACAAATTACTATTCCAATAATGTACACTATTGAAAATGGTAATTATGTATACGATTTTGAAGAAATGACAAGGCATTTTGAAAATGATTTAATTAACTTATCATTAAAAAATAACAATTAAACATATAATTATGAGACAGATAACAAAACAAGCAGTTAACAAATTTAATAATAACGAAAACTTTACTAAAAATAATACTCAGGTTTGGTATGGCAGAGAATGTTCAATTACACCAATTACAAAGCTATTTTTACATAATAATTTAATAGCATATAAAAAGTATAGTAGTTTAATAATAACAAACTCTGGTTGGTTTTCCAATACTACAAAAGAAAGGTTAAATGGTTTATTAGATTCAATAGGATTTGATAAGATATATCAAAAAAACTTTGAATGGTTTCTAGCTGATAAGAAATGGAACGGAAATCCCGTTAAGATATTAAAGAATAACAATTGGGAATATATAAATTAAACATTATGAAAGTTAAAATAATTGATAATTTCGATGAGCATTATGGTTATAAAGAAAATACTATATTAGAAATAATTGAACAGAATGAAGATGGTTACTATGTTTTAAGTAGTGGACATTGGTGTTCAGAAGCTGAATTGGAGTTTATAACAGACTCTTAAACATAGTACATCCTTAAACATAGTACCCCCTTAAACATAGTACCTTAGTTATTAAACATAGTAGGTTTTTTGGGGGTTTCTATTTTCTTATTTAGAATCATTCTAGATGATACTTTTGCATTCTTCTTTATCTTTGCAAAGTATTAAACCAAATTAAATTACTTAGTTAATTATTTGTTAATGTTCTTATTTAGAATTAATATAAATTAATATTGTCATTGTTAATTATTTGTTAATTAAATTATTTTACTTATCTTTGATTAAATTTAAAATACATAACATGAAAAAACTAATAGAAAAAATAATCTTAAGTAAAGTATTTGTTACTTTATTTATTTACTCATCAGCATTAATAATATTTACTTTTTTAATGCTAGGCGAGTCACTAATAGAAACTATAATTTTTAACCTTTTAAATTAATACTATGCACACACAAACAGAAACACAGACAAAACAAGAATTTACAGAAGCAGAGTTGAAACTCGATGAATTAGAGAGTCTATTCCTTGATTATATTGAAGACATTGATGTAACTGACTATATAACAGAAGAAGACTTGGAAGAGGGTAATATAAATGATGCGAATGAACTATATGATTTATTGCATGACAATTACGCTTTTGATGTTGAAATAATTTATTACTCAACAGCTATGGAATACTTAACAGAACATGACCAAAGTTTGTCAGAGTCTTTTGAAATAGCTAACGAAATGGGGTTTGATTTAGAAAATTTAAGCTCTGAAACCTTAGCAAGTTTACACGCATCAAGACAAGCAGAAGAAGACTTCTGGAGTATTAAAGATGAAATAGATGAGATACTAAGTAGATAGTATTTAAACCTCTTAAACACGCTATAAAGCCCCTTAATTGGGGCTTTTTTTATACCCTATATTTACCTCATTAGATTAATGGACTTTTTTTGTAACTGTTTTATAATTAAATAGGTTAGGTATCTCAGATATAACAAAGAAAGATGATTTCCTCCCTTTTAAGACACTATCTCCCTATCTCCTATATAAACATATCACTTAAACATTAAAGTAGCTTAGAACGCTTTATATTAAGTCATTAAAACTTTAACATAATATTAACAGATTATATTTGGTTATGTCAGATAATTAACGTAAAATGAGCATAGGTTAGCTGAGTTGCCCTCTTCTATGAATTCAAACCATTTTGAGTTAGGGGGTGGCCTTTTTCTTGCGACAAGCATTCGTATAGGCACCCCAGAAAATTACAGACAAACTGATTTTATTAGCAAGTAGCAGTAGATTGAAATGTTGCATTGCAAGAGTACTTCTATATATAAACCTAGTATAGTTCTCTTCTGTAGTATGCACCCCCTTAACATCTTTAAATAAATAGAACTATGCAGGTAAGGTTGAATAATGTTTGGGTGCTGTACAAAAGATGATTAAAAGAATAACATTGCAATCACTTAACTGACTTAGAGTGCCTGAACCAACTGCCTTACGCTTGTGACAGAAGTTTGGGAACTTGTTTAGTAGATTTCCAACTACATTAAGATAACTGCAATATAGTGTTTTTGTTCAACCTATACAAGCCATATGAGGTAGTTTATACTTAGTCTAAATAATAGAATTGACAATATTTGTCAACAATACACACTTACTATAAAGCATTGGTGGTACAGAATTAGACCTTTTCAGTTATCATATTATATATCAATATATGGCAATAATAGAATTAGAATTAAAGGTACCACAAAAGTTACAAGCTATTAAACTTAGACAGTACCAAGAATATTTAAAGATACAAAAGGATAATGAAGATGTTGAAGATGCTGAGAACTTTCTTAACTCTAAATGTATTCAGATATTTTGTGGATTAACATTAAAGGAGTCTTATAACTTACCCGTTAAGATGTTTGATGGGGTGTTAAGTCAAATAGGTAAATGCTTTGAAGAACCTACTCCACTAATAAAAGAATTTAGTATGACAGGTTCTAATGGTGTAGAGGTTAGCTTTGGTATGATACCTTCTTTAGATGAAATGACCTTTGGTGAATACATAGATTTAGAAAACTTTATGTCTGATTGGGATAGTATGCACAAAGCAATGGCTGTATTATACAGACCTATTACATTTAACAAGAATGGTAAATATCTAATTGAAGATTATGATGGTACAGATAGATACTGGGAGGCAATGAAAGATGCTCCTGTTAATGTTTCTTTAGGTGCAATGGTTTTTTTTTATCGTTTAGGGAAAAAATTATGCAAATATACGATGGACTATTTACTCCTTCAGCAAAATCAGAAGGGAGCTTCAGTGCAGGAGAAGGGTTTGGAAAGAAATGGGGATGGTATCAATCAATTTATGCTCTCGCTGGAAAAGACGTATCAAGAATTAATGAAGTTACAAAGATTTCATTACACCAGTGCCTAATGTGGTTAGAGTTTGAGAAAGAGAAAAACGATTTAGAACAAAAGATGATTAAAAACGCTTATAATAAAAATAGATAATGACACAAGTATACGACATACTAGACAAAGTAAGAGATAGATTAAGAGACAATCCTAATGTATTTACTGTAACCTTTGGAGATATTAGTGAAGTTGACTTAAACAAGACAACAATATTTCCTTTAAGCCACTTAACAATAACAAATGTAACTTTTGAGAGAAGTGTAATTAATTTTACTATAGCTCTTATGTGTATAGATATAGTAGACTATAATAAAGAGAAGTATGATGATGATGTATTCTATGGTAATACTAACCTACAAGACGTTTATAATACTCAATTACAAGTTGTAAATGATGTTGTACAATCAGTTAGAAGGGGAAGTTTATTTGATAGTAAGATACAGATTATAGGAGAACCATCTGCTACTCCTTTTCAAGATAAATATGAGAATGAATTAGCTGGATGGGGTATAGAGATTCAAGTAAGTATGATTAATGATATAAGTATCTGTTAATGGCTTTTGATAATTTAGAAGAAGTATTAAAAGAATATGCAAAAGCATATACACAAAAGTATAAGTCAAAACTTTTAAGTGATGGCAATAAAGCTTCTGGTAAATTAATCAGTAGTATAAAACCTGAAATGCTAGAAAATGGATTTTCTATATTAGCAAACAGTTATATAGAACAAATATCTGAGGGAAGAAGAAGAGGTGTTATACCTTCTAGTACAAAGATATTAGAATGGGCTAAGAAAAAAAACATAACACCAGACAAAGGCACAGCTAGTGAAAGTAACATGAAAAGAATGGCTTTTGCTATTGCTAGGTCTATAAGTGTTCATGGGATGCTTGAGAAGTACGGATTTAAAGGTACAAACATAATTGATTTTGTATATAAATCTTTATCTAAACAAATGGGAGATGATTTATTTAACGCATATAAATTAGACTTAGAACAACAATTAAAAGAACAAGTAAAATAAAATAAATGTCAACAGTAATTAACACACGAAGTCCTTTCTATAAAAAGATATCTAATGCCTCTTTAGCAAAAGCAAAATTAGAACTATATGTATGGACTGGAGTATATGCAGACAGAGTAGCTGCTGATAAAAAATATACTATAACAAAGGAAGAACTAGGAACAAACAATTATGTCACTTTTGAATTAAGTGAACTTATAAGAGACTATATGATAACTGAGTATAATGATTATGCTACAGATACATTATGGGTAGATGCAGATGTAACAATATACGATTCAGCAGGTGCTATAGTACAAGTAGGAGGGCAAGACACAACTACTTATCCATTCTTGGCAATAGATGGTTATGGTTACTTTGAAGATGGCATTAATCCTAGAAGTGTTGAGTATACTACTCCTATGTTACTTCAAGACAATATAATAATATATTTCAATTCAGGATATGATATAAAAATTCCTATATATGCAGAAGCACAAACAGTAACTGCTACTTTAACAAGTACAGCAGGTGCAAATGTATTCTGGGAAAATGCTGATGAGTTTTGGGATACTTATAATGTAACTTGGGGTTCAGGACAAACTCCAGTTGTAATTACTGATAACGGAAACACAAATCAAAAAATACAATACTTAATCATAACAGACACTGAAGATTTAAACGATGGAGACATTGTAACTTTGTCTAGTACTAATGGCTCTTATTCAGATATAGTTATAACACTCAGAAAAGTATGTGAACCTAAATATACTCCTCTTAGTGTAATATTCTATAATAAGTATGGAGCATTGCAAAACTTATGGTTCTTTAAGAAATCAATGACTGACATTTCTATATCTTCTAATAAGTTTAAGAATAATATAATTGACTTTGATAATTCAGGAGGAAGCCCATCATATTCTTTATCTAAACATCAAGAAAAGATATTTATGGCAAATGGTAAAGAATCTATAACAATGAATACAGGATTCTATGAAGAAAGCTTTAATGAAATAGTTAAACAAATGTTATTATCAGAACAAGTTTGGGTATACGATGGCACAAATACTTTACCTATAAATCTTAAATCTAATACATTGCTATTTAAAAAAGGAGTTAATGATAAACTAATAAGCTATACTGTATCATTTGACTATGCTTATGATAAAATAAACAATATACAATAGTGAAACAACCTATACTATACATAAAAGACAATGATGGTAACTATCAGCAGATGGAAATGTTTAGTGATGAAACAATCACTATAACATCTAAAATACAAGATGTAAGAGATATTTCTAAGGTATTTACTGACTTTACTAAACCATTTACAGTACCAGCTTCTAAAGAGAATAATAAAGTGTTTCAACATTGGTATAATTACAATATTGATGAAGGATTTGATAATAGAATAAAAAAAGATGCTTTATTAGAAATAAACTACTCTCCATATAAAAGAGGCAAGATACAATTACAATCAGTTAATCTAAAGGACAACCAACCTTTTTCGTATACTGTGGTTTTCTATGGTAATACAGTAGAGCTAGGAACATTGATGGGTGATGACCAATTAAAAACATTAGTTTATTTAGATGATAATTACAATCACAATTACAATGCTACAAATGTAAGACTAGGTGTAAGAAATGGATTATTTTCTCAATCTATTATATATCCTTTAATATCTCACACTAAAAGATTCTATTACGATTCTACTAATAGTATTCCTCAGTTCAGTGGAAACTTACATCATAATACCACTAATCCTTCAGATAATCAAGGGTTATCTTGGTTAGATGTAAAACCTGCTGTAAAATGCTTAAACATAGTAGAGGCTATCGAATCTAAATATAACATAGAATTTACTAGAGATTTCTTTGGTAGTACTGCTTTCTCTAACTTATATTTATGGTTAAGTAGAAACAAAGGAAAGATAGGGGGAGAAGATGATGTGTTAAAAACAAGAATAATAGGAGACTGGACTTATACAGGAAGTGGAAGCAATCCATTTAATGTATCAGGAAGCTTGTGGACTTTATCTGTTGTTAAATTTGTAAATACATTTACAGGTCAATTAGATATAACAACTAGCGATACTGACCCATATACATTAAAAGCTGTAGATATAGAAAATGGGGTAACTTTAATAGAAGAAGATAATTTAGTAGGAAACTCAACTATATCGGTAGAGTTTATTAATACAGGAAGCCATCAGGTTAGATTTGTTTTAGAATCTACTTCATCTATATCTTTTGATGCTGATTTAACTGTAGAGGAAACTATTTTTGCAACAAGTACAACAACAACAGCACCCTACGAAGCTAACGGAATATCAACTACTGAAGAAATAATCATTACAGATAATGTTCCAGACATGAAGAATATAGATTTTCTAACTGGAATATTTAAAATGTTTAATCTTACAGCATATTATATTGATGATATAGCAGATGCTGACTTTGGTAAAATATATGTAGATACTTTAGATAATTATTATGCTGATGCTATAAACAATCCTTCTTCTGGTAGCTACGATATAAGCAATATGGTAGATATATCAAATACTAATGTAGATGCTCCTGTCAATTACACTGGTATAGATTTTAAATATGAAGAGCCAAGTACATTACTTGCTATAAATCATAGAGAACAATTTAATGATGTGTTTGGAAATGAAAGAACAAGATTAACGAATATAGATAAGGGAGAAATATATTCTGTAGAAGCTCCTTTTGAACACATGAAGTTTGAAAGATTGTTTGATGACAATAAATCTAGTAGCAGTCCTTATCACACAGGCACAGACGATACTTATGTAACAGATATACTATGGGGATATTCTGCTGATGGTGAATTTAATGGTGACTATGTAATTAAAGTACAAGGAGTTGCAACTAGCACCTTGTCTAACAAGTTAAAAGATACAAATTCAGGAGACTTTACTAAAAAGAATTTAGCAGTAGGAAATATAATTAGAAACTTAACAGACAATACTTCTGCATTAATTACTGCTATAGATGGTGTAGATACATTATCTGTTTCTAATGATGTGTTTGCTTCTGGAGATAGCTACATGATACTTGAAGACTATACGCAAGGTAATTACGAACCTGTCTTAACTAAACCTCTAATATTTTATGGTATACAAGAAACAGGATTGTCTACTACAAAATGTATAAACTGGATTAGTTCTGGTTCATCTTCTTTAGTACAATACTTTAGACCTTCTAATACAAATGAAGACGGAACTTCATCTACAGCTCCAGCATTTACAATTAACTTTGATAATGAAGTTGATGAATGGAATCTTATAGATTATGATGGTTCTACAAATTCTTTATTCAAGAAGTTTTATGAGGATTACATAGACGACTTATTTGACCCTAAGAAAAGAATATATAAGATAAAAGCTTATTTAACAACAGAGGTTTTTCTTAATATGAGACTTAATGATAGATTTATTATAAATAATAGAGTATTTACAATAAACTCAATAAAGACAAACCTAAAAACTGAAGTAAGCGAAATAGAATTATTAAACGTAGTAGATAACGAATTACCATCATGATAAAAAATATAATAGATTTACTGAATGCTTCTGATTGGTATATATATGATGAGGATATAGATATAGCAAAAGGAAAATATAAATCACCAACAACTTGGAAAGAAATAAAAAAGAGTATAAAACGAAACACATACAACAATGGCTGAAAACAATATTAAAATATTTACAGTAAAAGTAGATACTGCTCAAGGTAAAATAGCTATAGATGGCTTAACGAAAGGATTTGTTCAGTCACAAACAGCTCTTAAAAGTTTAAATAAAGAATTAGCTAATACCACTAAAAAAGGAGTTAATCCATTGTCGGATGCAACTGGTCTTGCAGGTGCAGCAGTAACTGAACTTGGTAGAGGTATTACTGATTTAAACTATGGTTTCCCAGCAATAGCAAACAACCTTTCTCAGTTAGGGTCTTTGTTTACTATACTTGTAGCTAGAACTGGAGGAGCTACAAATGCTTTCAAGTTAATGTTACAAACATTAAGGGGTCCTTTAGGTGTTCTTTTAGCGTTTCAAGCTGTTGTTACAGTGATAGAGGCATTTGCTAAAAAAGCAAAACAAGCAGATGATTCTGTAAAAAACCTAAACAATACATTTTCTAAGCAATCTTCTTCACTACAAGCTTATGTAAAAATATTAGATGATAGTAATGTTTCTTTAGATGAAAAAAAAGAATTAGTTGAAGAAATTAATGAAGAGCATAAAGATTTAAATATTCAAATAGATGAAGAAGGAAGATTAACTGAAGATTCAAAGAATAAAACATTATTATATATTGATGCTTTAAAACAAAAAGCAAAAGCTCAAGCAATAATAATTGCAATACAAAATAATTACCAAAAACAATTAGAAGTAGAAAATGAAGAAATAAATGAACAAGTTGGAATTCTTGATATTATAACATCTGCTTTTTTAAATTTTGGTAAAACTGGTTCTACAGCCACATCTTTAGTTGTTAAAGGTCTTGAAAATCAAGAAGAGGCTTTAAATGATATTGACAAACAAAATGATAAATACATTGAAAAGCTAGAAAAAATAGGAGTAATACCAGAGATAAATGAAAAGAAAGATAAAAAGTCTCTTAAAGCAAAAAAAGAATTTGTTGCTAAAGAATTGTCTTTTGCTGATGATATATTAAAGTCTGAAGAAAATGTAACAAAGAAAACCATACATGGTAAAGAACAGCAACTTAGAGCAGAGTCTCAATACCAAATGGATTTAGCTCAAATAAAATTTGAAGAGTATAAAAGAAGAGAAAGGGATAGGGTTGCAGCTATAAAAGACCCAGAAGATAGACTTAAGGCTGAAAAGAAAGCTGATGAAGCAATTAAAAAAGCTCAAGAATCATTGTCTTTATTTAAGTTGCAAAAAATGAAAGAGACAAATCAGCTTGTTGATATAGAAAGAATAAATGATTTGCAAAAAGCTAGATTACGTCAAGCTAACTTTATGGATAAAGAAGCAGAGGCTGTATTATCTTTTAATGCTAAAATGGCAACAAATGAAATGGATAGGATTCAAATTGAAAAAGACTTAAATGATGAAAGACACAAGAATAAACTTGACCAAATAGATGAAGAAATAGAAGCGAGAAAATTAGCTAATAAAAGTTATGTTGATTTAGAAGAAAAACAAACGAATGAAATCAACGAATACGAAAGACAAAAAACTAAATTCAAAGAGAAAGAAGAAAAAACAAAACTTGCTATAGCTAATCAGGTTGGTCAAGCTATTATTGGAATTGCTGGAGAAGGTTCTGCTGTAGGTAAAGCAGTTGCAGTTGCTATGGCTATAATGAATACTAAAGAAGCTATTACTGCTGCATTAGGAGCTAAACCTTATGGTCCTTGGAATATTGCACAAGCAGTTGCTACTGGTGTCTTTGGTATGCAACAAGTGAGAGAAATAATGGCTACTAAATTACCAGTTGGTGCTGGTTCTGGTGGAGGAGGTGCAGCTTCAGTTTCTGTAGCAGCTCCAGACTTTAATGTAGTAGGTCAAGGAGCAGGTAGTCAGTTAGCAGGTGTTGTTGGTGCTAGATTTGGAGAACCAATTAAAGCTTATGTATTAAGTGCTGATGTAACTTCTGCACAAGAAATGGATAGGAAAATAGATTCAACAGCTACAATAGGATAAATAAAACAAAATACAAATATAAAAGTTACCATATTATGAAAACAATAGAACTATATATTGATGAAGAGAACGA
>JAAHTH010001476.1_pt1 | contig 20333 bp, 16 predicted proteins | sample 6116091 | NCBI WGS metagenome assembly JAAHTH01 (sample SAMN13939990, study PRJNA603662) | sponge metagenome | isolation source: marine sponge | host: Mycale hentscheli | place: New Zealand | collected 2006 | reverse complement strand
AAAACGCTCGATATAATCGCTTAACATTTGAACAAAACGCCCTCCGACAAACAAGCGGCGGTTCATTGAGCGTAATAAGCCTTTGCCCGTTAGCGGCCCGGGTTTCTTCATCCAATGCATTGTCGCGCAACCATACAGCGTGGAATCGGGTTTTTGCTGCATTGTTATCTGTAAGTAAAAGTGTGTTGCCGTTATCAATAATATCTGCAGAAACATATGTCATTTTACCAAGCTCCATATTCGTTACTGATAGACTTGTCCTGAAATTTTCATTTTGCAATATTTTTTATCAATCATTCCCAATTTTGATGTTTTCAAAACTCCTTGCCTTATAGCGCGGTCGAGCATACACAAATCTCACCAGTCGGTCGGGTGATTGCTGCTGCGTGATCTGAAAAGATGCAGCGGAGGAAAGTCCGGGCTCCATGGAAACACGATGCCGGGTAACATCCGGCTGGGGAAGTGGGTAACCGCGAACCCAAGGGACAGTGCCGCAGAAAGCAAACCTCCCAGGATTTATCTTGGGGAAGGGTGAAAGGGTAGGGTAAGAGCCTACCGCACGTGTCAGCAATGGCCGTGGCATGGTAAACCCCATCGGGAGCAAAACCGAATAGGGACAATGCGAAGCAGCAATGCTTCAGCCTGTTTCCAGGTCAATTGTCCGGGTAGGTTGCACCGAGGTGTCAGGTAACTGACATCCCAGATGAATAATCACCGCGTCTCGCTTGCGAGGCCATACAGAACCCGGCTTATAGACCGACTGGTATTTTCTTCCGCTTCGATAGCCATTTACCTGAGTCAAAATGACTCATTTTTTCCCAATTCATAAGAGTTTACTTTGTTGTTGAGCGACGAATTCGGTTGCCAGAAATTTTGGTGCGCGAAATTCCTTACAAATCCTTAAAATCCCATTGACGCCCAAATTTACCCATGTTATCCCATAAGAATAACGTGCGTTGAGAGCCCACAAGGCTTCAAGGCATTTGGGGGATGGCTTTCCAGCAGGGTTAGTTATCAAGTAAAATTGGAAGGTTGGTTATGGATCGGTTCCTTTCGAACACGATCAACAAGGTTGATAAAAAGGGTAGGGTTTCTATCCCAGCTTCTTTTCGACCAATTCTTGGGAAAACCAGCCATCTTTATATTTTGAGTTCTGTAGACCAGCCAACAGTTGATGCTGGTGGTGTCGAGTTAATTGAGCGCAAAGAGCAGCAGCTTGAGCGTATGGATCCGTTTTCTGAAGACTATGAACTTTATTCGTTTGTGCTTCATGGGGATTCAACCGAGTTAAAAATTGATGGTGAAGGGCGGGTTATTCTTTCAGATTCAATCCGTGAGCAAACTGGAATTACAGATCGAGCGGCATTTGTTGGTCGGGGCCATTTTTTCCAGATTTGGGAGCCGGAAAAGTTTCGTGCCTACCGCGAGGAAGCGCGAAAGAAAGTCGCGGAGATGCGCCGCGCAAAAAGTGGGGGTACCACATCTGAAGTCAGTGGGGGCGCTATTGGTGGTGTTGCAACAAGACGAGGGGAGCAAAATACGTGACGGACAGCAATATCGATACTGATGTTGTAGGCGGACCAGTTCGTCATGTGCCAGTTATGCTCAACGAGGCCTTGTCTTGTTTGCAACTCACTCCCCAAAATTCAAAATCATTAAAAATTGTAGATGGCACTTTCGGTGCTGGCGGATATTCATCAGCGATGGTTCAGGCTGGCGCAACGGTTATGGCGATTGATCGTGATCCAAATGCAATTCGCGATGGTGCCGAACTGGTGTCAAAGCTGGATGGAAAACTTTCGCTTGTAGCCGGCGAGTTTCGGTATCTCGATACGTTGGCAGAAGAAAATGATTTTGGACAGGCTGATGGCGTCGTCTTGGATATTGGTGTTTCGTCCATGCAACTGGACGAGGCAGAGCGCGGATTTTCGTTTCAAAAAGACGGTCCGCTGGATATGCGCATGTCACAATCTGGTGTCAGTGCGGCAGATGTTGTGAACATCATGAAACAATCTGATTTAACCCGTGTTATTGGAATTTTGGGCGAGGAGCGCAGAGCTTCCCACGTGTCGCGCGCGATTGTGCGTGAACGCGAAAAAATGCCATTTTCAACCACACTTCAATTGGCAAGCCTGATCGAAAAGACGTTGGGGCGCCGTGCGACTGATAAAATTCATCCGGCAACGCGAACCTTTCAGGCCTTGCGGATTTTTGTCAATCAAGAGCTTGAGCAGTTGGGCGAAGCTTTGTTTGCTGCTGAGCGTTTGCTCAAGGCGGGAGGACGGTTGGTTGTTGTAACGTTTCATTCTCTTGAGGATCGATTGGTGAAACTGTTCTTTAAAGACCGTACAGGCGGGCAAGAAGGTTCCCGGCATTTACCTTTGGTAAACCATAAAGATGCAACATTCGAAATTGATGGCAAAGGCTTATTGAAAGCAAGCAAGGACGAGGCTGAGGTTAATCCAAGATCACGTTCTGCAAAATTGCGATGGGGTGAACGTAATGATCACACAGCAGGGAAGGTTGATATGTCCATATTCGGATTGCCAAATCTTGTGTCTTTAAACGCTTTGCAGCTTAAGGGGGAATGACTCTAGATGCGATTTGCCCCTGTTCTTAGAAGTATTGATATCTTGATGGTTGCTGCACTGCTTGGATCAGTGGTTTGGACCTTCAAGGTTAAGCACGACAGCCAACAAGCGATTGACCGGGTTGCAATTTTGGAAAAGCAGATTGAGGCTGAGAAAAATCGCGTTGATCTTTTGAAATCTGATTGGAGCTTGCTGACCAGCCCTGCGCGGTTGGAGAAGCTGGTGAAACATTATGGCATTCAGCTTGAGTTGAAACCGATAGAGCCATCCCAATTAGCGGATGATAATTCTCTGCCTGGTATTAAGCGGCCGGAAGTTGATTTCAGCGATCAGGATGATGAAGGTTTTGCTGAAGTAGATAATCAAATTAGCACCGGCAGTGTTGCTGTCCCAACCCAAAGAGAGGCGCAATGAAGATGCGTTTTAAGCCACCGCGTGATGCTTCTCATCTAAGTTTTGATGGCTCGGGAAAATCTGCGGATGTGCAGGCGCGGTCCCGCATATTCCTATCGATGATTTTATTGGGTGCTGCCTATACAGTTATAATTGGACGTCTTGCAATGCTGGGGTTTGTAGAGCCGAATGAGGCTTCTGCCGGTTTACGCCCAGATATTTCAATCACTGCCCGACGCCCTGACATCAGGGATAGAAATGGTGAGACACTTGCAACAGACATTGTGACATCTTCCTTGTTTGCTGAGCCAAACAAGATTGTTGACGTCGATGAGGCATTGGAAAAACTGCAATCAGTGCTTCCAGACCTTGATATAGAAATGGTTCACCGCCGCCTTAGCAGCAAGGCTGGTTTTGTATGGTTGAAACGTGAATTAACACCGGCAGTAGAAAGCCGAATTTTGGCGCTTGGCATTCCAGGTGTCGGTTTTCGTAAAGAAACCCGTAGATTCTATCCAAACGGTGAAACGGCATCTCATTTGGTCGGACATGTAAATATCGATAACGTTGGTATTGCTGGTCTAGAGAAATATATTGATGATCGCGGACTTAAAGAACTCCGCTCCTTGGGTCTTGCCAGCAATAAGGACATGGAGCCTGTTCATCTTTCGATTGATTTGCGGGTTCAGCATTACGTGCGCGAAGAACTTGCTGAAGCCATGCGCAGATATCAAGCGATCGCGGCAGGTGCAGTTGTGCTCAATGCGAATACCGGCGAGGTCGTTGCGATGGCTTCTCTTCCAGATTACAAGCCAAACAAACCAGTTGATGCGCTCAAAAAAGAAAACCTAAACCGGGTGAGTGCCGGGCTTTTTGAAATGGGTTCGACCTTTAAAACTTTTACAACTGCCATGGCGCTTGATAGTGGAAAAGTTAATATAAACAGCCGTTTTGATGCACGTAGAGCGCTGCGAATTGGTGGTCATACAATCAATGACTTTCATGCCAAACGAAGAATTTTGAGCGTTCCGGAGGTGTTTATTTACTCATCAAACATCGGAACAGCGAAAATGGCTGATGTTGTTGGAATTCAAGGTCACCGTGAGTTTTTACACCGAATTGGATTGTTAAGCCGCGTGCCGTTTGAATTGCCGGAAGTGGCAATTCCGGTTGAGCCCAAGAAATGGAAAAAGATCAATTCTGTTACCATTTCTTATGGTCATGGGGCAACAACAACGCCTCTGCAAACAGCAGTTGCAGGTGCGGCGCTTGTAAATGGTGGCAAGCTTATTGCACCAACGCTGTTCCCTCGGTCCCGTGCACAGGCTGAAGAAGAGGCAAAGCAAGTTATATCCTCCAAAACCAGCCAACACATGCTTAACTTACTGCGCATGAATGTTGAAAAAGGTTCTGGTAAACGGGCAGAGGTTCCAGGCTTTCGGGTAGGCGGTAAAACAGGTACGGCAGAAAAAGTTGTGAACGGACGTTATTCAAGCAAAGTCAGGTTCAATGCCTTCCTTGCAACTTTCCCTGTTGATAATCCTGAGTATGTTGTTTTGGTATTTATTGATGAACCAAAACCTGAAGAAGGTAAGAAGAGTGCAACAGCTGGCCTCAATGCTGCCCCTGTTGTTCGCAATATAATTAGACGTTCTGCTTCGGTATTGGGTGTGCAGGCTGATTTCGGAAATGTTGCGAATCCCTTGTTAATTGCTGATTAGACAGGCAAACAAGATAAGAGATTAAACGTGATTCGCGAGTTGTTAGGGAAACTGCGCATATGAAACTGGAAAGAATTGCAGAATTGAATCTGGATGTCCCAGAAGAAATAGCTGCTATAGATGTTTCTGGTATTGCTGCAAATTCTTTGGATATTGAAAGCGGTTTTCTATTTTTTGGCCTGCCAGGAACAAATGTCGATGGCGCCAAATTCACAGCTGAAGCCCAAAAAAATGGCGCTATCGCAGCTGTAGTTTCGACAAATTCTGACGTTGGCGATGTATCCATTCCAGTTTGGCGGTGTGATGACCCCAGACGGATTTTGGCATATACAGCGGCGCAATTTCATGGGCAGCAGCCGGACATCATTGGAGCAGTAACTGGCACTGCCGGCAAAACCTCTGTTGCTACATTTCTTCGCCAAATTTGGGAAACTGATAACCGTGCTGCAGCCAGCTTAGGGACAACAGGCATTGTTGCACCTGGCCGCGATGATTACGGAAACCTAACAACGCCTGATCCTATTTCCCTTCATAAATTGCTCGATGAACTTGAAGGCGAAGGAATTACCCATGCTGCGATGGAAGCTTCTTCGCACGGTTTGGATCAAAGACGTCTTGATGGGGTGAGGCTTTCGGTTGGCGGATTTACCAACCTTGGACGCGATCATCTGGATTACCACCCAAGCGTAGACGAGTATCTCGAAGCCAAGATGTTGTTGTTTCGAGAAAGACTGCCAAAGGGTGCGCCTGCCGTGATATTTGCGGATGATCCATTTTCGCAATCCGCAATTGATGCAGCACGCGAAGGTGGGTGTGATGTCCTGACGGTGGGTAGGGCAGGTGAATATATCGCGCTAAAAAAAGTAGAGCATTTGCAATTTGGGCAAATCGTTGATCTTGAACACGGTGGCGAACATTACCGAATAGAGTTCCCGCTTGCTGGTGATTTTCAAATTGCAAACGGTTTGGTTGCATGCGGTATGGCTATTGCCATGGGTACTGCCCCAAATGTTGCGTTTAAAGCGTTGGAAAAACTGCAGGGTGCATCGGGGCGATTGGAACTGGTTGGGAAATCTAAAAAAGGTGCGCCGGTTTATGTCGATTATGCGCACAAGCCCGAAGCGCTTGAAAACGTATTGTCCTCCTTACGTCCGTTTACCTCCGGCTGTATTATTTTAGCCTTTGGGTGTGGGGGTGATCGAGACCCAGGAAAACGCCCGATCATGGGTGAAATTGCTTCTCGTCTGGCAGATGTTGTGATCGTAACTGACGATAATCCAAGAACAGAAAATCCATCCGATGTTCGTGCAGCTATTTTGGCAACTTGTGAAGGTGCCATTGAAATTGGCGACAGAGCAAAAGCGATTGAACATGGTTGCGAAATTTTAGAAGAAGGTGACTGTTTTGTGGTTGCCGGTAAGGGGCATGAACCAGGTCAGATTGTCGGCAACAAGGTTCTGCCGTTTTCAGATCATGATGTTATTCGTAGCGTTTTAGATGGAGTGCCCGCATGACTTATCTTTGGGAAACAGATGCAATTTTGGCGGCAACTAATGGTCGTCCGGTTGGTAATATGCCAAAGGGCATAATCGGTATTTCCATTGATACAAGAACGCTAAAAAAAGGTGAGGCATTATTTGCCATTAAGGGTGATCAGTTTGATGGACATGATTTTCTGCCAGCCGCATTAAGAGCAGGTGCTGCTTTTGCAGTTGTTGATGAGAACAGATTGGTTTCCATGGGAGGATTGAAAATCCCGCTGATTGTTGTGCGTGATGTTTTAGAAGCCATGACAATTTTGGGCCAAGTTTCCAGAACCCGTTCAAAAGCTCAAATCATTGCGGTTACAGGCAGTGTTGGTAAGACTTCTGTAAAGGAAATGTTGCGCACGGTTCTTTCCGTCAGTGGGGAGGTTCATGCTTCCGTTGCCTCTTATAACAATCACTGGGGTGTTCCCTTAACGCTTGCAAGAATGCCAGAGAGTGCCAAGTTTGGTGTCTTTGAAATTGGCATGAACCATCCAGATGAAATTCGGCCACTTGTTAAAATGATCAGGCCGCATGTTGCGCTGATTAATAATGTCGCTGCTGCGCACATCGGTGCATTTGATACGATTGATGATATTGCTCGGGCAAAAGCAGAGATCTTTGATGGGGTCATCCCGGGTGGTTACGGGATCATAAATCATGATGATCGCCGCTATATATTATTGCGTGATTTGGCCAAGGAAGCGAAAATTGAGCATTTGATTTCTTTTGGCCAAAAACGTGGTTCGGACATTTGGCTCAGGCATCTTGAACAAACTGACGGCGGATTGAAGCTTGATGTTCGCATTAAAGGCAAAGATTACGTTTATGAGTTGCCAGTAACAGGCGAGCATATGGCAATGAACAGTCTTGGCGTTCTTGCAGCTGCCAGTCTTGCGGGTGCCGAAATTGCAAAAACTGCTGATGCCATGTCTCGCGTTGCGCCTGCTGACGGGCGAGGGACGCGCTATACAATCGGTGGTTCAGGTGCGATGGGCATCACTGTGATTGATGAAAGTTACAATGCAAATCCTGCGTCCATGGAAGCAGCGCTTAATGTGCTGGCAAGTTATGGCGGAGTAAAAACAAAGCGCAGAATTGCGGTACTGGGTGACATGCTTGAACTCGGACGCCAATCCAAAAAGCTTCATGAGGGATTGGCCAAGTTTATTTCTTCATCGAAAGCAGATCTTGTATTTCTGGTTGGGCCAGAAATGGAACATCTTGCAAAGATTTTACCGAAGGAAAAACTGGGCGGGCATTACGTTGATACAGCCAATTTGTCCGAGCGTTTAAAGGTTGTTTTTAAAGCCGGTGATGTGGTGGTGTTTAAAGCATCCAACAGCCTGGGCTTTTCGAAGATTGTGCAGGAAATACTTGAATAATTTCAGCCGAATGTAACGGTGAAGGGGAAAACTAGATGCTATACTATCTTGGACAGGAATACTCGTCAGACGTTTCTGTTCTGAACATTTTTAGGTACATCACGTTTCGAACAGGGGCTGCACTTGTAACCTCAGCCATCATTGTCTTTTTGTTTGGGCCACGCATTATTGCCGGGTTGAAAATTAGGCAGGGCAAAGGCCAGCCGATTAGAGCAGACGGGCCTGAAACACATTTTGCCAAAGCAGGTACGCCAACGATGGGTGGATTGATGATCTTGTTCGGGCTTATTTCTTCATCGTTACTCTGGGCTAATTTGTCGAGTATTTATGTCTGGGTCATATTGCTGGTGACATTGGGTTTTGGACTTATTGGATTTTACGATGATTATCTGAAAGTCTCTGCTGTAAGCCATAAGGGTTTCTCTGGAAAAGCTCGCTTAACACTTGAATTCATAATTGCCATGATTGCTTGTTTTGCAATTATGAATGCCGGCAAAGAACCGTTTTCTTCTTCGCTTACATTTCCGTTTTTTAAAGACTTATTGCTGAATCTTGGCTGGTTCTTTGTGCCATTTGGGGCGTTTGTTATTGTTGCAGCTGGTAATGCTGTAAACCTGACTGATGGCTTGGATGGTCTTGCAATTGTTCCGGTCATGATAGCAGCAGCAGCATTTGGAGTTATTGCCTATCTATCAGGTAATGCGATTTTTTCTGGCTACCTTCAAATTCATTTTGTGCAAGGCACAGGTGAAATTGCTGTTCTTTGTGGCGCACTTATTGGAGCCAGTTTAGGTTTCCTTTGGTTCAATGCGCCGCCCGCCGCGATTTTCATGGGAGATACTGGTTCACTTGCTTTAGGTGGAATGATCGGTGCGATTGCCGTTGCAACAAAACACGAGATCGTTTTGGTGATTATTGGCGGCCTTTTTGTAATGGAGGCGTTATCTGTCATCATTCAGGTTGCCTCGTTCAAGATGACCGGGAAGCGGGTTTTTAAAATGGCGCCTATCCATCACCACTTTGAGAAAAAGGGATGGACGGAAAGCCAGGTTGTTATTCGTTTCTGGATTATCTCCGTGATGCTTGCACTTATTGGTCTTGCGACCCTGAAACTTCGTTAAGGGATACTTGTTGATGATCTCCGTTACCACACGCAAAGGACAAAAGATTGCCCTCTTCGGATTGGGTGGTTCTGGCATGGTAACGGCTGAAGCTTTGGTTGCAGGCGGTGCGGAATTAACAGCGTTTGACGATAACCCTGCAAAGGTTGAAGAAGCTTCTGGGAAAGGCATTCCAACGGGCAATTTGCGAGAGTTTGATTTTTCAAAAGCTGATGCTCTTGTGCTTGCACCTGGCGTTCCTCTTACCCACCCAAAACCTCATTGGACGGTGGATTTAGCAAGCCTGCATAATGTACCTATTGTTGGCGATGTTGAGCTTTTTGCTGATGAACGCCGGGCACTTGCGCCACATTGCCAGTTCATTGCAATTACCGGGACAAACGGAAAATCGACAACTACTGCGCTTATTTCACATATCCTAGCAAGTAGTGGGCGTGACGTTCAAATGGGCGGTAATATTGGACGCGCGGTTCTTTCCCTTGATGAGCTTTTTAATGACAGAATTTATGTTGTTGAGTGTTCCTCATATCAAATTGATTTAGCACCGCAGCTTGATCCCTCGATCGGAATTTTATTAAACCTTGCTCCGGATCATTTGGATCGTCACGGAACCATGGAACACTATAGCGAGATCAAATCTCGATTGGTTGCAAAAAGTACAACCAGTATTATTGGCAATGATGATGCGCATTGTGTTGATATTGCAAGCAGGCTTGAACAGAGCGGCAAGTCAATCACTCGCATTTCCAATCAGAATCTTAATTCCGGTTACGGCGTGCTTGATGAGCAAGTTGTTAGTTTTAATTCGGGTGATGAAAACTTTGTCGCAAATTTGCATGGGATCGCTACTTTGCGAGGAAGGCATAATGCTCAAAACGCAGCTGCGGCGATTGCAACCTGTAGAGCAGTTGGATTAAGTGATGAGGAAATTCAAACCGGATTGAATTCATTTCCGGGGCTTGCGCACCGGATGGAGATAATCGGCAGTGTTGATGATGTGCTTTATGTAAACGATTCAAAAGGCACGAATGCTGATGCAGCTGCGATGGCACTCGCCAGTTTTGAAAATATCCATTGGATTGCGGGCGGCCTTTCCAAGGAAGGTGGCATTGAAAGCCTTCGTCCGCTTTTTGGTCGTATTAACAAGGCATATTTGATTGGTGAAGTAGCGCCAGAGTTTTCTGTGACACTTGGCAATGATGTGGTTTTTGAAATCTCGCAGACGCTGGATGTTGCTGTTGCGAATGCTGCAAATGATGCGGAGCAATCAAAGGACAAAGCTGTAGTGATGCTGTCACCGGCTTGTGCGAGTTTTGATCAGTATCCTAATTTCGAAATTCGCGGCGAAGCATTTCGAACTGAGGTTGAGAAGCTGAATAATTTAATTCCATACGGGGGAATTTAAAAATGGTAAGTCGCGCAGATAAAAGCTTGCTGGCCGAATGGTGGCGAACAATTGATAAACCGCTTCTGTCAGCGTTATTATTCTTGATGCTATGTGGTTTCCTGATGTCTTTTGCGGGAAGTCCTCCAGTAGCTGACCGAATTGGCGTTGAGGAGTTCCACTTCATAAAACATCATGCCGTATTTTTGGTGCCCACCTTGATTATCATGATTGGGTTTTCAATGTTCTCTCCCAAACAGGTGAGGCGAGCAGCATTCATTCTCTTTGCCTTTTCTATAGTTGCCTTGTTGGCGACATTGTTTATTGGGTCATCCGCAAAAGGTTCCAGCAGGTGGATTTATATTGCTGGGTTTACGCTTCAGCCTTCTGAATTTGTAAAGCCAGCGTTTGTAGTAATCACAGCTTGGCTGTTTGCCGAGAACTCGCGAAGACCTGATATTCCAGGTAATTTGTTTTCGATTATTCTATTTGGAATAGTTGCAGCGCTTTTGATTGTTCAACCTGACTTTGGGCAAACCATGTTGATTGCAGTTGTTTGGGGAGCTTTGTTCTTTATGGCAGGAATGCCTTGGGTATGGATTTTAGCTCTTGGAATAATTGGTGTTGTTGGGATGCTAACCGCGTACTTCATGTTTAGCCATGTTGCCAGCCGTATCAATCGGTTCATAACGGGTGAGGGCGATAACTATCAAGTTGATAGGGGTATTGATGCTATCGTCAATGGCGGATGGTTGGGACAAGGGCCTGGTGAAGGAACTGTCAAAAATATTCTGCCAGATAGTCATACAGACTTTTTGTTTGCCGTAGTTGCCGAAGAATTCGGAATTATTGCCTGCATGCTTCTAGTTGGAATTTTTGCGTTTATTGTACTTCGCGGATTGGCCAAGTCATTGGATGAAAATGATGCTTATGTTCGCATGAGTGCTTCTGGTCTTGTGCTGCTGTTTGGTTTTCAATCAATGATCAACATTGGTGTTAATTTAAAACTTCTTCCTGCCAAAGGCATGACGTTACCCTTTATTTCTTATGGTGGTTCATCAATGATTGCGATGGCGATGGGCATGGGTTTCTTGCTTGCACTAACGCGTTCAAGACCTGAACGCCGACAAAGCTCATCAATTGGATTTGGAATTCATATTGCCAAACCAGCGGAGTAAATATGTCTAAGGGTGTCATTCTTCTTTGCGCTGGTGGTACCGGTGGACATTTGTTTCCGGCTGAAGCTGTTGCGCATGAGCTTAAAAAGCGTGGATATACTATTCATCTTGCTGCAGATGATCGGGTTGAACGTTTTGCAGACAAGTTTCCGGCGGAAGCAATTCACCAGATCAAGTCAGCGACATTGAGCTCGAAAAATCCAATCGCAATTTTTAAAACGCTCAAGAGCCTTTGGTCTGGCTACAAGCAGAGCCGCATGTTGCTTGCTAAATTACAGCCAGTTGCTGTTGCAGGATTTGGTGGTTATCCAACGGTACCGCCGTTACTGGCTGCGTCACGGTTAGGCATTCCCACGCTAGTTCACGAGTCCAATGCTGTCTTGGGGCGTGCTAATCGATTGCTTTCTCGAAAAGTAAACAAGGTAGCAATAGGTTTTGGCGAAACGAAGCATATTGATGATGTTCAGGTGAATGTAACCGGGAATCCGGTTCGCCCTGAAATTCTAAAGGCAGCAATTCAAAATTATCCGCAACGTACTAAAACAGCAAAGTTCAATCTTTTGGTTTTTGGCGGTAGCCAGGGTGCTGCGTTCTTTAGTGAAGTTATGCCTGAAGCTTGTAAACTATTGAGTGGGGTTGAACGCAAGCTGTTAAACATTGTCCAGCAGGCAAGGCCGGAAGACAAAGATGAGGTCATCGCTGCCTATAAGGAAATGGGCGTAAATGCTGAAGTTGAAAGTTTCTTTGGTGACATGGCTTCAAAACTGCAAGCTTCTCATTTGGTGATGAGCCGCGCGGGGGCTTCTACTGTTAGTGAACTTGCAGTCATGGGAAGGCCAGCTATTCTGATTCCCTATCCTCATGCACTTGATCATGATCAGGCGACCAATGCAGCAGCAGTTGCGTCTGTGGGCGGCGCAACCTTGTTTGATCAGTCTGCTCTTACGCCTAAACTATTGGCGGATGAATTATCACGTGCTATCGCAGACCCGAAAAAACTTGCACTTGCTGCAAAAAACGCGAAAAAGACTGGCAAACCCGATGCGACAAAGGCTTTGGCTAATATGCTCGAAGCACTTGCCGTTTAAGATAACGATTAAGTTCAGGAAAATACTCTCATGAAAATGCCCGAAAAAATTGGCCTGGTTCATTTTGTTGGAATTGGCGGGATTGGTATGAGCGGTATTGCGGAAGTTCTACATAACCTTGGTTATGAGGTGCAGGGTTCTGATCAAAACGAAAGTGCAAATGTTCAACGTCTGCGAGACAAGGGCATTACAGTTCACATTGGACACAGGGCCGAAAATCTGGGTGATGCAGAGGTTGTTGTAGCTTCAACCGCAATTAAACAGGATAATCCCGAACGTATTGCAGCGCGTGAACGCAATCTGCCAATGGTGCGCCGAGCAGAAATGTTGGCAGAACTCATGCGCTTTAAGAAAGCCATCGCGATTGGTGGAACACACGGTAAAACAACGACAACGACCATGGTGAGCACATTGCTTGTTGCTGGTGGGTTGGACCCAACGGTGATCAATGGCGGAATTATCAACGACATTGGAACCAATGCCCGTATGGGTGATGGAGAGTGGATGGTTGTAGAAGCTGATGAATCGGACGGTACTTTCCTCAAGCTTCCTGCAGATGTAGCGGTTGTTACCAATATCGATTCCGAGCATTTGGATCATTACGGCGATTATGAAGCCGTCAAACAGGCATTCACGACATTTGTTGAGAACGTGCCCTTTTATGGGTTTGGAGTGATGTGCCTTGATCATCCGGAAGTTCAAGCACAAGTCTCAAAGATTACAGACCGCCGTGTTGTAACTTACGGTGAAAACCGTCAGGCGGAAGTGCGTTTCTGTGATGTTGAAGCTAAAGGCGCAAGTTCTCATTTTACGATCGAAAAGCGCGACCGGAAAACAGGCGAGATCGAACGTATTGAGGATTTGGTTTTGCTGATGCCAGGACTTTATAATGTTTCAAATGCAACCGCAGCAATTGCCGTGTCGCTGGAGCTGGGTGTTAGTCATGAAGCTATAAGAGACGGGTTATCTTCCTTTGGCGGGGTTAAGCGGCGGTTTACTCATGTGGGTTCGTGGAACGGTGTTGAAGTCTATGATGATTATGCACACCACCCGGTTGAGATCAGTTCGGTTCTTTCTGCTGCCCGTCAGGCAAGTTCGGGGAAGGTTATTGCTATAAAACAGCCGCATCGCTATACGCGGCTTGAAAGTTTGTTCGGTGATTTTTGCGCCTGTTTCAACGATGCAGACCATGTTCTTGTTGCTCCTGTATATGAAGCGGGTGAAAAACCCATTGAAGGAATTAATTCAGTTACGCTTGCGGAGGGACTGCGCTCTGGTGGGCACAGAAGTGCTGTTGCAATTGACGGGCCCGAAGCGATCGCTGCGAAGGTTGCTGAACTTGCTGAACCAGGTGACTTTGTAATTTTCCTCGGTGCAGGCAATGTAAGCCAATGGGCATATGCACTCCCTGATGAGCTTGCTGGATTGGGCAAATAATAATGTCTGGAGAGGCGCTTTTAAAAAAGCTGGAGAGTAAGCTGGAAGGTATTCGCGGCCGGTTGACGCCAGACGCATTAATGTCAAAACTGACCTGGTTTCAGGTTGGTGGACCTGCTGATATTTTGTTTCAGCCAGCAGACGAAGAAGATTTAGCTTTATTTTTGAATCGCTTGCCGGAAGAAATTCCAGTGATGGTTATAGGCGTTGGATCTAACTTGCTTGTCCGTGATGGCGGGGTTGAGGGAGTTGTCATTCGGCTTTCTGCCAAAGGGTACGGCATGGCGGAAGATATGGGCGATAACAAACTGCTTGCCGGAGCTGCCATTCCAGACAAGCGTCTGGCGGCAAAAGCGCTAGAAGTTGGCCTTGGCGGTTTTGAATTTTATCATGGAATTCCTGGCGGTATCGGGAGTGCTCTTCGTATGAATGCTGGAGCAAATGGCACCGAAACAACCAACCGTGTTGTTGAAGTTCATGCCATCGATCGTAAAGGGCAAAAGCATATACTTAGTCATGCGGACATGGGGTATACCTATCGGCACTCAGCTGCTGCCAGTGATTTGATATTTACCAAAGCGGTGTTCGAAGGCTTTGAAGATCAGCGTGATGCCATTCAAAAGCGTATGGATGAAGTGCAACATCATCGTGAAACAGTTCAACCCATTAAAGAAAAAACCGGTGGTTCTACCTTTAAAAATCCTGATGGACTCAGCTCCTGGAAATTAATAGATGAGGCGGGATTGCGTGGGTTTGTCCTAGGTGGCGCTCAAATGAGTGAAATGCATTGTAATTTCATGATAAATATGGGCAATGCAACATCAAGTGATCTGGAGGGTCTTGGTGAGCATGTTCGTAGTCAAGTTCTTGAAAAAACAGGGATTACTCTTGAATGGGAACTAAAACGCATCGGTCGTCATTAGGTTCAAACCCAAAAAAGTACGCCTTTCTCATTATAAGCCTTGGAAAATCCTCAAACTTCGTTAGAATCAGCCAATAAGTGATTTGCTTCGGCAAGTTGCATGTTGCGGGATGTACTCTTCGTTTGATGAATGCGGCAAACTATCAGATTGCGAAGAAAGAGTAGGGCGAGAAGCTGGGAAAACCAGACCGTCTTTTCAGTAATAGTAAACAGGCAGGTATTGAGAAGTTTTGCGAGTTTATCTCGTAAGGGCGATTCTGTGTATTTTGGATTCGGGAGTATTCCAAAATGGAGTCAGAGTAATATTTGTAACGGGGATGCGTTTTAATGACGGGGAAGCATGTAGCGGTATTGATGGGTGGTTGGTCATCCGAGAGGGAAGTTTCACTTTCTTCTGGCAAGGCGTGTGCTGATGGTCTTCGAAATGCCGGTTACAAAGTTACTGAAGTTGATGTGGATCGCAAGATCAGTTCGGTCCTTCGAAAACTCAATCCTGATGTTGTTTTTAATGCCTTGCATGGCCCGTACGGTGAAGATGGTCTGATCCAGGGCGTTCTTGAATTTTTAAATATCCCTTATACGCATTCTGGTGTCCTGGCTTCTGCTCTGGCGATGGATAAGCAAAAGGCAAAAAGGATTGCCAAAGGCGCGCACATACCTATTGCTGAATCCATGCTGATCAATCGGCAGGAGGCTGCCAAAGAACATCCGATGAAGCCACCGTATGTGATTAAGCCTGTTTCGGAAGGTTCTTCATTCGGTGTACTTATTGTGAATGAGGGTGCGGCTCACCCACCACAGGAACTGACCCGTGAAGATTGGCCATATGGCGAGCATTTGATGGCTGAGCGATTCGTTGGCGGACGTGAGTTGACCTGCTCGGTAATGGGAAATGTTGCCCTTGCGGTAACTGAAATCGAGACAGGTGGTGAAAAGTTCTACGATTTTGACGCAAAATACACCGAAGGTGGGTCAAAACACATAATTCCTGCAAAAATTAAACCAAATATTTACCAAGAAATACTGAAACTGTCTTTGAAGGCCCATGAAGTGGTGGGATGTCGTGGCGTTACGCGCTCTGACTTCCGTCTTGATGATGGGTTAATGGGAACGGGTGAACTTATTTGGCTGGAGATTAATACTCAGCCAGGCATGACCTCTACGTCCCTTTTGCCTGAACAGGCCGCACATGCGGGACATTCCTGGGAAGAATTGTTGAGTTGGATTGTGGAGGACGCTTCTTGCAACCGTTAGGCGGAAATGATCGCCATAAAGAAATGGATGTTAACCTGCTTGCAGATGCAAAGCAGGGTTCTTCTGTTTTGAACTCAAGAAAAATACTTCCCTTGCCACGTTTTGTTCGAAGAGCAATTAGGTTTGCACAAGGACTAACACCTGCCGGTCTAATTAGAAGTCGCGGGTTTCAGGTATTTGGTTTGGCGCTGGTTTCTGTGGTTGGATTTGGCTATTTTATTCAAAATGCTGATAAAAATAGCCTGGTGGCTACCGCAACATCCTACATGGGGTTTGAAGCCAATAAGCTTGTCGTAAATGGCAATAATAATCTTGATATCAATATATTGCAGGCGCATCTTGCTACACAGCTTGGTAATTCGTTGTTCTCATTCAAAGTTGATGCGGCTCGTGATGAAGTTTTGAACGATCCATGGGTTCAATCTGCAACTGTCAGGAAAGTCTACCCAGATACAATTGTTGTGGATGTCGTTGAAAGAAAACCTGTCGCGCTCTGGCAATCCAAAGGCAAGGTGCATTTAATCTCTCGTGATGGATTTGTGATTTCGCAAGCCGGGCCAAAGCATATGAACCTACCGCAGGTTGTGGGCGAGGGCGCTAATTTGGCTGCTGCTGAATTTCTTTCAGTTATTAGTCGCTTCCCTGTTATCTCTGAAAAAGCCAGTGCGTATGTTCGCGTGGCTGGTCGTCGATGGAATGTACGGTTGAGCAATGGTCCGCAAGTTTTGCTTCCGGAAGCCAATTGGCAAGTTGCATTGGGCGAATTGCAAGATTTGCAACTCAAAAAGGAATTGCTGGATCGTGATGTGGTTCAAATTGATATGCGTTTGACGGATCGCTTGGTAATCAAGCTTGATCCAGACACAGCTGAAATTCGCAAAACTGCAATTCAAAAATTGCTCAAGCGTGATTGGCACAAGACATGAGTATGCTGCGATCAGATGGCCTGCTGCCACGTATGAAGCCTTTGTCGGACAAGCGTTCGACGATCGTGAGTATTTTGGATATTGGTACTTCTAAAGTTTGTTGTTTGATTGCCGAATTAACGCCAAGAGATCCAGGCGAAGCAGTTTTGGGCCGAACTCACAAAATTAAAGTGCTTGGACTAGGGCATCAAAAGTCGCGCGGCATTAAATCCGGTGTGATTGTTAATCTTGATCAAGCTGAACAAGCCATCAGGCATGCTGTTGAAAGTGCCGAGCGCAATGCCGGAATGACAGTCGATTCCCTGATTACCAATGTATCTTCTGGCCGTTTGGTCAGTGAAGCATTTTCAGCTGATATATCGCTTGGAGGTCACGCGGTAGAGGATCGTGATGTTTCACAAGTTTTACTTGCCGGAGCACAACATGCCCTGGCGCCTGAGCGCTCTGTTGTTCATTCAATCCCAATTGGTTATTCGCTTGATGGGGAACACGGTATTTCTGATCCGCAAGGCATGGTTGGTGACCGCCTAGGCGTTGATATGCATGTGGTAACAGCAGAAAATGCACCGCTTAGAAATTTGGAACTTTGTATTAATCGGGCACATCTTTCAGTGGAAGGAATGGTCGCAACTCCTTATGCAGCTGGCCTTGCAACGCTTGTTGATGATGAAATGCAAATGGGTTGTGCCTGTATTGATATTGGCGGTGGAACAACAACGCTTTCTGTCTTTATTGATGGCGGCTTTGTTTTTTCAGATGCGATTGCAATTGGTGGTTCTCATGTGACCATGGATTTGGCTCGCGGACTTTCAACACGTCTTGATGATGCAGAAATGATCAAGATTAAATACGGGTCGGCACTTCTTGGATCTTGCGATGATGAAGCCATGGTGACGATACCACCAATTGATGAAGCTGATCGCGATGCTCCTGTTCAGGTGAGTCGTGCCCAACTTACGCGTATTATACGTCCTAGAGTTGAAGAGACACTGAAATTAATTCGAGATCGACTTGCAAAATCAGGATTTGCTGATGCTGTTGGCAAGCGATTGGTGCTTACTGGTGGTGCTAGCCAGTTAAACGGAATGACCGAGGTTGCGCGCCGTGTTCTTTCACGGAATGTGCGTCTTGGACGACCAATGGGAATTGCCGGAATGCCTGAAATGGCAAAAGGTCCGGTGTTTTCGACTGCGGTGGGTCTTTTGATCTATCCACAGATAGCAAAGATTGAAAATTTTTCTGCTCCCTCAAGGTTCAGCAATATGCTGGCAACGGGAACCAACGGTCCATTGGGCCGGTTAGGCAATTGGTTTAGGGAAAGTTTTTTGGAGTGCCGCCTCACGTGAGGCGACATTCAAAAGTGAAGTATTTTTCGTAAAGGTGACAAGCGGTGCACAGAAAAATACCAATGAAATGCGGCAGTGATGGCAACATCAAAAAACTTGGTTCTGGCGGGTTTTCCCGTCTGACAAAAACGGAGACGAGGAAAATGACTATTAACTTGCAGAAGCCTGATATTACAGAGCTTAAGCCAAAAATTACGGTATTTGGTGTTGGCGGCGGCGGCGGTAATGCCGTCAATAATATGATCCACGGTGGCCTTGAAGGTGTTGAATTCGTGGTTGCAAACACAGATGCTCAAGCGTTGTCGATGTCAGCGGCTGAGAAGATTATTCAACTTGGCACAGATGTGACCGAAGGCTTGGGCGCTGGCTCCATGCCGGAAGTTGGTGCAGCTGCAGCTGAGGAGTGTATGACTGAAATACAAGATTATCTTGCCGGTACACATATGGCGTTTGTTACAGCCGGTATGGGCGGTGGAACTGGCACGGGCGCTGCGCCTGTTGTTGCTCGCGCTGCGCGTGAAATGGGTGTTCTAACAGTTGGTGTGGTGACAAAACCGTTCCAATTTGAAGGTCAACGACGGATGAAAATGGCTGATGCTGGCATTGCCGAGCTGCAAAAGCACGTTGATACTCTGATTGTTATTCCAAACCAGAACCTTTTCCGCATTGCCAATGATAAAACCACTTTTGCCGATGCTTTCGGTATGGCTGACCAGGTTCTTTACTCTGGTGTTGCCTGTATTACAGACTTAATGGTCAAAGAAGGCCTGATTAATCTGGACTTTGCAGATGTTCGCTCTGTTATGCGCGATATGGGTAAGGCCATGATGGGTACCGGTGAAGCAGGCGGCGAAGGTCGTGCAAGACTTGCTGCTGAAGCTGCTATTTCCAACCCGCTTCTTGACGAGACAACAATGGCTGGTGCTCAAGGTCTTCTGATCTCGATTACAGGTGGTCGTGATATGACGCTCTTTGAAGTTGATGAAGCAGCTACTCGTATCAGCGAAGAAGTTGATCAAAGTGCAAACATCATTGTTGGTGCAACATTTGATGAGAGCCTTGAAGGTGTTATTAGAGTTTCTGTTGTTGCAACGGGTATTGATGCAGCTGCACGCCGGAATGAACATAATACCGAGCAAAAAACTGCTGAAGTTACAACGTCGACACTAACAAAGACTAATCCAACTGCAGCTGTACCGCAGCAAATTGCAGCGAAAGTTAACTCAGCTGAAGGAACTTCTGACAAAATTGAGAAAACTGCTGCTGCAATGGCTTTGCCAAACACACCAAAGCGTGTTGAACGTGATGGCGTAGGTCTTGAGCCATTCAAACCTGCTACCAAAATTTTCTCTGATCCTAACGTCGAAGAAGAGTTCAAGAACGCTCTTGAAGAAGAGTTGATGCCACAAGATCAGGATTTTGTGGTGCCGGCAGCTGAAGAGCCGCAGGGCATTGTTCAGGCAACATCAATTCCAAAAGTTGAAGATTTTGCACCAATGATTCAAGCTGAAGCTGCAGCAAAAACAGAACCTGCTCCACAAGCGGCAAAAGTTGAAGCTTCTCATGGTCCGATGGGCTTGTTGAATAAATTGAAAAACAGCTTTGCAGGCCGTGATCAGGAAGAAGAAAAACCTGTAGCGCAAGCACCACAACCTGTTGCTCCACCTGCACCTGCAGCTGTGGCGCCAAAACCTGCACCTGTTGCTGCTGCACCAAAACCTGCAGCTCCTGCACCTCAGCCAGCTGCAAAAGTGGAACAGCCGGCTCAACCCGCTGCTCCTACTGCAAGAGTGGATGATAATCCTTATGCACCCAAGCGTGGCCAGTTAGATACAATGGGCCGGGTTAATCCTGTAGAGAAGCCAGTTTCTGAGGATGACCAATTGGACATTCCTGCATTCCTTCGCAGGCAAGCAAACTAATATTCATAGACTGTTAATAAGCCCCGTTTGTTACGTTTTGTAACAAACGGGGTTTTTTCTATCCTATTGAAAATGTTGAATAAAATTTTTTATACCCATCCTACTCCAAAACCCGAATGTTTTGGTGTGATATGATACG
>JAAHTH010001472.1_pt1 | contig 20359 bp, 17 predicted proteins | sample 6116091 | NCBI WGS metagenome assembly JAAHTH01 (sample SAMN13939990, study PRJNA603662) | sponge metagenome | isolation source: marine sponge | host: Mycale hentscheli | place: New Zealand | collected 2006 | reverse complement strand
TTCCCAACACGCCAATTCATTACGAGGAAATCGCAGTCATCAATGGCGTGACATATTACAACCGCTGGACATCAATGGTTCGAAGTGTTGCCAATCTTGCAAACCAAACCGCAGTCAAAGCCAAGACCGATCAACTAGCGTTCACGGTCGCCAATCAAGTCGATGCCAATTCGCTGACTGGCGGCACGTCGCCAAGTGCGGTTGCTGATGCGGTGTGGGATGCTCAGACGAGCGATCATGCAATTCCTGGTTCAACCGGAGCAGCGGTAGCGTCGGCAGCAAGTGAGGTTTCCGTATTGCTGCCAGCGTCGGGTACTGTCCCGGAACGCTCTCTCGGCGAAACGATACGCATATTTAATCAAGAACAAATTGTTATTGCTGTCGCAGTCTTTGACCTCAACAAAAATCCCGTCGATTTGACAGGTCGTGTGTTGTGGTTTGGGGCTTGGGATAGAAGCCGAGATAAGATTATTGAAGCGACACCAACCGGAACACCAACCGGATTTACTGTGACCATCCCCAAGTCGCACGGAAGCGGATCTAACAACACCTGGGTCGTTCGTGACGGGTCAGGAACAGGCGAGGTAATACTTACCGGGCCTTTAGAGATTCTTAAACGGCCAACGGAGGGCTAACGGTGGCAGCAAAAGCAAAAAAGACAATCAAAGACGGCGCAAGACAAACAACTCGGAAGCCGGTCAAACCGGACGGAGAGTTTGAAAAAATGCTCTGTTTTACGGACGCAGCAAGGAAGTTAAACGTAACCAGGCAGTCAATCGCTAATTACGTAAATGGCGGCTGGATTCCTTTTTGCTGGGGAGTCAATGGGATTCCACACATTTACGAAGCCGATTTAATTGAGGCAATCGAATTAAGCCAGCGTCTATTCTCGGGAAGAGGGAAAGAATCACGCTTTAAAAATGTCTAAATCTGCAATATCTGCAAAGGGAACCGCTTAAACCCTTAGCGAGCCTCTGACGCTTCCTAGATTACAGGAATGGAATCTACCGGAACGTTTCAAAAAACGATGCTCCGCGTCGGAGAATATCATTCTCCGGACGGCAAAGTACAAGTGACCCCCAAAAGGCTTCGCCATTGGGCGGACAATTTCCAACGATTGGACGGAGCAAAACAGGTCGTTCCCATGCACTGGGATCACGGATCGGACGTAGACAGCCTCCGTCCTCTTTCAAGCCAGGAATTTGCAAAATGCACTTCTCGGAGCGCAAAAAATAGCGTTGGGAAGCTCACGGACTTTAGGGTTAGCCCTGATGGAAAGTCTGCCGAGATTACTTTCCAAACTCTCGATTCGGCGGCTACTAGAAAAGTAGCTTCGAACGCCGTTTACGTTTCCCCCGTTATCTTCCCGAAATGGCGCGATGGAGCGGGAAATCAGTACGACGATTTGATCACCCACTTGGACTTAGTAAACCACCCCGTAGATCATTCTCAAAGCCTTGCAAAGCCCGTTTCCCCAGGGGGAGCGGTTGCGTGTGCGTTGAGAATGGGACTGGGAACACAACCATACAAACTTGGAGCAGGAATGGCTGACAAATACGACAAAGAAATGCGCGACGACGACGACATGCTCGACGACGAAGAAATGCTTGACGACGAGGAAATGCTCGACGGCGACGACATGCTAGGTGACGACGAGGAAATGCTCGAGGACGGCGAAGAAATGCTAGGCGATGATCTAGCAGGCGATCCCGATTTTGAGGACGAAATGCTTGACGACGGAGAGGAAATCGACGATTTCGATCAAGAACTCGAGGATCTTGGGATGGACACGGGCGAAGAGCTCGAAATGGACGTGGTTGATGACGGGTCGGCAGTAGGAGATTTAATGCTTGCGTTAGCCGACCACGACGTTGTTCTCCCAGAGGACACAACGATGGAAAACTTTATGGATAGGTTGCGCACAGCGCTTATTGCAAAAAAGGGCGGATCAGCCGAAGCGGAAACAATTGACAATGGTTTTGATGATGGAGACACAATCGTGGCCGACCCACAAATAGCAACGATGAGCGCTTTTGCGAACAAAAGCTACAACGCAAAAATCAATCGCCAATTAACAAAGTTGTTGAAAACCGGGCGATGCACCCCAGCGGAATATCGCCAAAGAAAAAAACAAGCATCCACCGTTCGTCTATCGCTCACCTCACAAGGGAAGCCAAAGCAAACTGCTCTGTCCGCCTGGATTAAAAGTCGAGCTTCGTTGCCATCGGGGGCTACTTGGTCGTCAAAAGAAAAGTTGCGCCGTATGTCAACAGTTGCCCAGCCCAAGGAAAGCTACGCAACAAGCAAAAACGCAGGGCAAATGTCAGAGGCCGAACTCGACAAGCAAGTCAATAAGTTTTTTCGCCGAAGTTAACCCTGACCAATTTTTTCAATCAGACAATTTTTAGAGGTTTAAGCAAATGTTACAAAGTCAATTTGGCGTACCGGGCCAGCTATCAGCCGTTTTCTCAGAAGAAAACCAATTTTTGTGGGGCGGCGACGTTACGCGAATTCCGGTTTTGATGAAAAACTGCATCGTCGATGGAGCTACCCGAGAGGCGGGAAACTCTCCAACTCACGTACTACGTCAAGGTTTGATTCTTGGCAAGGTTACGGCTACGGGAAAACTAAAACAGTGGGATGATGCAGCGGCTGATGGGTCGGAGACTGTGTATGGAATCCTTCCAGTCGAGCTCGTAATGACCAACCCTCTTAGCGGAGCAAATGAAGACAAAATGGCTCCCATTGTTGTCTTTGCGCCGATCAAAGTCGGCAACATTCGCATCAAAGGTGCTGCATTTGTTGGTCACGCTGACGAGGCAGCTTGTCGCACCGAATTGAACGCCAAGCGATTTATGCTTGACGATGAATATTAACCATCCACAGGCAACTAGACCCCACGGTCAGGGTGTGGGCAAAACCGTAACCCGTTATTAAGTCGGAAGTTGCCCGCCTTTTTCAAATCAAAAACCATACTGGGAATTTTAATAATGGCTGCTTTACAAAGTTTACTGACTCCACAATTTTTAACCAAGGTAATCAGCCAAGTTGCTGGAACCTCGGACTGGCTTTCAACGCTTTTTGGCGTGAACGTCGGCGGAAAAAACGTTTTGAGCTACGGCCACGGTCGCCAAGGCGCATACCACATCTACAACCATTTAAGAAAGGTTGGCTCTGGTCGCGCACCAGGAGCCGCAGCCGGTCGGCGTTCAGCCAACCCAATGGGTCGAGTAGATTTTACCTACCCAAGATTGTTTGACTCGGTAAGCCTCAATGCAGAGGTTCTGCATAACCTCGGCAGGATCGACAATCCTTCTGTCCGTGATCAAGCGGGAGCCGATATGATTCGCCGTCAAACCGATTCCTTGGCGGAATTGTGTGCAAACTGGCGAAAAGCAATGCTTGTCGGTACTCTTCGTGATTCGCTTTATATCGGATTCGAAGGCGATGACGTGTTTTTCGATTTTGAATCAACTGCTGGCGTGTTGCCGGTGGTTCAACAGCACGCAAGGATGCCGGCTGGAAATAAAGGTCAGCTTGATATGACTGGTGCTGGTGACATTATTGACGCATCGTGGGCAACTGCGACGACGGATATTCCTGGCCACCTCGGTGCAATCAATGCAGCATTTCAGCAATTGAATGGCGGTCACCTGTCGGCTTGCATTTGCACAACCGCTACTTGGAACAAAGTGATCCAAAATGAGAAGGTTGCAGCGATTCACGGCTCGGCAAACGCTCCGTTTTTGACTCTTGAGCGAGACGCTCTGGAGCCAGAATTGGCCAAAACCATGAAAAACGTTTACCGAGCTCGATTGTCGGTTTATCCGGACATTACTTGGTACATTACTGATGAAGGTCTTGAAATTGGCAAGCCTGGGAGCGAAACCTTCCAGAAAATTGTGCCTGACAACCAAGTATTGTTTGTTGGTCACGAACCATCAGACGGCACTGTTGCTTGTTACGAAGGATCAGAGCCAATCGCAGAGTATGACGCTGGCCCCGAGACCGTGAAAGTCGGAGTTGGTGCTTGGAGCGTAAAGAGAGCAAACCCAACCACAACTGATTTGTTTGTGTTAGACAATGCGATTGTGTGCAACCAGGTTCCAAGCAGTGAAGCGTTTGGAACAGTAATTTTCTAATCTGAAATAAACGGAAAGCTCTCAGAGTGATTAAGTTTATCGGGGTAGGTTTCGGGCTTCCGGGCCTGCCCCTTTTTTTTTGGAGATGTTATGGTCAATCCGTTCTGCGAAAAAGCCGATATGATCCGTCTACTTTCACTAAGTGGCGTGATTGCTTTCTCCGATCACGACGAAATAGGCGAAGAGGACGACGACGTAATTGACGATTGCCGCGAGCAGGCGACCGACGAATTGGTAGGTCATTTATTGCAATTGTACGAGGCGGAAGAGCTTTCAAAATCTCGGCTAGTGACTCGTTGGGCAACCGTTCTAGCTTGTTTTTATCTGTGCCGAACCCGAGGCAATCCGGTTCCGGATTCTCTTCACGAAGCCTACGACAAACTACTGATGGACGGTGGCACAATTGCCAAGGTGCTAGACAAAAAGTTTTACATCCCGGACATCGCACGCAGGGGAGTCAGTGTCCCGGCGTTTTCCAACCTCACCGTTGACCGACGATATCGACGAGAAAAGGTTCGGGTAATTCAAAGTATTTCAAGTAATATTCCAAGCAAAATTGAACAAGATTTTGCTCCACAAGTTCCAAGCGATAGGTAAACACAATGGCCAACGAATTAACATTTTCGGCAACATTACGAGTGGCAAACGGATCTTTCGGGCTAACAAAACAAATTAGCAATTTACGAAACGATCAAACAACACAAGGCGGCGGAGGCCCAGGGACTCAAGTTGTTACAACTAGCGAAAGCTCTGTAGCGATGACTGGCTATGGCTACGTATGGCTTCAAAACCTTGACCCTACTAATTTTGTTCAAGTTGGATTTTCCACCGGAGCATACAACCTCAAGCTCCGAGCAAACGGAGCGCCGACGCTTCTTGAATTAGATGGGACTCAAACGTTTTATCTGTTGGCAAACCTTGCAAGCTGCAACGTAGATATCATTGGAATCAATCTGTAATGCCCAAGCTGTATTTTCGCGGATCAATCGAACAAGCGCGGGAGCAAATATATCTCGTTGTGCGCTCGATTTGCGGAACCAGCAAAGCCAAAGAAAAAGCCGCGCGGAGCGTTCATACCGCAATCGGCTTGCAGGCGTTGTCAGATATAAAAGACGATTTTGTTCGAAAAGCTCGCGGCGAAACAGGCGAAGACGGCGTGAAATGGCCAAAGTTGTCTCGAAAGTATCTTGCGTATGGTCGCCGATTTGGAGACGGAGAACAGGCAGCACTAAAACGGTCGGCAGGTTTGCATCAGGGGCATCGGCACAGAGGATTGCTTTCAGCGGCACAGAACAAACGCTGGAAGCAGATTTTCGCTACTCGGCTTGCTAGGTTTGCCGCTTCAATGTCGCTCGAGGCAGCAAAAGCGAGAGCCGCGCAGATAGCTTGGGCGCAATTAAAACGGGAAGGTGCAAAGACAAAGCTGATGGTTTACGGGGATCGGCAGCATGAAATCTTGCGAGATACTGGGGTGTTGCTTAACTCATTATCGCCTGGGCGAATCGGTGGCGATTCAGAATATGAACCTGCCGAAGCTCAGATATTTAAACTTGTTAGCTCGGGCGTAATTGTCGGTACAAATGTCCCGTATGCTGCTGTGCATCAAAACGGCAGCAAAAAAAAGAATATACCTGCTCGACCATTTCTGCCGACCGAGAGCAACCCAGCGTGTCCAGAATGGATAAAGCGATGGACGGACGTAGGCAGAGACGCAACGCGGTTTGCTTTGATTGAGTCTTTGGAGGGCAACGAATGATACTCCAAGCAGAGACCAGCTTGTTAATTGCGGTTCGGCAGCACCTAAAAGACCAACTTGGAATTGGCGACGACGCAATTGACGTTGAATTAGACGACACAGCGCCTGCTATGTCTGGCCAAGTGTTCTATGCAATATCGCCATCGAACGCTTCCCAGGGACGATATAGCGGCACATTTGGCGCACCTGCTCACGACATGCTAGGAGCAAGAGTTGCCGTGATTATGCGGATGGGAAACGTCCCAAAAGACCGGACCCGGCAATCAGCTTTTTTAGACCGACTGCATGGAATTAACTCGTTAGTATCGAATGTCTCAAGAGCAGTTCGGCAAAACTACGATTTAATAAACATTGCCAATGCGGAGTTGGAGCAAATGGGAGTTGATGGTTCGTTTACAAAGCCCCTGGTACCCGTGAGCGTTGATCCGAAGCCGAGAATGGCGACGGGAGATATTTATGACGCTGGCAGAAATAATTCGGGAGGAAACGCACAAGTTGTTATGATTAGGGGAGTTAATTTTGCGAACGCCGAATTTATAGGAAAAATGCAATGAGCGAACAACAGATTTCCGTCCCGAGCGATCATTCTCTACGTCAACCAGCCCGCGCGTTTTGCCGAAATCCAGAGTGTGTTGAGACTGGAAATAAGTATATTTTTGAAATTAAACACGACAAGCCGAGTTGTCCTAAATGCGGAGCCGACCGAACGCCATATGTGGGATTGCTAATTTTAACTCATTTACTTGTAAGAGACAAAAACGGCCCAATCCAAGGTGTTGGCGGTTTGCGATATTCAATTGCTTGCGACCAGAAACGCGCCTATTTATCGACGTTAACGAACAAAGAAGCAGCCACGGACAACCAAGACTTATTTAATTGTACGCTGTGTCAAGACTCAATACAGCCATTTTAAACACGGGAGAAGACAATGAGCGATTTTGTTGCAGGGCCATACACGGCTACATATGACGGTGCGGATCTCGGATTAACTACCCAAGGGTTTACAGTGTCGCATGAATTTTTTAAACGAATGATAACAGGTGACCAATTTGGAGACGGCCCGGTTAACGCTGTTTACCGTGGTCGAGCTCAATTTGTTGAGTTTGAATCGCTGGAAGCAGAAAAGGCTGGCGTTTTTGCTCTTGCCGAACCTTACGGCAGCAGCGGCACAAATTTAATTTCAGGCAACATTGGGCAATTTGACGTAGCCGCAGGTGATGGCTCGGGTACGTGTGCTGGCGTTGCAAAACAACTCGTGCTTACAAAAGTCGCGACCTCTTGTGCAACGCCAGTCTCGCTTACGTTTCCGCTTGCTATCCTTGCCGAAGGATACCCAGTGCGAGCTTTATACGGCCAGGATTTACGTACAATTCCATTACGAATGAGAGTTTATCCAAACTCCGTGGGGTTGTTTGGAACTCGAGCATAGGGAGAACAAATTGTTTGGTGGCAAAACAAGAAAGTTGAAATTGGCAACGGGTGTTGTTTCGTTTCAGATCGAGCAAGACGGCGAAACGCTCGGGTTTGAAATTGATCTTATTAAACTAAAAATGACGATTGAATCGTTAGAAAAGCAGCACGGGCTTCAGCCCAACGAGAACGATAGATTTATCGCCACCAATGAATTTATAGACTCTTTAAAAGAGTCGCTGTTCTCGTTGGGATGCCCGGTCGTGACCGAAACAATTGCCCGCCAAATATGGGTAACTACGACGGACGCTTTTGCAGTGGAAGAGGCAAATTTCAAACGCAGGTTGGCTAAATTTTTAAGGTAATTTTGTGTCCGAAAAAATTGAAATCGTAATCGTCGATGAATCGGCAGGCGACACACAGCCGTCTCCGCCAGCACCGAGCGCCGGCACGACTACGACCCCAGCACCACCACCGCGTCCCGCAACAACGCCACCGGACAATACCGGGGCATCGCCAACGGCAACGCCAAATCCAACACCAAACAACGTCCGCCCCGCCTCTCCAACGCAACAAACATCGGGGAGCGTTACTTGGCTTGATCGCTTTGGAAGAGTGCTTGACGCTGCGTTTAGAAGAGGGTTTGGTCGCCCGCTTCGCCGAATGGAAATGTCTTTTCGACGGGTAATGCAGATCCCCCAGCAGCTTGTCGGGCGAGCAGGCCAAGTAGTTGGCAATCTTGGCGGCAGAGTCTTAGATCGGTTTTTTCCAAAACCGGACGAAAATTCAGACAACCAGGCAACTGGCAAAAACCATAGGCTTTACAAGTTAACAGCGATCAGGCAACGCAACCGAATGATTCGGTTGCTGCATCAAATCGCGCGGTTGCTTGGGAAGAAAGACCACGGCGATGTGATAGAGGGAACGTTTTCTAAAAAAACACGAACTCTTTTGACCAATCGCCAACCACGGATAGCCGGGCCGACCAATAACACTGCCGTAGCTCCCAGGACAGCGGCAGCGACTGGCGCAACGACCGGCGCAAGAGCAGGCGGCATGGCCGGAGCCTCACGATTACTTGGTGGCATTGGAAGATTAGCGACCAACCCAATCGGGGCTGCGGTGGCTGTAATTTTAGCGGGTATAGTAGCGGTTGGGGTTGCTCTTTATGGTTTAGCAAAAGTGTTTAAACATAATGAGCAAGAATTAAAGTCAGTGTCCCCGCAAATTTCGGCAGCGTTAGCAGAGAGAGAATTTGGCCGAACTCGACAGCGAATTGAGCGGAACGAACGAATGGGGGATGCTACGGCAGCAATGACTCGGACGTGGACTCGATTTGAAGAGGCGCAATATGAGTTGTGGACGGCAATTTACGAATTGCTAATGCCGTTTGCTCCACTTTTAGAAATGTTTGTTGATTTTTTAACGGCAATTGTGCAATCCCTGAAAGCCGCGCTAAAGCTGTTGATGCTAGTCGTTCAAATTTTGGACGCAATCTATCAAGTAATGACTTTCGGAGCTTTCGGCGAGTTAGTACAGGGTGGTGTGGTTGACGCACTAAATGATTACCAAAACGCATTCCAAGACGCAACAAACGCCTGGATTGACGTTTTGACAACGAACTCAGGAAGGGGCCAATCAAATACAAATAACTTTGGACGAAATCCGTTCCAGAATCAATCGCAAAAACCTAAACCGAATTTGTTTAACCCACAATTACCGCGAGGGAAGGGAAGGATAATTTAATGAGCATTAGTTACAACGGGCATGGTTTTAGCGAAATGGCAAATTTTAGCTTTAACAATGTTGCCGTTTACGACGACACCGGACGGACTATCATTGCCCACGAGACTACAGTTTCGGTTGTCGATTTTATTCACGGAGAATGTACTGGGTCAAACACTAGCCCAAACACGACCCCGATGCAGGAAGCAAAAACTAGGTTAATGATTGCCGGGAAACAGCTTTCTATTGAAAACCTTGGTTTTGGCGATGCGCTGCTTATAAACTTTTCTGACATTCCGTCCTCGGATTGGGACATTGGCGGCGGGCCAAAGCCAATGAGTTGCAATATTGAAAACATTGGGGCGGGAAACGTAAGTCAAATTACGTGGACGTGTAAATTTCAGCTTGCCCCAGGTTGTTCAGTTAACAAGTCTTCGTCACTTGGGTTAGCTTCCGACGCTCTAATTAAAGCGTTTTGCTGGAAAACTACCCATACGGTAGATCAAAAAGGATTTACAAACCGCAACATAACCGGCTATTTAGAGATTGTTAATTTAGCTGACGACCAACTCCCAACCACCGCGCCTTACCCGCTTTCCGATGCAATAAAAACTGCCTACGAATCGGCGCTTGCGGATTCAAAGCGGTATCTTGTTACAAACCATTTTCCTCCGTTAAAAAACTTTGAACGAACCCAAAGCTACGATATGTCGCTGGATCATGCTAGGCTTTCATTTAGCTTAAATGACCGAGAGATCCAAAGCCCCAACGCCTGGCCAGAGGACGTAGTTCAAATTCGGATGCCGACAGCGGCTACCTTTCCGTGGCCAAGCGCTCAAAAAGATAACGGGGGAAAAGCTACAATTTCAATTGACTTTACAATTGAGTTGACGCAAGGCGCGCCAAGGGTTCGTGCGTGGGAAATTTTTGACGGGCTTTTGACACAGCGCACAGGACGGTACGCAATTGAAGGCGGCATGTTAATTATGCAAAGCCTGACAGTAAGAGAAGATTGGTTTTCTAACACCTACGGCTTTTCTGTGCGAATGGAAGGCACAGAGTCGATGTATGACAATATTAGGTTGTTGGGGATGTTCGGCAGCATCCCTACCGATTGGGACGGGTGGAGAAGCTCTCAATGGCAGGGAGAGCAGCCCTACGGACTCGCAAACCTTCGCGCAGGCAATGAATTAGGGCTACCGTTTGACAGCCCAGGAGAAAACGTTTGCAACGAAGCCAACGATTGGGAAAACCCTGAACAAGTACCATACCAGCCAACCCCGAAATTTATTTACGCTGTGTGTGCGGTTCCTCCGCCAAGACGCAAAAGTTTTCTTAAATCAGATGTTTATTTATCTGAAGAACCAGAAATGGAAACGTCTGTTCAGACGACCTATGCTCCAGTTGAGATTACCCAATCGTATGACAATCTGGACGACCAACCTCGAGGCTTAATAGCAACTAAAGGATCGCACGATACGTGCATTTCAGAGTCACCGCCTTTGCTAAGGTACGTTTTTAGCGGATACACACAACGGGTGCATTACAAAATCCCAGCGCCAGCGTTATCGGAAATTGGCGGTCAAAGTGTAACCCTGGTTGGAAAACCTTATTTTCAGACGCGATATCTAGGAAGGCAGTTGTGTTTAAATATTTATGAAGCCGAGTGGTATCAAGAATATGTCGTTACGGAAACCCCGGAAGCCCCCGATCCGGACTCAATAAACTATGCTCCGGATTTCCAGCCATTCGACCAAACGGACGGCGGGGATTTTGGAACGGAATCTCCGGTCGATGGGTAAATGCTAAAAACAAACGTCGGCACATTAACGTTTCACGATTTCAAGGCCATTGCGGACTTGGAGCGCAAAGCAAAGCTCCCAATTGATGACGGGAGAGTTGAACCAACGGAATCGCTACTTGAAAGCATTGTTGATTATTTTAAAAGAGAAAAAGCCAAAACGATAACTCCGACGCAAGCATATTTTGCGTGGCTCGCGCTGTATTGGCAGAAAGAGTCAGAGGGAGAGCGGACAAAATTGAAAGCAGAGGTCAGCCATTGGTTTCATTTCGACACCTCTAATTACAGCGAAAAAGAACTTCTGGGTTATCACGCGAACATTCCACGAGTAAAAGCGCAAAAACAGATAGCCGAACACAAATACGACGCGACGGATTTCGAGTCGGTTTACAATTTATTTATGTTGGCTTTTGACGACGAGGAACTTGCTGTCGAGGCAAGAAACCAGTCCATAAAATCGCACATGAAACAACAGGGAAGTAGCAATGTTTAGCAACTTAAAGCAATGGCTTGGCCTAAAATCACAAGCCGGAATGACTAACGAGACGTTTACCGGCAAAGCAAGGTCAGGCAATTACCAGCCGATCAATCACCGCTATTGGTCACAACCCCGCGACCTCCCACCCTTTTCGTTTATAACCGTCTACAACATGCTGGTGGACCCGGAAGTGCGAATGGCAATAGCTACGCGCTCCGCGCCATTGTTTGGGGCCGAGTTCGGCTACGAGCAAGACGGGCAATTTACGCCAGGCATTGAAAGCGAACGACCGGAAGTTGCCGTTTATGTAGAACGCCAACTCAAAAAAGTATGGAGAAACCACCTGCATGAAATTTGCTCGTCTCAAGTCTGGGGATGGTCAGCGGGTGAGGTTGTGCTGAAGCTAGGTAATAGCAAACTTGTTGAAATTGACAGAATTGAGCCAAGACATGCCCAGGATACACGCTTAATTTTGCGACAGGGCAAACCGTGTGGCGTAGAGTTTTCTCGCATAGAAAACGAAGGAAAGCTCAACATCGCTTTTCCGCAGGCGTTTTTTCATGCCCACAACGCCGATCCGGGGCAACACTACGGGCAATCGTGCCTAATGGGTGCTTACAGCCCTTGGGCGGACAAATGGCTCGACGGCGGAGCGTTGGACGTTCGCCGGTTGTTTATGCACAAGGACGCATACGGCGGTTGCAGCTTGGGCTATCCTGACGGAGAAACCTACATCGACGGCATGTCGCAGCCCGTCCCAAATCGAGACATTGCTAGGCAAATCGTTGAGCAAATTAGAGCCGGTAATACAATCGTTCGACCGAGCCAGCGCGATGCTAATGGAAACGAATTGTGGCCAATTGAACGCGCTCAAGTGGCGAGCAATCCGCAACATATTCTCCAATACCCCAAAGACCTAGACGGAGAAATTCGAACTGGAATCGGCATCCCAGACGGGATTTTAAATGATGATGGAGGCGGTGCGTATGCTGGCAAGAGGATTCCAATGGCGGCATTTTATGCTTCGCTTGATACGTGGCTTGTTCAAATATTAAACGACCTTACAGAGCAAATACTCGAGCCGCTCGTTATGCTAAATTTCGGCGAAGCAATTGATTTTCAGATTGACTTTAAACCGTTGGCTGAACAAGCAATGGAGCAGCAATCAAACGCGGGCGCAGGCGACCCAGGAGCGGAAGGGATGATGCCTCCTGGGATGATGCCACCAGGAGAAGAGGGCGGGGATATGATGGGCGGCGAAGATCCGGCGCAGGATGGACTTGCAGGGATGTTTGGCGACCCGCAACAAATGTCCATAGCTGCAAAGAAACTCGTTGAAACGGCCAAAGAGAGCATAAAATTAAGCAGCGAGCCAACCTCCGACGAAGACGACGTACAGGAACGCGCCGAGTTAATTGCGGAAATTTTAGAAGGTGTGTTTGGGGATGAAGCAGAGTCAAAATTTGACGAAATTTTTACCGACGATTCTTTAAAAATGTCGTCGTGGAATCCGCTCGACCATCCTCGGGGGCCGGACGGACGATTTATTGAGAGAAACTCACCGGAGGCAGTTGCAGCGGCAAAAGACGAAGTAAAGCAGGCTTTGGCCGGTCGAAGAACTCCCCAGGCGTTACAGAAGGTGACAGAGCATTTGGGGATTTTGACTACGGCGCAATTGCGCGACGTGAAAAAGGAATACGGCATCAAAGCAGGCGGAGCAAAAGCAGCGTTAGTCGAAAAAATAGCCTCGCGACTAATGGGAGAAGTCAGCGAAGATTACCAAGTGCATAATGACGAAAACCAAGATCCCATTGACCAATTTAAAAGCCGAGGAAACGGTACTCCGGTAGAACCTAGAAATGTAGATGTCTACACAGTGCCGGTGGATTCGCTGGACATTGACCCGGAACGTTTCCAATACAAAATTAGCGGAATCAACAAAAAAGGCGTTACTGACGAGCTAAAAGAAACTGACGTTTGGAACCCTGATCTCGGCGGAGTATTGCTTGTGTGGCGAGATCCAGAAAATCAAAAAGATTACGTCATTAACGGTCATCATCGGCACGAACTGGCCTCTCGGCTAGGCGCTACGGAAATGAACGTGCGTTACATGCAAGCTGACTCGGCGAAAGAAGCTCGAGCAAAGGGCGCTCTTGCAAACATTGGGGAAGGTCGCGGAACGGCGATAGACGCGGCAAAATACATGCGTGACACTGGCGGTGACATTGAGCATTTAAGGCGAGCAGGCATTAGCCTCAGCGGTAAGGTAGCCGCTCCCGCTTCAAGGCTCACGACAATGAGTGACAAATCGTTCCGGGATCTCATTCAAGGCTACATCAGCGAAAAAAATGCAACGCTAGTGACTAGCAAGCTCGACGACCCAAAGCTGCAAGACAAGCTGTTTAAAAAGCTCGAAGAAAACGATTGGAGCGACAAAAAGATTCTCCGAGCAGCGGAGAAAATGAAAAACGCAGGAAAAAGAGTTGAACAAGGCTCCGATTTATTTGGCGATTTTGAAGAGGAACATTCAACCTTTGATCAAGAAGTCGAGCTCGAAACCTATATTGGAAGCCTGATGCGGCAGGCGGTAAGGGACTGGCAATCAGGGTCAAATGATGCTCGGGCAGAACGAATTAAGGGCGCTGGGAACGTGTTGCAGGTACAGGAAAACCAGCGACGGAAAACAGAGGCAGAGGAAACGCTAGACACGTTTAAACGCGAAGCTGACCTAAAGGGCGAGGTTTCGGCAACGATTAAATTGCAGGCTGCAAAACTTGCTGAGGCAGGGAACAATGCGGAACGAAATGAAATCAAAAAAGATACGTTGCGGCAAATCAGCGAAATAATTACCGAGCAAAACAGCCCGCAAAATGACAATTTGCCTAGCCCAGGCGATTTTGCCGACCAACAAAACGCGGAAAACGCACTGGTGATGTCTCTTGAGACTGTCCGTATATTCGCACAGCGAGAATTTGAGAGGTCGTTCGATGTTTGATTTAATTAACCTTCGCCGAATGGATTTGCAAACCCATTTGCTTGAATTGCATCGGCTCGGTCAATTGACATTTTGGGATGACGAGGACGAACAAAAGCATCCTCGCAATTCTGACGGGACGTTTAAAAAAAAGGATGCCCCAGACAAGCCTGCTGCTGCAAAGCCGGTAGCGCGTTCTGGTTTTAAACGACCGGCACGACACCGAGCCGTAGACGCACTTCGAGCGGCAAATGGCGGCAAACGACCATCGGAAGACGCAATCCGCGCCGAAATGGAGCGAATTAAACAGGCCGATTTGCAGGAAATGGAACAGGATGTTCCAGTTGTCGAGCCAACGATTGTCCCCGACAAAGAACCGCCAAAACCAAAGAAACTAAGAAACCCAAATAACTACCGATATTCGAACCGTGATTTCACCAGGGGCGGTCAGATAGCTAAATGGGACGCAAACGTCGAAGCAATTAAGGTTGTGAAAACTTTGCAAGCGGAAAAGCGATTGCCAACGGACGAAGAAAAGGAAACCCTCGCCAAATATACTGGCTGGGGGCAATTCCCAAAAATGTTTGATTCCAATTCCACGGATTTTGGCAAGCATTACAAAAGACGGCAAGAATTGATTGCGTTAATTGGCGACGAAGATTACAAGGCTGCTCGAGCCAGTACCATTAACAGCCATTTTACATCACCCAAAATCGTTGATGCTCACTGGGAAATGGCGAAAAAATTAGGGTTCAAGGGCGGTCGGTATCTTGAACCTGCCGTTGGCTCTGGTTACTACCTGGGAATGATGCCAAAGGACTTGTCAGACAAAACGGCAATCACAGCAGTTGAAAAGGATTTGACAACAGGCAGTATTTCAAAGGCACTTTACCCGGATGCAAACGTCAACGTCCAAGGCTTTGAAGAAACTCCGGTTCCCGATAATTTCTACGATTTGGTGGCTACAAACGTACCGTTTGGCGACATCCCGATGTTTGACCAAAAGTATCATCCGCATATGCCGCTAATTCACGATTACTATTTTATGAGATCGGTGGACGCTGCCAAACCAGGCGGTTTGATTATGCACGTTACCTCAACGGGTACTCTCGACAAACTCAGCCCCAGGGTAAGACGGTATCTCCAAGACAATGCCGAGTTTGTCTCGGCGGTGCGATTGCCAGAGGGAACGCACAAGGGAGCGGCAGCAACGGCAGTCGTGACCGATCTTATTGTTTTACGCAAGAAACACCCTGCAATTCCAGAAGCCACGGACGAAACGCCGGACGAAGCGCAGCCAAAGCAGGGATTTACTGGGGTTACTCGGGACAGTCTTGGGAGATTGTATTATTGGCGAAACGGCAAGCGAGTACCCAAGCCAAACATTGATGATGTTGCTTTTGTTCCCGATCCGGCAGGCGGCGAAGATATTCCCGTAAACCAATATTTTGCGAACAATCCGGAGCAAATATTAGGGACGCTTGACCGCACTGGTTCGATGTACGCGGGCAATCAAAAAAACGTCACAATGGGCGAAGATTTTGATGAGCGATTGCAGGATGCCATAGAGCGTTTGCCAGAGGGTATTAACTGGTCAGATAGATCAATTTCCGGATCAGCAGAAGAGGAAGAGGCGTTAGAGGTCAAAAAGGATTCCGAATTCCTTCCGGGTCAATTAGTTGAAAAAGACGGAAAACTGTATCAATTTGATCAGGGCGGTTTACGTCCGTACAAGGTAGCAAAATCGGCAGAGGCAAAACTAACAGCGATGATAGGCGTTGTAGAGGCCGCAAGGTTTACTCTGCAACAGCAAAGATTAGGCGAGGATGCCGGAACTGCTCGAACACGTTTAAACGAGCTATACGATGCGTTTGTCGAGCAATACGGGCCTCTAAGCCTGCCTGGGAACCGAAAGTTGTACGCAAAATTGCCCAACTATTCTTTTTTACTTTCGCTTGAGGAATACAACGCATCGACCAAAGAAGCTGAAAAGACCGACATTTTCAGAACCGATACAGTAAAAACTCTTGAAACAAATCAAAAAACGGACAATCTGCTCGACGCATCTCTCATTAGCCTTAATGCGTTGGGTCGCATTGATTTAAATGAGATTAGCAAAATATCTGGCGTTGAGGTCGATGCGTTAAAAAGCCAATTGACGCAAGACGGCATAGCGTTTGAAGACCCGAGCAAGGGCTGGGTAAGTCGGAGTGAATATTTGTCTGGCAATGTTAGGCTTAAATTGCGCGAGGCTGAATTAGCCGCAATTACCGACGAGTCTTTTAAAGCAAACGTTGAGGCGTTACTAGAAAACCAACCAGAAGATATTAACGTTGATGAAATTGGAGTAAAACTTGGCGCTCCGTGGATTCCAAATAAATACTACGAAGATTTTGCAGCCGACATTGCCCAAACAAACCGATATTTTGGCAATTTTAAAATTCACTATTCCGACGTTAGCGGTAATTGGATTGTTAGATCGCCAAGCCAAATGAATTACGCTACTCGGCAAATGTGGACGGTAGAGGGCCAAGGCTCGCGTCAAACAAAAACGTTTCACGATATTTTGCAGTCAGCGTTAAGTGGGCGACCGTTAATTATTCGGAAGACGGTGGGACACGGCGAAGACGCTAGGCAGGTTGTGGACAAACAAAAAACGGAAGAAGCACAAGAAAAAGTTGCTGAATTAAAAGAGCGATTTCAAGAATGGATTTGGGAAAACGAGTCTCGGCGAGAATCAATTCATCGGTTCTACAATGATAATTTTAACAACATTGTCGATAGGAATTTTGACGGTTCCCATTTGACGTTCCCTGGGATGCGGTCGCATTGGCCAGACGGAACCCCAATGGAACCATACCAAATTCAAAAAGACGCGGTGATGCGAGTTGTAAGCACTGGTCGAGGCTTATTTGGGCATGAAGTCGGCACAGGAAAAACAGCGTCAATGGTAGCCTCCGCGATGGAACTTAGACGGCTTGGTCTTGCAAAAAAGCCTGCCATTGCGTGTTTAAAAAGTAATATTGGCCAAATTGCGGCAGAAGCTCAAGAGCTTTACCCGGACGCAAAAATTCTTTCTACGGAAGGCATGTTTGACGCAAAGAAGCGAGAGACAACGTTAAATAGAATTGCAACGGGCGATTACGACATCATTGTGATGTCTCACGAGCATTTAGCCAAAATGCAAATGAAACCAGAAGCACAGGCTAAATTTATTGAAGACCAACTAGAAGAACTTGAACAAGCGCATTTAAAGGCAGCGGAAATTAAGGATGACAAAATAAAGCGAAATGCCGTTAAAAAAATCGAAGCGTCAAAGCAAAAATTAGAACAGCGATTAAAGGCAGCATTGAACCCGGCAAAAAAAGACAATGTATTTTTTGAAGATACGGGTATCGACCAAATTTTTGTCGATGAAGCACACGCATTTAAAAACCTACCTTGCGTTTCAGCGTCGGGAAACATCAAAGGTGTTCCCGATGGACAAGGCAGTCGCCGAGCAACCGATATGCTTCAAAAAACAATGTATCTCCAAGAAAAACACAACGGGCGGGGAGTTGTTTTTGCCACCGGAACACCAATTTCTAATTCAATGGTCGAGCTATTCAATATGCAACGGTATTTGCAAATGGACATGCTCAAAGAGCGAAACGTACACCGATTTGATCAATGGAAAGACACTTTTGGAGACACAACTAACCGCTTTGAATTTAAGCTAAACGGCGGGATTGACGCTACGACGCGATTTGCACAATTTGTCAATCTTCCTGAATTAAGATCACTGGCAAGCGAGGTCATTGATATAAAGCGGGCGAGTGATATACCAGGAATAAAACGACCCAACAAAGACGACCAAATTATTACAAGCTCCGAATCACCTGCAATCAAAACGTTTATGACCGACATTAACGACCGCGCAACAGCATTAGCGGGAGCAGGTCGGCGTTCAAAGGGTGAAGACAACATGCTTAGTGTTTGCAATGATGCTCGAGCCGGTTCCATAGATATGCGACTGGTTGATCCTGACGCGCCGGATGATCCGAACAGTAAAACCAACAAAATTGTCGCAAACGTTCTACGGCTGTACGCACAGCACGACGGCGAAACTCAGGCGTTGTTTTCAAATACAGGAATTAGGCCAACCAAAAAGACCGGCTTTTCGTTGTTTGCAGACATAAAGAAGAAACTTGTAGCCGGAGGTATTCCAGCCGATCAGATTATTGATTTTAGCGATCCAAAAATGAAAGGTGATTTGCGAAAGGAAGCGCAAGCACGATTGAAACGGGGTGAAGCGAGAATTGCTCTCGGTTCAACGGAAACACTTGGAACCGGGACAAACATTCAAAAGAACCTGCGAGCGATTCACCACATTGATATTCCGTGGCGACCAAGTGACCTTGAGCAGCGAGAAGGCCGAGGTTACCGAGCAGGCAACAAGATTAAAGGCGATTTAGGAATTTACAAATACGTTCAGGAAGGGTCAGCAGACAATCTATTCTGGCAAATTGTCGGAACAAAAGCTCACTTCATCAATCAATTTATGTTGGGCAAGGGCAACCGCACGATGTCAGAACTTGACGGCGAAGCGGTTAGCGCAGAGGAAATGATTAGTATTGCAACCGGCGACCCTGATTTAGTGGAGCGACTACAGCTAAAGGATGACGTTCGGCGGTTAACAAGATCGCAGCGACGGCACAAGTCGGATCAGGCCGCATACCGAGACCAGATTACACAAGCCCCGGAGCAGCGGAAGCAAATAAAAGACAAGATTAAAAACCGAAAAATTGATGCCGAGTTTGCCCGCATTTCGCAGGAAAAGCCGTTTTCGTTTACCTTCCAAAATGTCCGAGGAATGAACGTTGAGCAGCCACCAAACGCAACAGAAGACACGCCAAAAGCAGAAGTCGCAAAAGCGTTGCAAACCGTTATTGACGTAAAAAGCCTTGACGTAGCCCGCGAGCATAAGCGATACCGCACCAGACATTTCATTGGCAATTTAAACGGTTTTAACGTTTATTTGAACAAAGGTGGAATGTTGCATGTTGAACGAACCAATTTAGGCTCGGACGAAGAAATGATTAAATATGAATCTGGCCCAACATTGCGTAGCTTGTTAAACACTATAAAGCGGATACCAAAAACTGTTAAGGACGCGGAAATGGAGCTAGAATCGTTTGAAACTGGTTTAGAACAGCTAAAAGCTGCTTCCAATAATCCGTTTAGAAACGCAGAGAAATTGGAAACAAAGAAAGCTCGTTTAACCCAATTAGAAAACGAAGCTCAAATGAAAGGGAAAAAGGTATGAATATTTGGAAACGCCTGGCCAGCAGATATTCAATGACATTGGTGGAGCATCCCTACGCAGAAATGCTGCTGAAAGCGATGGAGCGAGTTGAGCCGACAACGGTTCAAGAACTCAAGAAAAAGCGATGCTTGAAATATTACCTCGTAGCGCACGTCGGAGACGCTCTCGCGGAACAACGCGAACTTCGAGACCAGGGAGCCGATTACGGCACAGCAAAAAAAGTTGCTCTCGACAACATGCTGCCTGACGATAGCGAATACAACCCAGCAGCCGGAAGCCAAGAGGGAGCCGAAGAGGACGCAATTGCAGGTCTGACAGACTTTTTAAGAGCCAATTTCAATGAGTAGCCCATTTAGATTGACAGCGGCAGAACTTCGCCAGATTGAAGCGGACAATCGCCAGCTTTTAAAATTCCAAGCCGTCCCGGTAGAGCCAGTGAAACTCACTGGCAACGAAAGCGCGTTGCGTAATTCTGCCGAGAAAATTGCAATGGAATTGCTAGACCGTTACGGCGACCTTTCGGAAACCGTTTTTGCCGATTGCTTCCGTCGAGCTCAAGTAATGAGTTTGCAGGTCGGCACGACCAAAATGAAGAACGGCAAAAAATACGTCTTAAACGAAAACCATCGGTGGACGCTACCCAAGCAAAATTCAGCCCAAAAAACGCTATTTGACACAAAACCGAACGAATCCGAACGAAAACCGAACGATCTTTCGGAAGCAAAAGCGGATTACGAGCAAAATGGCGTAAAAAGCAAGGCGTTTAAA
>JAAHTH010000466.1_pt2 | contig 20378 bp, 19 predicted proteins | sample 6116091 | NCBI WGS metagenome assembly JAAHTH01 (sample SAMN13939990, study PRJNA603662) | sponge metagenome | isolation source: marine sponge | host: Mycale hentscheli | place: New Zealand | collected 2006 | reverse complement strand
TGGTTTTGCCTTCCAGTTGAAAGAAATTTGCACCGATAGGGTGCTTGTTTTTTTTTGTTTTTTTTATTTAGCAATATATACATAAAAAAATATGATTATTGAACTAGCATTATCAATTGTTATGATTATAATTATTATAACAGAATTTATTAAATACATTTATCCTCAAACGTTTACAAATTGCCAAGAACAATTCTCAGAAAATGCTTTATTTTATCATAGGCAACACCCGAATTCTAAGCTTCGTTATTGGAACTAAGCAACATTTTCTTAGATGTAAATGAATCTCTGATTTCTTTGCATATCAATCGCCGGGTTTTTGAAGTATTGATTAACGACGTTAGTAGAGAAATTTTCTGATATCCATTTAAGTCCGGGAATTCGTCTGTCAATTTTTCATATACCTTATAAAACATCATGAATATTTGAATATTTTCCCATGTATCAAAATGCTCCTTTAGAAAATCTTTGTACTCAGGATGCTCCATTAAATTTGATAATTTCCTCATAAAATCATTACTATGATAGATTATCTTACCATCGTTTTCCAGATCTTTACCGTTGATTATTTTTATATCATCAATTAGTATTAAATCAGCAGACCTCATTTTTTTTGATTAGTATAAATACTCATGTATATATTTAATAAATATTAATTCACTTTTATATATACTTAAATTAAGGATGTCATACTTACTTGAAGATAACACTCAACAAATAACAGGTGACATAATTAAAAGAAAGGAATTCAATCAATATAGATTGAATAAATATGATAAAAAAAGCGAACTAGAAAAGTCAATCATTCCCCGTTTTCTTATTTCTAAAATGATAAGAGATGGTAATTATTTACAATTTCATTCATATCAGTTATTCGTTTCTAATTATATTAATCCAAACACCCCATATTCACGACTGTTAATGAAATGGCAAACAGGAACTGGTAAAAGTATAGGTTCATTATCAGTTGCCATGAATTTTATTAAATATTTTCAAAAGGAAGAAGTGCGTGGTTCAACAAATATAGGTTCTGTATATATTATGGGGTTTACATCACAAATTTTTTACAATGAGATATTGCGATTTCCTGAATTTGGAATTATAACAAGACGCGAATTAAAAAAATTAAAAACACTTAAAAAAATGGCATACAATGGAACGAAATATGATAAAGAACATTTACAAGAATTTAAAATGAAGATTAAAAAGAGATTTTCAAATAGGCAAAACAGCGGTTTTTTTAAATTCATTGGGTATAAAAAATTAGTTAATATGATATTTAAAATCAGAGACCCTGAATTACAATTAAATAAATTGGATGAAAATGGAATATCAAATGCAATAAAACAAAAAAAAATAATACTTGATACAAATGTTCTTAATCAATTTAAGAATTCATTGGTTATTTGTGATGAAATCCATAATGTTTATAATAGTTTGAATAAAAACAACTGGGGTGTTGCACTACAATATGTTTTAAATTCACATTCAAGCGTTAGGGCACTATTTATGAGTGCAACACCCATTAACAACAGCCCAACCGAAATAATAGATTTATTAAATCTATTATTACCAAACATACATTATCCGAATTTATTAAATAAGAAAGAATTTTTTAATGATGACCAAACTCTCAAACGTGGTGCATTAGATAAAATATCGTCTTTGTGTAAGGGGCGGGTAAGTTATATTAGAGATGTTAATCCAATGTATTACCCATCTAAAACGTTTATTGGGGAATGTATAAAAAATATACCATATATAAAATTTGTTAGATGTCCGATGTCGCAGTTTCAATATACAGCATATAAAAATGCATATGATGGTCATTTAAGTTCTGATAGCCAGTATGTTATAGATTTTGCTTTACCTAATCCAAACGGTAATATAGGATTATATCAAACATCCGACATAAAAAAATATATACAACATGCCCCACAAAAATGGCAGATAGAAAATAAAATTTATTACCGTGATAACAAAATTATGGGGGATATTCTGAGGTTAAAAAACTTACCAAAAATATCAGCTAAATACACTAAAATGATGCATGTCATTAATGACATCATTGCCAACCAGAAAGGTAAAGTATTTATTTATCACAATGTGATACATATGTCTGGTGTATTATTCATACAAGAAATATTACTACAAAACCATATCATTTCTGAGTATGCGAATAGTACGGCTAACACATTATGTTCTATTTGCGGAAATCCTAGACATATGCATAACTCAGAGCAATTAGGTGGCGGTGTATCAGCCTTAAGTGAATACAGTGAGAAATATAATAAAAATACACAAGCGCATAACGTGTATTGGCATGGACAACACGTGCTAGACTATAAATTATGTGATAATAAAGCAGTAATATCAAGTATTTTCATTGATTTCGAGTTTGAATTAGAAAGTGCTTTTAATTATGTTGTCGAAAAGTACCCATTAATTTTTAAAGTATATAGGAATCATAGCAGTCTAACTAATTATTTTAAAAAATATAAATATAAACTACTTTCGTCTAAGACAAAGCAAATGTTTTATTCGAAAAAGTCGTATTCTAAGTCGATGACTGATAACTTAGTTAGAAAGATAAATAAATCATTTGAGAAAAAGGGAGGTTATGATAAATCACATACTTATATGCCTGTTCGATTTATCGCACTTCATAGTGAATTAGACAGAAATTCTATGAATAATTCTCTCGATAAATATAATTCACCCGATAATTTTGATGGTGCTCGTATAATGATATTAATTGGAGGTCGGTTAATTAAAGAGGCATATGATATTAAAGCAGTGAGGGAACTTATGGTTATGGGAAGACCAGACAATATACCAACACTGATTCAAATTTTGGGACGAGCTGTCCGGAAAAAAAGTCATCATGTACTGCCGCCAGAAAAGCGAAATGTAAATATCCGAATATTTACATCTTGTTTACCTATTAAAAAGAATGGGCAATACGAACTTAGCCATGAAGAAGAAAAATATAAAATAAAAATACAACATTACAAAGTGATACAAAATATAGAAAAAATTATGCACGAAAATGCTATAGATTCATACGTAAACCAAGATATAATATGGAATGAGCAGGAAAAGAAACTATACGCTAAAGAACAAATCAAAGATTTAGGCTCATTATATTTTAAACCAAATATTCCGCAACAATTAAACAGAACATTTAAATTGAACGAACTAAATCTGCAAACATTTAATGCATTTAATGCAGATGGTGAAATTACAAATATAATTATAATTATAAAACGACTATTTATAGAAAAGTCTCCTGTATGGACATATGAAGATTTATTATATTCTGTGAAAAAATCACCAATGTGGTTTCAAGTTGAATTCAACACAGAACTCATAAGTGAAGATTTATTTATAATTGCATTATCTAGGTTAGTTTGGTCGAAAAATAACGAATATATAGAACCGATAATACAATCTAATACAATGCAGATAGCGGTAAATAATGTCATCGATAGATTATTTAATACAGATGACAAAATTATCATGATGCCCGGTAATCAAAAATCAGTGATCAATCAGGTTGGTATATATTATATACTATTTCCTATAGACCAAGTTCAAAGTGAACCCATAAAAAACATAGAATCACCCTATAGAATAACAAAAGAATATACGCAAACTCGAATAGATGTAAAAAATTTCTTAGAAGATGGTAATTCCTTTGTAAATTATTCAGATAAACGTGATAGATTTTATGTGAAATGGAATAATGTAGCAATTACTAAATTAGAAATGGCTGTGTGTGATTTTGGTACAGATTTCCATATTTCGTTCTTAGAAGAATGTATTAAATATGTGTTTAATGTTTGGACTAACCCATATTTAAAAAAATCAACAATGCATGCATTTTATTTTAAAATGCTTAATTATTATGATTTGCGCCGATTAGTTATATGGGGACATACATTAAAACCCGGTATGTTTAAAAAATATAGTATGTATATTAAGCAAATTAAAACTAAAATAAAGGATACAGTATCAATATCACAACAGAAACTTAAAGAAATAGAAACAAAGGAAAAAGATGTCAGTACGTCCGGGTTAATTAACTTATTAAAGAGTAGTATAAATAAAAGTGATTTAAATTGGGTTTCAACCGGATTAAAAACACAATTCGAAAATAACCTCGACAAGTCGCTTAAATTATTTGACGGGAAATTTAAAAAGAAAGATAAAAAGACATTGATTGACGCAGACTTAATACCAGTAGGTCATTTTCTAAATGTGATTCCTAAATTTTATCACCCAGATACCAAGTGGTTTGATAGTCCGGAATATTTGACCAATGTTTCTCAATTTACCGAAAACTCAACAATAATTGGTTATGATGAACGGTCTAACACAGGCGTGCATATTAGATTTAAAATACGATCGCCAATTCAAAACATTAAACAGTATAAAGATTCAAGGTTGATCGAAAAAGGTTCTGTGTGTTCATCAAAAAGTAAAGTATATTTAAAAGAAGTTGCACAAAAATTAGGTATCAAATTAGAAAAAAAATTAAATGTCAATAAATTATGCAACCAAATAAGAACGAAATTAATTTACCTCGAATTAAAAGAAAGAATTGCAAATACAAAAATTAAATGGTTTTATTTTATTTATGAAAAGCGACCTGAAATAATTGATAATTAAATACGTTGATTGGTAAACGAACCGCAAAATGGTATATGTTTATATTTCATACAATTTAAGTCATGGTTTGGTGCGTATTTAACTATAATGTATTGTCGCACCATGACATATGTTGCTAAACTGCCCATTAACCCACCAAATACAGCTACAAACCATTTTGATTGTTCTGGAGTCATTTGCTGTGATTGAGACCTACCTCTTCTACCTACTCTACCTACTCTATATTGCTCAACGAATTGTTCTGGTGGTATTGTCCAAAATACTGCAACGCACATGAAAATAATTACGAACATAGCAATTGGTGTGCCGTAATATATAATTCTATGTTTGGCAATTGCTTCGTTTAGTTTTTCTTTTGATTTAAAGCATTCTTCTCTAGCGGCGTCGCAATCATCGCTATATTTTTTTGTTTGTTCTAATGTTGCATCGGCAACTTTATTCAACAAAGAAGCCATTTTTTGTTAGTATATTATAATATACTAACAAAAAAAAAATGAAAAAATAATCACTATTACATAATTTGTGTTGCCGCAAATAAGCACCATGGTACGAGTTTGCCCGTTTTGCACATTCATTGGAAGCGATTTGCTACCACACTGCGAGATTTGCGGTGCTGATATCAGCGACGTTGTCCCTGTTCCGGCTCCTGCCCCGGCTCCTGTTCCGGCTCCTGCCCCGGCTCCCATTCCGGGACCAGTCATGGTTCTGAAGTGCCCCGTTTGCACGTTTGAGGGTTGCATCATCATGTCTAAGTGTGAGCTGTGTCAAACTGACCTGACACATGTTCAGCCAACAGAGGCAACTCCTGCACGCGAAGAGAAGGAACTGGAGGTGAAGGAGGACGACACCTTTCACCAGGGAACCTTCGGACTAACCTCCATGTGTGTGATTGTTGCTCTTCAGATCGCGTCTCACATTCTGGATGGCTTCTTGGGTATGGACAGCATCCGAGAAATCATGGAGGCAATCCGCCCGGCTGCTGACCCAACTGCCCACATGGACATGTACGACTGGCAGGAACCAGACCGCCTCGACGTTCAGCGACTTCACTGGATCCCAGGACACGGTGATTTCGTCGCAATCCTTAGTCGGATCGCCGAACAGCGTCGCACTGTCTCTTTCGCAATTACAGGACTTGGGTATTGCATGGGGTTGGCGTATGTCGACTCTACGTGGATCTACTTCGACTCTCATTCTATCCACGGGAAGGGATGCGTGTGTCGTCGGATTGAAATGTCCGATGTCGAGAAGCTGTTGACTGAACTTGTTGGATACAAGACTGAGTTTGGTCCCACCCAGATCGATTACGCTGTCTTGACCAAGAAGGGTTAACTTCCATCGCCAAAAGATCACAGGATAGAAAACCTGACAAAATTGACAAAAATCCACTAGTGGTGTTCACTGACTCTGGCATGCGACCAGACGAGAACCTAAGCAAAAAGTTGCAATTTACCAAACGGACTTTGCGTTAACTTTTTTTTCACTGTTTAAAAAAAAAATTGAATATACCCAGGCTATTTTATACTGTTGACCGAAACTCGTTTTAAACGTACAAGTCCACAAACACCATGTATTGGTCATGTACCGAATGCGACATTGTCAGCCCCACACCCACGTGCCCAGGGTGCAGTTGGGACCTCCGCACCTGCCGACCGCAGCCAGCGTCCGCTCCTCCTGCGCGGATGTCATTCTTGTCCATGATGATGTCCAGATACGTGATGTACAAACGCTCACGCAGCTAAACGCGCAGGTTCCTCCCACCCCCTCCCCGCTGTAAAAGGCACCCCAACCTGTAGAGGTTATAGATATATTATATTGTACTATATTTAGTATCAACTGAAGGATTTTCCCCCTCGTGGTTTTGCCTTTAGTTGAAAGAACTTGCACCAATAGGGTGCTTGTTTTTTATATCAATTAACTTTTTTTTTCTAATTTATGGTTTTAAAAACATTTCGTATAAATATACATAAGTTGATATTTATAATTTCAAGTATCATGGATTTTGAAACAAATTCAACAAATTTTCCACTTAATGTTAAACAGGCGTTGTCGGGTTTTGACAAAAAATTTACAAAAGATGAGTACCTAAAGTATCATCAATATATCGTCCAAAATTATGTCATAAACAATAATAAATCAAGAGGTTTATTATTGTTTCATGAAATGGGATATGGTAAAAGTATTTTGGCGGTATCCATTGCCGAATATTATAGACGTGTTGACACAAGCAGAAAAGTCGTCGTTCTATTAACTAAAAGTCTCGTAAATAATTTTAAACTAAATATTGCCAAATATATTAAAGCAAATATATCAGAATTATATGTAGGTTTAAGTGATTCTGATATAAACAACATAGTTGAATCATATAAATTTATTAGTCTCAATGCGTCGAATATGTATTCACAAATGACAAGAGTTAGGAAAACATCTGAAGAAATTATACTGGAAAAACAATTAAATACATTTGCAGATGCAATTGAACGTGATAATTTTTTAGAAAACTCAGTATTGATTGTTGATGAATTCCATAATCTCGCAAACAGTATAACTAATGGTTCATATAATGCTATAAGACTTTATGATACTATAATGAAAACAAAAAATATAAAATTGCTGTTCTTAACAGGGACACCAGTTGTAAATAACCCATTTGAATTAGTGCCGACATTTAACATGTTAGCGGGAACAATGACATTTGGTAAAATCAAAACTCCATTATTTCCCGAATTAAAAAAGAACTTTGATATGTATTTTATTAATCCAAAAACTAATCAAATTAAAAATAGAGATAAATTTCAAAACCGCATATATGGTTTATGTAGTTATTATGGAAGTATGTATTTTGGAGAACGTAGTAAAGGTGATTTTCCAACTGAGCTGCCTATAATTGTTGAAAAAATACATATGAGTTCCGAACAATTCGCTAGATATGACGAGTCTCGCGATTTAGAAAAAGAAGAAAGTTCTATGAAAGGTCGTGTTCCGCGGTCAGAGCGATTTTCAGCAAAGGGTTCTGTAAGTAGCAGTTACAGAGTTAAAACAAGACAAATAAGTAATTATTGTATCCCCGAATATGCACTAGGACCTAGACGTGGTAAGAAATCTAGAGCCAAATATATTCATAAAATAAGTAAGTCTGATTTACTTAAAACCAAAACATTCTCACCTAAATTTGGTAAAATTATACAAAATATACAAAAGCATAAAAACCAATTGGGTATCTTTTATTCAGAATTTGTGTCTGGTGAGGGTATTGGTATTTTTGCACGTGTTTTAGATGCAATTGGTTATAAAAATTTAAATAATCAACTTAAAGATGAACATGATGAGGAGTTATTAGATATTAAATTAGCACACGGTGTAAAAAAGGGAAAGAGTAAAGGAGGTTCGTCTAATTTAACATATGCTATTATATCAGGAGATATACATTTCGATGAAAGAGAAAGTATTGTTAAACAATTTAATGATCCGGATAACATCAGCGGCAAACATATTTCGCTATTACTTATAAGTAAAACCGGTGCTGAGGGTCTAGATTTAAAAAATGTTAGACATATACATATTTGCGAACCATATTGGAACTATGCAAGATTATCACAGATTATAGCCCGTGGTGTTAGATATAAATCACATATTAATTTACCAGCAAAAGACAGAAATGTACAATCATATATATATTTAAGTACACACCCAACAGATTTTAGTAAAAAGAAAATTGGCGAACTTACAACTGATGAACAATTATATACAGATGCAGTGAATGCTCGATATTTAATTAATCAGTTTTATGCGGCACTTGCAAGTGCATCAATTGACTGTTCAATGTATAAAGATAAATTTAGTGCGGATGCAAAAAAAAACATTAAATGCGTCATGTGTTCGCCGGATGATAAACAATTATTTCACCCACTTATATCAAAAGATGTTAAACTACCCAATCCATGTAAAGAACTTGTTCAATCGAAAGTAAAAGCAAAGGAAATAGTCATGGGTGATAAAAAATATGCATATCAAAAAGGTGAAGATAAATATAATGTATTCAAATACGATGAATCTCGGAATGCATATACAGTTCTACAAGAACATGAAGATGCATATGCACCAATACTGCGTCAAATTTTAAAACTAGAGTAAATTATAAATGTTAATTATTGAGATTGCTGAATTAATTGCCTAGTTGCAGTAGTTCCCACCGGAACTTTGTTCTGGATAGTGGCTGCTTGCTTTTGGACTTGAATGTCAGAATGTTCGGATTCTTTACCTGTTGTCTTAGGTTTATAATCTTCGCCACTATACAAATCACTCATAGCAGTTTTGCTATTAGGCACTTCTACCTTTTTTTTTACAGTTCTAATATACCCAATATCTCTTTCACTACCGTATAAAAACGGTGTGTTGCCGTAGTAAAAACCAGGAACCATTCCTTCGCATTTTTGATGATTGTGATGTTGATGACCACCAATGCATTTGCATGTAAACCAAAAAGACATAAGCAAAATAATTAAAACCCCTAAACTATAATCAAAGTCAGGTGCCGTCATAATGTTATTAACTAAAATATATATTACAGCATTTTTTTTATTAAATAAATAATATTCTAAAAAGTGGATGATTTATTAATATTATACACGAAATCGATTCAGGTAATCCGAAATCATTTAAATGAGTTATACCAAGGAATTTGTTGGTCAAATTAATAGGACTATATATTTTAGTACACAATCAGTTCATGCCAATGTTAAAAAACACAAAACACCATATTTGAACCATGTTGATATAAATTCAAACACAGTTCTTATAATTAATAATAAACAAATATATGACGAAATAAAAAACACAACCAATTTACATCAATTACAATATATAACTAATGTGAAACTAGAAGATTTAGGGTTTAATTGTGTTGATTTGATAGTGCAAGAAAATATAAATAATCAATATGTATCAAAAATATTAAAAAATGATGGTATTTGTATAACAAAACAACATATGAGTAATATGAAAAAAATAGATTCGTATGATGGATGGCATTATTACAAAAAGATAACGGTCGACATAAAGCCAATTGTATTAAAAAGAATACTAACCCCTACCATGCCTCAATTAAAATATGAACGAACAAAAAAGACTGTTAAAAATTCAACACACTGGGGTCAACGTAAATTGCTGCTTACGGAGATAGATTTCTTAACACAATACCTTAATAAACAGCTTGTCAAAAACAATATCATTGTTGTATATGCTGGAAGTGCTCCTGGTACACATATGGAGTATTTATCAGAATTATTCCCGCAAATTCGTTTTGAATTATATGACCCTCGTGAATTTAGTAAAAAAATATCATCAAAAAAAATTAATATGCACGTGCAATATTTTACAGATGACACTGCAAAACAGTGGAAATCATCTGACCACGACGAAGATATATTGTTGATTTCTGATATTAGAACTGGTGAACCATTGACTATGACACCCGAAAAAGTTGAAGAGTGTGTTAAGATAGACCATGAATGGCAAATGAACTGGTACAATATTATCAAACCTAAATATACGATGTTTAAATTTAGATTGCCATGGGAAGATGGATATACAAAATACCTTGATGGAAAAATATATATTCAACCATTTCCACCATCAACATCTACAGAAACGCGATTGATAATCGAAGAAAACGCAGATATGATAATGTATGATAATAGATTATATGAAAATCAGTTATTCTATCATAATAACAATACGCGGAAACAAAAACATATAAACCCTTTAATGGATATAACAAGTAGTCAAAAAAATCATTTAACAAACGATTTTGACAGTTCTTTAGAAATTTACATAATTCAAGAATATTTAAAATTAAAAGATATACCCGACGGTGATTTTAAACAATGTATAAATATGTCGAAACAAATTAACAACATATCATGTGGCAGAACATTAAAAACAGAACATAATTTATCAGAAAAAAAAATATCGGTATTAAATAAATTAAAGAATGCTGGTTATGTTCCACCGAATGCGAAATTATCACAAAAGACATTTAATACATATGTTATTCCACAATATAAAAAATTTATGTTAATGAATTATCTAGATTAAGAGACGCCCTGCGTTGCAATATTCTATTTCGTAAATTCTGCATAATAATTGAATCTGTATTATGAGGTTCTTTTTTTTCTAAATGTTTTAATTTGGTCTTATCAAAGGAAATTAATTCTTTCTTTAATTCTTTACGATACGACAATTTTTTAAGTTTTTTTTTTAATTTTACGGTATTTACTTGCATATCATTAAATGTAATTGGGTCCATAACAACGATACGCTCTTCGTTTTTTCCACTAGTCAGATATCCAATAACAAATCCACCAGCACCACTCGCTATAAAAGGCAACAACGGAAGCATAAAAGCCATAATATAGTTTGAAAGAGTTACTATGTAAATTTTTCAATATATAAAAAGATATTTTTTTTTAAATAAAAAAACTTAACACCTACAACATAGTTTTTTCATATATTTGATTGCCTTAGGTATATATTTAAACTTATAGCGACCTTTAGAAATATCAACTAAAACATCAATGGTATCAGGAACAACTTCATCCACCATAATTAACATGGTTTTTTTTACACCATCTTCTACATCTAGTTCTACAATTTTTTTTTTTATCAAAGCTAACACTATTTTTTTCTTGTCAGTGCCTGATAATTTTTTATACTTAGCGACAATGGACATCATTTGAGTTATGATTAATATCATATTTTGTGGAGTCAATCCGTTATATTCAGTTGTAATATCTAAAAATGCAGATACATCATCGATGATATCAGTTGTTATTGTCTTTGATTTAATGTCTTTTATTTTGACGAAGTCCACATTAACTTTAGATTCTGTTGATGTTGATATTTCAGATTCTGAAGGCAATGACGATTGTGATTTTAACATTGATTGAAGGTGTTTATAGTAGTTATTAGACATATATTATATGAAACACAAATCGTTAAATTAAAATTGAATATATAAAATACAATTATAATACTAAACAACCAGTATGCAACCTAGATCATGGATTAATGAAATTAGCAGGATAAACTTGGGTGCAATTAAATTAGACGATACGTTTGAGAAAATATCATTCGTACCGAATTTAAAGACATCTTTATTTCCTCACCAACAGACAATCGTGAAGGCTATGTGTGATATTGAGAGAACTAGAACATTTCGGATAGGCAATTTAACAATACATACTAATGCATGTATTTTATCAGAACCGGTTGGTTCAGGTAAAACAGTTGATTTATTAAGCGTTATATTACTTCAAAAAATACCAGCCATTAAACCAGACATACATTACAATATATATGACAATAATGCAACTTTTGCAATTCGCACAAAATATTCAAGAATATTAAAACCAACTATTATCTTCGTTGGTGCAAATGTGCTAAACCAATGGATAGGTTCAATTAAAGAATTTACAAATTTAAAAGTGTTTGTCGTTAAAAATGTAATACATTTGCAAGAATTGTTAGATCGCATGCATGACAGATCAATTAATCTTTATGATATCGTGTTAGTAAAAAACGGCAAGATAACACGCGGTATTAAATTTCCACATGATGTATTTATCGAGGGAAAGAATTTAGACCGTTCCACATATCATATAATAAATATTATTGAAAATATGAGAGAATTTTGTTGGGCTAGAGTTGTTTTGGATGATTATGATGTATGTAATATACCAAGTTCATACTGTTCTGTGAATGGTTTATTTACATGGTATGTAAGTTCAACACGTAGACATCTAACTCATATTAGGTCAACAAATAATATAACCACAACAGCCGAATCGTTGATGATTAAACAAAAAACTATTTTAGATTACAGTAGTCCGTTTAATATACAAAATACTAAAAAATTTATCAGAGAAACAAATAAATTACCAAGTATCGTTTTCTATAAATATGAGTTTGAAAATCCCAATGACCAGTATGTTGGATTAATTCAATTATTTGGTGATGATTCATCATCAGAGATTTCTGAAATGTTAAACAACGATGCAATTAACACGGCATCCGAACGATTGGGTATTAAAACAAATGACGTATCTACTATATTTCAGCATATGCTTGGGTCGCAATATAATAATTATATTACATCGACTGATTTAATTCAATTTATTGAATATGAGAGAACATGTGAAAACCAGCGATTATCTATGACTTTAAATGAAAACAAAGAAGATACATATAATCAATCACATATTAAAGCAAAGCGACATATTGAATACAAATATCCGGGAGTTAATCAATTATTAGATAATTCATATATCAATTATAAAATAACGAAAGAAACTTCAGGTGCTGCAATAGAGCGTGTTAAATCAAATATAAAAGATGGTGAGTGTCCTATCTGTGTAACAGATTTAGATGATTGTGATGAGGATGTATTTATATTAAAATGCTGCGGCGTAGCCATATGTGGTAGCTGCTGTGTTGGGACAGTAATCGCGCAAAGAATACGAGTTTGTGTCAAATGTAGACGTTCCGTAAATCTCCGTAAAGATTTAATATACTTATCACAAGACTTTGATTTATCTAAAATTATAGACGATGATATGGATTATAAACAAGAAGATGCTAAAGACGATGAACCAGAAACACAATCTAGAACAAAAGTATCAGCACTGTTAGATATACTTAATAATATTAAACCCGCTGAACAACAGCAAATTGATATCAATGTCGGTAATTTGATGAAGGGAACTCATGTATTGCCACCTGCAAAAATCACAAAGGTGTTGATATTTGCCAATTATGATGAAAGTCTTGATAACATAACTAAAGTGTTGAAAGAAAAAAAAATAATAATTTGGAGACTGATGGGGACGCCAAATAACATTCGCGATATGGTTCATGCATATAAAACTTCAACGCAAACCTGCGCATTAGTAATTAATTCTATTAAGTATTGTGCCGGATTAAACCTTCAATGTTCGTCCGATTTAGTGTTCATGCACAAAATCAACAGTCACGATATTGAAACCCAAGTAATAGGTCGCGGTCAACGTCTCGGACGTGAGTCGCCGTTGAAAGTCCATTATATGTTATATAATAATGAATATACACAAATGAATAGAGCAAATAATGTTCGGACTATTTAATAGTAATAGTATGAATCATTTTTCTTCACACCTGTCTTTTCGTTATATTTGCATTTGCACATGGCAGACACGACGACGACGAAAATTAACAACATAAACCACATCTGTGGTGTAATATTTTTTAAATTCAATTTGGGTACATCTTCTGTTACTTCACCAATTTGATTGTCTACTGTTTTAACACCTACACCAAGTGTGTTAGAAACAGTTGATGTAATTTTTTTTAATAATGAATCAGCACCTGGTCGAATTCTGACAGCATCATTTCTTGAACAAAACATTCTTTTATAGTTTAATTATATTTATATATATATTATTTTTTTTTATTAATCATTAAATGTGTTCAAAATAATAATTTTCATAATTTGTGCTTCCTTTAACAATATTGCTCATATCATATCCGTGAATTTGAGTATCCAATGATGCACGTTCTGGCATTGCAGTGTGAAGCCCGTCATTTGCTACATCATATTGTCTAATATTCATAGATTTCTGCCATATAGGAACTTTGTTACAATAACGAGACTGTGAATTTGCAGCATATGTTCTTTGCGTCCTCCATACATTTAACGTCCTATAATCTTCGGCAGTCATCTCATCATACTTTTTCACTTGTGCATTATTATATTTGTCAGTTACAATGTCGGACATTTTAAATATATTCAATGCACGTCTTGCATTTTTATTATATAAATTGCAATTATCTGCCAAAAATTTTTTATTGATGAATTCAAGAGTTAAGATTCTATTATCGGCGGCGCTGTTAAACTCATCAACCAAGACCTTATCCGCCCATTCTTTCATTATTGAAGGGACGTGTTGTTTAACAACATCTTTGGGGACAGTCGCATTATTTCTATGATTTAGTAACACAACCAAGTATGTCATGTTTTTCACATTATGTTTATTTAAAAATAATTTTCGATGACTCGAAAAATCATATTTATCAAACACACCATCATTATTTTCGGCTCTAACAGAAATAGGCTGTCGTGTATACGGTGCTGGATTATGCAATGTATTAACGCTATGTAATGTAATATATTCGTCAGTAAACATAGTTTATATATTAAAGCATTTTTTTTTTAAAAATGAAATTTACAATAATATATACAAAAGATGACAACAAGTTCAAGATTTGATGATTATGTAGATTTGTATGATAAATACAGATTAAATTACAATAATGATGTGCTAAATAATGTAATTAAATTAATAAAATCTGACATAGACATTTCGAGCATAGTTGACATTGGTGCAGGCACTGGTATTTTAACTAGACAATTATTAAAATATAAATTTAACAATTATTACGCGATAGAACCAAATAAATTAATGCAAGATAAATCTATTAAGCGTGATGTTAGTAAAAAAATTACACATATAAATGATGTATCAAACAAAACAAATGTAAAGACATCAAGTATTGATATCGTGTTTGTTGGGACTGCAATACATTGGTTTGAACCAAAAAAAACACTAAAGGAATTTAAAAGAATATTAAAAAAGAATGGGTATCTGGTTATTTTAACAAGTGGATATGTCGGGGCAATAGGCGAAGATCTATATATTTTATATCAAAGATATAAAAAACAACGAGGCAAAACAAAAAGATACAAGGCAGGATTGACAAATTACTCAAATCAATTCTATACTATAATAAGTCGAAAACCTATCAAATTATCAATAGACAAGTTTGTTGGTTTAGAGTTATCTATGTCTACTGCACCTAAACAAACAGACACACACCATCAAGATTATACACAACACTTAAAGAAAATATTCAAAAAACATTCGACTAATGGAATATTAGTTATGCAACAAAAAACAACTGCATTGATTACAAATAAATTTATATAATTTATAATAGTATTTTTTTTAAAAAATGAAATTCAAATAATGATATACACCGTGAATGATGGTTTGGGCAATCCACATTAAAGAAGACGATTTCGTAATATATCAGGTTTCACTGCAGTATTTAAGCACAATAAATCGTGGTATTATCGCACAAACTGACAACTCGAAAACATATATGTTTAACGACAACGCGGAATATTTTAATGCAATTGCATCTATGTGTACAGGATTGGACATACATGGAAATGTATTTATTGCATACTTTGCAAACGATGATTATGTATATCCAAATGGTATTGACGTCGACTATTTGTTAAATATATATCATCAATGGGTGAAGGAAAAGAAAGAAGAAGAATTATTTGTTGATTTCGACAAGTTAAATATCACCGATTCGGGTGAAGATTATGATGTTGACATTGTAGATAGTTCTGATTTCAATAAATATTATGACGATATTGATATGCATTATGGACTGTGTTGAAAATTGAATATTTTTTTCTGGTTATACTTTGTTTCTGAATTAGAAATGCTTTCCTAATACATTCCTAATACATTCCTAATACATTCCTAATACATTCCAAATACATTCGGTAAATATATGTTTAACATATGCGAGAAAACCAAATATTTTGACGCACTTGGTATGTTAAGTGTGTATAACGAAACATATGAAAGCAACTAAAGAGAAAATACAAATTGGTTTAGTCTGTGCGATATAACACGTGCAGAGTTCAAACAAAAAATTAGAGAAAAGGATGCCGAACGTCAATCTAAGTAATCTGATATAATTTTAAATATGCTACACTCATATATAAATTTTTTTTTTGTAAAACATATGGTTTAATATATTGGATTTAACAATGTCTGGATTAACAATTAATTTATTGTATTTTGGAACATCGATGGTTGCATTGATGTTAGTATGTTATTTGTTGTATTGTACTAAACGACATATATATAAAAAAGTAATTATTAATAAAGTTGGTGGTTCTAACTCAATCAATGTACAAACTAAAGACGAAGTTATTAAAATGGATCCAAATGTTTTCGAAAATCATATTAGTAGAATTAAAGCAAATCTGATTGAATTAAATGGGCAGTTTTCATCTGAAACATGCGATGATATTTTAAAACATCTGAAAAACTCAAAAACCGAAACTAATACATTTATAATTGATAATGATGTTGGTAAAGGTGATTTCTGCGATATTGACGCTAGATACAAATTAGTTGATGATTATATTATAAAGCAACACAAAAACATTAATGAAAAGATTGTTAACTATGATTCGGTTAATAGTGCGGAAAGTTTGGAGGCATTGAAAACAAAAAAATCAGTAGTAGAACTGCTGATTGATTTGGACGTTATTCTATTTTTAATTAGGTCTTCGATGTGTACAAAAGGGCAAATAAATATCAATTCATTTGATAAAATGCTATTGGCTTTATATAAAGCAAACTGCAAATCAAACAAAACAATATCACATACTATCGATAATGTAAACACAGATTACATTACTCCTTTAATCAACTTTAATCAAAAAGAAGCATTTTCGGACAACGACGATAATCTTAATTACGTTATGGGCAAAAACAAACCATTGATACTTACATCCAAATTAAACAGAGTTGGATATGATGTTGATGTTGATAACCGAGACCCAATAAACCAACGTTTGATGCTGGACAATCCTAATTCAAATTACGATCCCGTATTGGCGCTCAGTCGAAGTAATTTTTCACATTCAAGAAATAAACAATATAAACATGCAAAACTTAGAAAAACTAAAAAGATTGAGGAACAAAAGGTAAATAATAGCGACCCAAGTTTATTCTTGGATCCACGTCAAAAAAATATAGTTGATACGGGTTCGAGAACGTCATTATTTCAAGATTCTCGATAAATTTTGTTGCTATCATACCGCACTTTTATATAAACTCAATGGTTGGTTATATAAAACACCTTGATTAAATTGTAATCTTTGGTGTATATAATCGGGTTTCCTGTATTCAAGATTTGGTAATGTTATAACAGGTGGACAATTTTTTTGTCCTGTGTAAAATGATTTGTCGTATAGGTTAGTTAATAATCTAACTTCATCAGTTGTTTTTTTTACATGATGTTCTTTAGGGAGTTCATATTTATCTTTATCTGATAATTTTCGAAATAATGTGCCTTTCATACCAGTTCTATCATACCAATAATCATTCTTGTTATTCGGGTTAAATGAAGTATAGTATTCACCTAAAAAAGGTTCACGTTTGGTGTGGTTAGGGGGTTGGAACATTACAATCAATAATGCAATTAAAAATGCCAATTTAATATTCATCTAAAAATTGAAATAAGTATTATGTATATATCAAGAAGGAAAGTTTTCAATGTCAAACACCAAAAAACAAACAGATGAATCGAAAACTATGCTATATATTAAACACGAAAAACAAACAGATATGTATACGATTTCGAAAGACATATCGAAATATAGCACATATTTACATAACATGTTGGATATTGTAATGAATTGCAATGATGCTAACCCTATAGTCATAAAACATGGCGAACCTAAACATCTTGCATTTGTTGTATCTTACATGAAAAAATGCCTGGAGGAAAAAACAGAAAAACAAGCACCTGAAAAGCCATTGAAGTCGGTTCATTTATCAGTCATACTTAAAGATGAATACGAATTATTTAATAATTTAGTTAAAATCGAAGATTTTCCTAACAATATTTATGTATTGCATGACTATATGAAAGTTGCAGATTACTTGGGCTGCAAACAATTATTTGACAAGTTTTCTTCAGTTGTTGCACATATCTTAATGAATCAATCTATTGAAAAATTAAATGCAATAGTTTAAATGAACAGGCTTCAATGATTTGTAGTTTAACAAATATTTTTTTTGTTTAAAAATTGAAATATTAATATAACATATACACACAACGTATTTTATCTTTTGATAAAGTCATCGAATCATGTCAGAATTATTAACTCAAGAAAATCCTAATCGATTTGTTGTGTTTCCCATTAAATACAACGATATGTGGGAAGCATTTCAAAATCACCGCAAGGCGTTTTGGGTAGAATCAGAAATCGATTTAACTGTTGACAAACAAGATTGGTTGAAATTATCAAATAACGAAAAACATTTCATCAAATATGTTTTGGCATTCTTTGCAGCATCTGACGGAATTGTTATGGAAAACTTGGGCAATAGATTCTTTCAAGAAATCCAAATACCTGAAGCAAGATGTTTTTATAGTATTCAAATGCTAATGGAAAGCACGCATAGTATTATGTATTCTCAATTAATTGACACATATATTACAGACGCAACAGAAAAGAAAGAATTATTTAATGCGGTAGAATCAGTTCCGTCTATTAAGAAAAAGGCAGACTGGGCAATGAAATGGATTGGTTCTAACGGCAAGTTTGCTGTTAGGTTAATTGCATTTGCTGCTGTTGAGGGTATATTCTTTTCCGGGTCATTTTGTTGTATATACTGGTTAAATGAATCAGGACGGATGCCCGGGTTATGTAAATCGAACGATTTTATTGCACGCGATGAAGGACTTCATACAGATTTTGCATGCTTGTTGTATAATAAATATATAACAAATAAATTAAGTGATGAAGAAATACATGCGATAATTCAAGAAGCAGTTGAAATTGAAATAGAATTTATAACTGAATCGCTTCCATGCAATCTATTAGGCATGAATGCAAATTCTATGAAAACGTATATTAAATATGTAGCAAATAGATTACTTGTTCAGTTAAATCATAAAGAATTATTTCCAAATGTTAAACTACCATTTCAATTTATGGATAGGATTTGTTTAAGGAATAAAAATAATTTCTTTGAGTCTCGAGTGACTGAATATCAAATAAATTTAGATGAAACAAAACTTGATTCGTTAAATTTTGACGAAACATTTTAATTAGTAATATAATTTAAAATATCCATTAATATATAATATTTTTTTAATTATAATGTCTGACCCTGAAGAAAAAAATCTTACGGAACCTAATACTGAAATCGCACCTGCTACTGCACCTGCTGCAACTCCTGCTGCAACACCTGGTAAAGATCCTGCTGCAACACCTGATAAAGATCCTGATAAATTATCTCCTGCTGATAAAATAAAGATTGCTTTTTTCGTATTATGTATGATTTTCGTATTTTATAACATGTTTAAATACTTCTCGAATAAATCAATCGAAGTTGCAGCGGATGAAGCGATTATGTTATCTGAACAAGCAGCCGCTGACGGTTTATTACCGACAGATGTATTAGGTGATGTATCCAATGTATCTGGCGATGTGTTAGATGAAATGAATAAAACAACATTAAATGTTGTCGCCTTATCAAGCGAATTAAATGCGTCTGAACAAGCGGCTAAACGTAAAAAAGAAGAGGAAGAAGAAGCGGCTGAAGCTGCTCGTATTCAACGAGAGGCTGATGAATTAGAAGCAAGTATGAAAGCTGTGGATGAACAAATAAAAAGAGACCTAGAAGAGCAAGAGAAAGAGCAAATAAATATTCAGGATAAAATCGAAGATGCACACTTAGAAAATACAAGTGGTGATGTCGCGTCCCCAGGTGTGGATAGTCCTGATATACCATCAACACAACCAGAAACTGGTGATTACTATGGGGATGCACCGACTGGTTTTAAACAAG
>JAAHTH010000038.1_pt5 | contig 20419 bp, 12 predicted proteins | sample 6116091 | NCBI WGS metagenome assembly JAAHTH01 (sample SAMN13939990, study PRJNA603662) | sponge metagenome | isolation source: marine sponge | host: Mycale hentscheli | place: New Zealand | collected 2006 | reverse complement strand
GTTCAAAATGTAAGACATGATGTTTCTGCCATGTCAGGAACACAAATTGATTTCTTAAATGACCAAGTACAAACAATGGGTTTTTCGGCTTCATTAACATTAGGTGCAACAAATAATTCAGCGGCAGGTAGAAGTAAAACATTAAAAATGTCTAATACAAGTGGTTCATCACAAACATTAGCATTTCCTGCTGGTTGGACATTTGTAGGAACAAAACCAACAGAACAAGCAGGAGGAAAAGATGCAATACTCACAGTAACTTGCTTCGGTTCTGGCGATGCTAATATCATAGCAGCTTACGCAGTAGAGGAGTAATAAATGTCTCATAGAGACTCTCCAATTAAAAAGAATAAGGAATTAAATAAACCAATGGATATTATGAATGTTGGATTTGTTGGAGTTGCAGGTGCTAGTGGTGGAAGTTTTATAATAGCAACAGGGGGAACTGTATATACCGTAGGCGATTATAAAACTCATAAATTTACATCATCAGGAAACTTGGTAATAACTGATGTGCCATCAGGTGCAACGTGTGAAGTTCTAGTTATTGCTGGCGGTGGTGGCGGCGGTGGACTTCATGGAGCTGGTGGTGGAGCTGGTGGTTTAATTTATCATGGAACTTATACACCAACAACAGGCACTAAATCTGTCACGATAGGAGCTGGTGGAGCTGGTGGATCTAATCTTGGTTATGGCAGTAATGGTAATAATTCAACATTTGATGGTTTTACAGGATTTGCTGGTGGTGGTGGTTCTTATTCTTCTGGAGGAGGTCATGCAACTGTTGGAAATGATGGTGGCTGTGGTGGAGGTTCATGGGTAACAACTTCTACAAGTTCCTCAACACAAACAAGCAATAATGGTGGAACAGGATATGGTTTTGGTTCTGTAAGTTGTGGTGGAACAAATTCAACATCATCAGGTGGTGGCGGAACAGGTGCATTACCAACAGCAGGAACTTGGGGTGGTGGTGGTTCAGGTGGAGATGGTCGAGGTGGTTCAGGTGTTAATGTTAATACTATTTTAAAAGAAGGTCAAGCTGGTGTAGAAGAAACCACAGGAAATTGGTATATTGGTGGAGGAGGTGGATCTATTTCATCAGCTCCTCAAACTACTGGAGGAAAAGGTGGTGGTGGAGCTGGTGGAGATAACCAATCTCCTCAAAACGAACCCGAAGCTGGTGTTGCCAATACAGGAAGTGGTGGCGGAGGTGGTTATACTGACGGTTATGGTTCAGGATATAGAACAGGAGCTCCTGCTGGTTCAGGTGTTGTATTAGTGAGGTATCAGTATCAATGACAAATTTCGCAGAAGTAATAGATGGTATAGTAACTAAAGTAATAGTTGCTGAACAGGATTTTATTGATGGGTTACCTAACAAAGAACAATGGATTCAAACCTCATACAATAATAATATAAGGAAGAATTATGCTGGTGTAGGATATTCTTATGATGAAGCAAGAGATGCATTTATTCCACCAAAACCATTTGATTCTTGGACATTAAACGAAGAAACTTGTAATTGGGAAGCACCAACACCTTATCCTGATGATGGTCAAATGTATAATTGGGATGAAATTGAAGGATGGGTATTACTTAGATATATATATCAATAGATGTAGTTAATGTATAATGAACTATAACAAGGAATGTCCATGTTGTCATTGGAAGTTTTTCGTATCAGAAACATATGACAAACACGCAGTATGTGTGAAATGTGGTAGCATATTTGAATAAAATATTATTATATACTAGTAATTCTATTTAATTTATATGCCTGATATAGTAGCCGATGGAGACAATCTAGGAGATCATATTGCAACAAAATCCTTCAAGCAGATAAAGGGTTCTGACGTAGCAAGTGGAGATGCAGTAACACTAGGATTCGGTGGAAATACATTCGATATTACAGGTACGACAACAATAAATCACATTAACAATACTAATTGGGTTGTAGGAAGTGTAGTAATTTTACACTTTGACGGAGCCGTAACACTTACACATAACGCTGGTGGACTTTCAGGAAACGAGGCAAATATTTTACTTTCAGGAGATGCAAACTTTACATCTTCAGCAGGAGATGCATTGTCTTTTGTTTTACACGATTCAACCAATTGGGTTGAAGTAAGCAGAAACGTTCCAACATCATCTTATACAGCACCAACTTTGGGAAGTACAGTTCTTGCATCTGGTGCAACAGTTTCAACAGTTGCAGGATTGACTTTAACTTCTCCAACACTTACAACACCAGCATTGGGAACTCCAGCAAGTGGGGTTGCAACAAATCTGACTGGAACAGCATCTGGCTTGACATCTGGCACTGTAACAACAAATGCAAACTTGACAGGAGATGTAACAAGTTCAGGAAATGCAACAACAATCGCAGTTGATGCAGTTGACATTCCAATGTTGTCTGCAACAGGAACAGCAAGTTCATCAACATATCTTAGGGGAGACAACTCATGGCAACCAATATCTTCAACACCAACAGAAGCATTCATAATTTCAGCTTCTGATGAGACAACTTCATTACAAGCAGGAACAGCAAAGACAACATTCAGAATGCCATATGCATTTACACTTACAGCAGTAAAAGTTTCTTTAACAACTACGTCAAGTAGTGGAAATCCAACAATTGACATTAATGAAAGTGGAACAAGTATTCTATCAAGCCCTGTTGCAATAACAGCAGGACAAAAAACTGCAACTGCAACAGTAGGAGATTCCTCATTGGCAAATCTAGCAGAAATAACAGTTGACATTGATAGTGCTGGAAACAATGCAACTGGACTCAAGGTTTATCTAATAGGAACTCAGACATAGTGAGGTAATTATCATGGTTATGATGACAAACCCATTTGTAAAATTTCCAAACCAACCAACGGATAATTTCTTTGAAAGGTTAGGTGGAAGTACACTTAGAAAAGACAGCACTCTAACATTTCAAGATGACTTTAGTTCTGATAATTGGTCAGATACAGGTTCAGGTGTTGGCGTGTCAGGTGGGCAAAATGGTGGTACATTTTCTAGAGGTTCAACTAATCATGGTTCACATTATGATTTAGGTGCAGGTAATGTTTCTGACACACAATGGGTTTGTAGATTTAAATTAGTTATAACAACAATGGCTTCTGCAACTAATACAGTAGCAATAGGATTATCAGATAACGATACAAATGGTATGAACGCTTCCAGAGATGGATTAGGAATAGGTATTGGATATGACGGTGGAGCAACATACAGGGTATTATATCCAAATAGTACAACATGGTATTCTGCAACTGCAACAATGACACCTACACCTGCTTCATCTACGACAAGATGGATTGAGATGATTCGTGATTCTGCAACAAGTTTTACCATAAAAATATACTCTGATGAATATTCTACTTTAGTAGCAAATGGAACAACAACCCAAACAATCAGTTCAGGTGTAACAGGATTAAGATATATTGACTTACAGGCTATGAATGATGGTGGTTCAGGTGGTTCAACCGTGTTACATATTGATGATTTGAAATTTTACAACGGTGTAACAGAATTATCAGAAGTTGGAATAAACCAGCATTTCATTGAATGGTTCAGTGGCAAACAACTTTCTAGCTATTGGGGTACAGGAAATACAGGAGGTGGTGGTTCAGGTGCTATGACAGATGAAGTTGATGGTGGGTATAAAATGTCATCAGCATATAATAATTCATTAAACGGAATACATTTCAGCGATAAAAGAAAGTATAGTCCAACAGGAAGTGTGTGTATTTTAACACTAAAAAGACAAACTGCAACAAGTTCAAATGATGCTGTTAGAGGTGGATTTGTAAATACATTTACAGGTTCAACAAATTATGCTTATGTTCAGGATAATGAATCTGCAACATACAAAACATTAAAAACAGCAGATGGTTCAACTGAATATTCTGCAAATTCAACAATAGCTGTAGATACTGTTTGGCATAATTATAAAATTGAATTGAAATCCTCAACAATAGATTGGTCAATAGACGGTGTTACACAAGCAACAGTAAGTAATGTTCCACAGAGTTCCACAAAATTACAACCAATGAGTGCAGGTGGAAATCTTACAACTGCCAATGGTACACCCGAAGGTAGAATCAGATACTTGGAGTGCTATAACACATGACCAAATCAATATACGACCAACTTGTAACAAGTAACACAAATTCATTAGTGTATAACGTATCAACAGGTGGAAGTCACTTTAATGGAATGGCTAGTAATGCACCATCAGGGGGTGTTCGTTCTAGAACAGGTGTTAAGATATTAGCAAATTTTGCAGGTATAGGTTCAAAGATACAAAATGTTACGATTGGAATTAGAAAAAATGGAACAGTTAGTGGACTTGTAAATATACAATACATAAACTCAAATTATATTGTTTTGGCTACTGCTTCAATGAACGCCAGTGATTTAGGTACTGGAGATAAAGATACATATAATTTCAAGTTATCATCACAGGTCACGATAGCATCAGGAGACAGGTTGTTAATACAGTATAGTGGAACAGCATGGAGTAATGGTGTTATATTAAACGGTGCAAGTGGAACTGCACCAACTAATACAAGTTATACTTATGAAGGAACATTAAATTCAAATTCATTCACAGAAGCAGCTGGTGTTCCAATGATGTCATTTGATTCAGTACTGTCAGGTGTGACAAGACAAAGAGTCGTAGAAAACTTTACTGGAACTGGTTTAGATACTGACAGATGGCAATTAACACATAGTATAGGCAATGACGGTAATTCTCCAAATGGTATGGCAGATAGTATAGACGGTGGATTTCAATGGACTACACATAATTCCAACACAGGATATTACGGACAATTAAATTTCAATGCAAAAAGACAATTTAATCCAATATCATCAGCATGGATAGCAGTAACTAGAAATCATACGACAACTAATACTGCTCACTATGCAGGGTTGCATGAGAACTCTTATTTTATGATAGGAGCAAATGGAAACAATACATACTTTAAATTAGATACAAGAAATGACACACAGGGTTCAGGCAATACAGATACAAGTATTGCATCAGATATTAACTGGCATACTTGGAAAGGAGAAACTGACGGTGTAACTGTATCATTATATGGAGATGGTGTTCTTGAAGCAGAACGAACATACCCTATACCATCAACTGCCACAGGAAATTTAGAGCCATTCTTCCAAGTATATAATGTTAGTAGTGGAACTTCCAAAACATCATCAATAAGATATTTTGAGGCGTATAACACATGATCTTGGAAAAAAAAATAGCAATATCATTCTGGGTAGGAGTATTTTTATTAGGTATTACTACAATTCTTGTTATTGGAGGTTATAAATAATGGTATTTGATTCCGTTTATGAGATGACAAATGATCTTAAAGATATAAGAAAACAACATTTTTGGAGTTATTTCGATGGTTCACAATTAGGCCCAACAACAAAAGTGTATCAAACTAATACACTTTCACTTACAACAAATTCTCACAGAGTAGCTTCTTCACTTCATAATACATTTTCATCAGGTAGTAGTGGTCAAGGTAATTGGTATGCTTATTCTAGTGATTCTAGTGGTTATAGAGGAGCTCAACAATATACAGCAAGTCAATTCTCATCAATTCCTAGTGGAGCAACAATTTCAGGAGTTAGATATTCAGGTGGATCTCAAAGATATTACGGAGCTCAAGCAAATCCGAAATTAGTCGGAATGTCAACTGCTCCAAATTCACATACATCTGTTAGTAGTTTTATTAGTGATGTTCAAGGCAGTTCTACTGTATATGTTGCTGACTCTGGATTTGCAGATTCAACTTATACAGGTAATGGTGGAACTGCTGTTCCGTTTACAGATACTTTCAATTCAACAGGTGTGACTTATGTTGCAAATGCAATAGCAAATGGAGATGATGTATTTTTTGGATTCCAATCAACAGATGTATCAGGAAACACAGGTTACTATGGATTTAATTTAACAGGAACAAGTCAGTCAAAATTGGAAGTAGATTATCAAACTCAAGTTGATACAGGAACATTGTGGAATTTAAATACAAGTGGAAATTCATCAGGTACAAGTTCCATGACAGATGAAGGATTTACCATAAAAGGTTATAACAGTATTACATTAAACGCAGGAAATTTTTCAAATCCAGTTCCAATTAGACAGTTTTCTAATTTAGGAAGTCAATGTGTTGCAGTAGTTAGAAATGAGCAGAATTCATCTAGTGGAATTGCATTGGTTGGAATGGGAGATGGAGTTACATGGTCAGATCCAACAGCAGGAAAACTCTCTCATACAAATTCTATGGCTTGTGAAATTGGTGGTTCAACTCATATAAACTTACAAACAATTGGAAGTGGAACAGGTAGTGCTAGAATTAACACGAGTCAAACAAATGATACAGATTGGCATACGATAAAACTTGAGGCAAGTTCTTCAAATGGAACTTCTTGTACTAATGTGGAATTATTATTAGATGGAAATTTATCTGCAACTAATGCAACTGCAAATCAATTACCACAAACAAAAATGTCTCCTGCAATAGAATCAAGAATACACGGCAATAATGTTCATGTAAGATATTGTGAGGCATATAACACATAATGAACGAAAGCAAGATAAAAAAAGTAAGTGTAAAGTTTCCAAACTTTGTAAACAAGAACAGTGTTGAATATGAGGGTAAACGAATTGTATTAAAACTTCCAGAAATTCAGAACATCAATAATCGAATATATTCAGAATTATTTTCAGGTGCATCAGGAATGTCAGTTGGAGCAAAGAATCTTCCAAGAATTGAGGGATTCAACTGCACATGGAGAAATGACGAGAAAAACCCACAGTTCACAATAGCCCAATTTACTTTCGCAAGTGGAGAGGAAAGAAAGGTTATGAAAATCGTGGAAAAATACGGTGGAACAGTAATAGAGTCAAGAGCAGATCTAAATCAATGGGCATTTGATGAAACTAACCTATCTGGAAACAGTTATCAGGTAGAGAACGTAAATGAAACGCTAGGCACAAGATAAAATTATATTTTAATACTACAATTTAGCAATATTTCTTATAAATGCAATACAATGTATTAGATAAATCCCAATTCAATGGTGTAACAAGATGCCTTATAGATTTATCGTAATCCTATCTATAAGAGGTATATTTTAGATGCCCTATTTAGGTTTTACCTTATCCAATGCTCACCAAAGAGATGTCAGTCATATTGTTGGATCTGACGGAGTTACATTCAAAATTGATGCAGATCTTAGACAGGGAGAATTCTTTACAGTAGATGCAGTTCTTACAACCAAGCCTACTCCAATGATTTATTCTGACAATCACTTGAGAGATATTACCCCAATATTGTTATCAACCCCACCACCAGCAGAAACATTCAGCGTTGATGCAGTCCTTACAACTGTTCCAGTCTATTACAGATTTGACAATAACCACTTGCATACTATTCAAGCAATTTTAGCTTCTTCAGAAACTGGAGTTCAAATAAAATTAGATGCAATATTATCCAGTAGACTTTCTAAGACATTTGCAATAGATGCAACACTTACAACTATTCCAGTTCCTTATCGTTACATCAATACTCACTTACATGACATTATCCCAATCATAAACTCTACTGCAAGTGGAGTGTTATTCAAAGCAGATTCAAGACTTGTTGAAAGATACAACAAGACATTCAAATTGGATGCAGTTTTGAAATCACAGCAGTCATTCAATTTTACTATTGATTCTTACATTGAAGAAGAACAAAGCAAAGCATTCAGCATTGATGCATACATACGAAAAGAGTTTGATGAGACATTTACAGCAGATGCATTTGTCAGAAAAGTCACGCCAAAGACATTCACAATAGATTCTTATCTAAAGAAATCTGACATACAAACTGCAAAGATAGATGCTTATCTACTTGAACCATTCACAGAAATATTTACTGTTGATGCATTTGTCAGAAAAGTTACACCAAAGACATTCACTGTTGATTCAATAGTTAGACTTACAGCAACCGAAACATTTGCAGTAGATGCAACACTGATTGCAACACAGTCTTTCAACTTTACTGTTGATGGATTTATACAAGATGAATTTACTGCAACTGCAACGATAGATTCCTTCATACGCGATACGTTTGAGGAAACATTCAAGATTGACTCAACATTGCTATTAGTTGGAACAGAGACATTCGCAGTCAATGCAACTCTTACAACCGAACCAGTCTATTACAGGTTCGATAACAATCACTTGCATACGATTCAGGCAATTCTTAGTTCCACTTCAAAGGGAATATTATCAAAGGCAGACTCAATTCTAGTTGACAGAAAGACAAAGACATTTGCAGTTGACTCTTTCCTACGCGAAAGCCAGTCAATTAACTTTACAATAGATGCATTTGTTGAAGAAGAAAAGAGCAAGAGTGTAGTAGTTGATTCCTTCATACGCGACACGTTCACTGATACATTCAGTATAAACGCAACATTAACTACAATACCTGTACCTTATCGTTACATCAACACTCACTTGCACGACATCATTCCAATCGTCAATTCTACTGCAACAGGTGTTCAAGTAAAGGTTGATTCAATTCTAGTTGACAGAAGAACAAAGACATTCACATCAGATGCAACACTAGTTGCAACATTTACTGAAACATTCAAGATTGACTCATTCCTTAAGAAGTTTGACACACAAACTGCAAAGATAGATGCTTACTTGCAAGACACATTCAGTGCAACTTCAACGATAGATTCCTTCTTACGCAAACAACAGACATTCAACTTTACTATTGATGCATCTGTTGAGGAAGATCAAACTAAACTATTCAGCATTGACTCATTAGTACAGAAAGAGTTTGTTGACACATTTACTGTTGACTCTTTCTTGTCAGAAACAACCGACAAGGTATTTACAGTAGACTCATTCATCAGAAAACAAACTGACAAGACATTTGCAGTAGATTCTTATCTATTGAAAGAAACAACTGAAACATTAACAATAGATGCATTTGTGGAAAAACAGTTTACTGAAACATTTGTTGTTGATTCATTTGTAAGAAAGACAGATACAGAAATATTTGTCATAGATGCATTCATACGCGAGACACAATCTTTCAACTTCACAATCGATTCATTCGTAGAAGATGAGTTTACAAGAACATTGACAGTTGATGCATTTGTGCAAAAAGCATTCACAGAATCATTTGCAGTAGATTCTTTCCTTAGAAGAACACCAACAATCACATTAAAGACAGATTCATTGTTAGTCAATAGAATAAGACCTACATTCAAGATTGATTCTGAGTTAAGAGACAGATATGATAAAACATTCACAGTGGATTCAGTCCTTACAACCAAGCCTACACCAATGATATATTCAGATAACCACCTACGCGATATTACGCCTATACTAGCCTCAACTGCAAGTGGAGTTCTATCAAAAGTAGATGCAACATTAATGTTGAGATCAACTGAAACATTCACAGTAGATTCATTTATCAAAAAGTTCGATGTCCAGACTGCAAAGGTAGATGCATTCCTTAGAACAGAACAGACAAAGACATTCACAGTGGATTCCTTCATAAGAACATCTAACACATTCAATTTCACAATAGATTCACAAATTGAAAAAGACTTTACAAAGACATTCACATTGGATTCATTCGTACAGAAAGAATTTGCAGAAACATTCACTGTTGACTCATTTGTTAGAAAACAACTAACTACCACATTTGCAGTAGATTCATTCTTACGCGAAACAAAATCCACAAGTTTCACAGTTGATTCATATCTAAGAAATTCATTTGACAAGACATTTGCAGTTGACACATTCCTTGTAAAAGAAACACCAAAGACATTCAGTGTAAATGCAACTCTTACGACAATTCCAGTTCCATACAGATATATCAATACACACCTTCACGACATTATCCCAATTGTCAATTCAACTGCTTCTGGTATATTGGTAAAGGTTGACTCAGTATTAGTTGACAGATATGATAAGACATTCAAGGTTGACTCATTCATTACAAAAGAAACATTAAAGACATTTGCAGTTGACTCATTCCTACGCGAGACTCAATCATTCAACTTTACAGTTGATGCATTTGTAGAAGATGAATTTACCACAACTGCATTGGTAGATGCATTCATACGAGATTCATTCGATGAGACATTTGCAGTAGATTCATTTATCAGAACACAATCTGACAAGGCATTTACAGTAGATTCATTCCTTGTAAAATCAACAGACAAGACATTTACTGCTGATTCATTCCTCAAGAAGTTTGACATACAAACTGCAAAGGTTGATGCATTCTTACGCGATACGTTTGAGAAAACATTCAAGATTGATGCAGTTCTACCAACTACACGCAAGACATTCAGTGTAAACGCAACTCTTACGACAGTTCCAGTATATTACAGATTCGATAACAACCATATTCACACTATACAGGCAATTCTTAGTTCCACAGAAAAAGGAGTTCAGATAAAGGTTGATTCAATATTAGTTGAAAGAAAGGATAAGACATTTGCAGTTGACTCATTCATTAGAAGAACACCAACAAAGACATTCACAGTAGATTCATTCATAAAAGCAGAAGAAACAAAGACATTTGCAGTAGATTCTTTCCTACGCGAAACCCAATCATTCAATGTAACAATAGATGCATTTGTTGAAAATGAAGATACCAAACTATTCAGTATTGACTCATTCCTACAAAAAGAATTTGCAGAGACATTTGTATTAGATGCATTTACAGAAAAATCAACCGACAAGACATTCACAGTTGATTCATATCTACGAGATTCATTTGACAAGACATTCAAGATTGATTCGTATCTAAGAAGAACAGTTGACAAGGTATTTGTTGTAGATACATTCATACAAGATACATTTGAAAAGGCATTTACAGTAGACTCATTCGTAGAAAAACAACAAACAAAGACATTTGCAGTTGATTCCTTCCTACGCGAGACACAATCTTTCAACTTTACTATTGACGGATTTGTGGAAGATATATTTACTGCAACTACACTCGTGGATTCATTCTTACGTGATACATTCACAGAAACATTTGCAGTAGATGCATTTACCAGAAAAGTAACTGACAAGACATTTGCAGTAGATTCAATATTGGTTGACAGAAACACATCAACTGTTTCAATAGATTCAATACTAGTTGACAAAAATGAAAAGACATTTGCCATTGATGTGGTATTAACTACAAAACCAACACCAATGATATATTCAGACAACCACCTTAGAGACATCACTCCAATACTTGCTTCAACTGCTTCTGGTGTACTAACTAAGATAGATGCATTCTTGAGTTTGAGATCAACTGAAACATTCAAGGTTGATGCATTCCTTGTCAAACCAACACCAAAGACATTTACAGTTGACTCACATATATTGAAACAAACTGACAAGACATTTGTTGCAGATGCATTCATCAAGAAGTTTGATGTTCAAACAGCAAAGATTGATGCTTATCTGTTAAAACAATCTGATAAAACATTCACAATGGATGCATTGATTAGAGATATTACATTAAAGACATTTGCAGTAGATTCATTACTACGTGGAACACAGTCATTCAACTTCACTGTAGACGGATTCATACAAGATGAGTTCACATCAACAACATTAGTAGATTCAGTGTTACGCGAAACATTCGAGGAATCATTTACAGTTGACTCATTGATTAGAAAGATTACACCAAAGACATTCAAGGTTGACTCAATAATCATATACAAACAAACTGATGCATTCGCAATAGATTCAACATTGGTTGACAGAAACAGTAAGACATTCAGCATAAACGCAACACTCACAACCAAACCTACACCAATGATTTACAGTGACAATCACTTACGCGACATTACTCCAATCATTGCTTCAACTGCAAGTGGTGTATTGATAAAGGTAGATGCATTTGTAAGAAAATCAGAAACTGAGACATTTACAGCAGATGCATTTGTAAGAAAATCAACACCAAAGACATTTGTTGTAGATTCCTTCTTACGCGAAGAACAGGACATAACATTCAAGGTTGATTCCTTCCTACGCGAGACTCAAGCATTCAATGTAACAGTCGATGCATTCATTGAGGAAGAAAAAACAAAATCATTAATTGTTGATGCATTCGTTAGAAAAGAATTTGCAGAGACATTTACAGTTGACTCATTTGTCAGAAAGGTAACTGATAAAGCATTCACAGTGGATTCATATCTACTTGCAACTGAGACAGAAACATTTACAATCGATTCATATTTGAGAAAACAACATGATAAGACAACAGTTGTGGATTCATTCCTTGTAAAAGAAACTGATAAGACATTCAGTATCAATGCAACATTGACTACAATTCCAGTTCCATACAGATACATCAACACTCACTTGCACGATATAATTCCAATTATAAACTCTACTGCAAGTGGTGTATTGTCAAAGGTAGATGCAAGATTAGTCAAGAGATCAACTCCAACATTCAAGATTGACTCATTCCTTGTCAAACCAACTGACAAGACATTTACAGTTGATGCATTCATACGCGAAACTCAAGCATTCAATGTTACTATCGATTCATTCATAAAAGATGAATTCAGTACAACCACAGTAATTGATGCTTTCATACGCGATTCATTTGACGAAACATTCAAGATTGATTCAACAATACTACTAATTGGATTAAAGACATTCAGTGTCAATGCCACATTAGTTACTGAACCTGTTCCATACAGATTTGACAACAACCACCTTCACACGATCCAAGCAATTCTAGCTTCATCCAAGACAGGTAAATTGTCAAAGGTAGATGCAATATTAGTTGACAGAAATGTAAAAACATTTACAGTTGACTCATTCCTATCTAAATCTAAGGATAAGACATTTACAGTTGACTCATTTGTGAGAAAACCAACTGACAAAACATTCATAATAGATGCATTCATACGCGAAGAACAGTCATTTAACTTCACAATTGACGGATTCATACAGGAAGAACAAACAATATCATTCCTTGTTGACTCATTCCTACGCGAGACATTCGAGGAAACATTCAAGGTAGATTCGTTCATCAGAAAACCAACTGACAAGACATTTACTGTTGATTCATATCTTGTAGAATCTAAGGATAAGACATTCACAATTGACACATTCTTGTCAAAAGCAACTGACAAAACATTTACAATTGACGTATATCTAAGAATATCAAATGACAAGACATTCAAGATTGACTCATTTGTAGAAAAAGAAACAGAAAAGATATTTACAGTTGACACATTCTTGTCAAAAGCAACTGACAAGACATTCAAGATTGATGTATTCTTGTCCAAAGCAACTGACAAGGTATTTACAGTAGATGCATTTGTTAGAACACAATCTGAGAAAACATTCACAGTAGATTCATTATTACAAGAATTGAACAGATCAACTACATTCGTATTGGATGCATTCACACAAGAACAGAAATCAATCACAATAGATATTGATGCATTTGTTAGAAAGGTTGATGACAAGATATTCACAGTAGATGCATTCGTGCAAAAAGCAACTGAGAAAGCATTTACAGTAGATTCTTATCTTAAAGGATTTGACATACAAACTGCAAAGGTTGATGCATTACTATCCAAGCAATTCACTGAAACATTTACAATAGATGCAGTATTGGCAAACAGAAACGAGACATTCACGATTGACTCAACTCTAGTTGACAGAAATGACAAGACATTCAAGGTTGACTCCTTCCTACTCGAAACCAAATCAATCAACGTTACAATTGACTCATTCATACAACAATTGAACAAATCAATTACAACTGATATTGATGCATTCATTAGAAAGGTAACTGACAAGGCATTTACAGTAGATTCATTCGTACAAGCAACACAGGCATTCAATTTCACAATTGACTCATTTGTTGAGAAAGAAAAGACAAAATCATTCACAGTAGATGCATTTGTTAGAAAAGAATTTGAGGAAACATTCGCTATTGACTCATTCATAAGAACACAATCTGACAAGGTATTTACAGTTGACTCATTCATAAGAAAATTAGAAACTGAAACATTTACTGTTGATGCATTCGTAAGAAAGCCAACTCCAAAGGCATTTACTATTGACTCATATCTACGTGCAATACAAGCATTCAATGTATCAGTAGACGGATTCATACAAGATGAATTTACTGCAACTACACTTGTGGATTCATTCATACGCGATGAGTTTACTGAAACATTCACATTAGATGCAATATTGCCAACAAGATACGAATTTACAGTTGATTCCTTCCTCATAAAGACAACTGACAAGACATTCAAGATTGACTCATTCCTAACGGAAGCTGGATATTCAACGTTATCAGTAGATGCATTCCTTGTAAAAGCAACTGATAAGACATTCACAATTGATTCATTCTTGTATAAACCATTACAAGCAACTGTAAGTATTGATGCATTTATCAGAAAACAAACTGACAAGACATTTACAATAGATTCATTCTTAACATCTGCAAAACAACATACAATAAAGGTTGATGCTTATCTACGCGATACTGCTAAATCACAAACAATAACCGTTGATGCATTCCTTAGAAGAACTGTATCCCCAACAATCTCTGTAGATGCATTCATTATGAAACAATCTGATGAAGCATTTACAATTGATTCATTCATTAGAAAACAAACAGATGAAGAATTTACAATTGACTCATATCTAAGAAAAACCGTATCTCCAACATTCAAGGTAGATTCATATCTATTGAAACAGACCGACAAGACATTCAAGATTGATTCATTCTTAACTGAATTTGGATATTCAACGTTATCAGTAGATGCATTTATTGTTGAAAATAATAAGACAAAAACATTTACTGTTGACTCATTCATCAGAAGATCAGTTGACAAGACATTCAAGATAGATGTATTCTTACGCGATACAGATACTGTTGTAACAATCTCAGTAGATGCATTCCTTAGAAAATCAGAAACTGAAACATTCAAGGTAGATGCATTTATTGTGGAACCAACTGACAAGACATTCAAGGTAGATGCATTCCTTAGAAAGCCAACTGACAAGACATTCAAGATAGATGCAATATTAAGACCAGCAAGTTCATTCACAGTAGATGCTTATCTTAAAAAGGTAGACGATGTAACATTCAAGGTTGATGCTAGTTTAATCTTTGCAGTCAAATTCACTGTAGATGCTGTATTGATAACTACTCCAAGTCAAGGAATAAACGGAGATTCAGTTATAATGCCAACTGTAGACGATATAAGTGTAATATTGGTTGAAATTGATGGAGAATCAGGAATACTCCCAACAGTTTCAGATGAAAGTGGCGTACAATAAACAATTAATTAATATGTTTAAATATCAAAAAGCCAACATTTTAGTATGAGTGCTATCACGCCTGTAGTAAAAGTAGGGGATTTAGGAACTGCATTTGACATAACTGTCAAACAACCAACAAATCCTGCTGATCCTTCTGGTGCTAAAACTGCAATAGACTTTAGTCATGCAGATTATGTTGGTGCAACATACCAATTTGAATTTGAAAAGCCAAACGGAAAAAGACTGGCTTTAGTCACTGCAACTAAAAAAGATGCAGCTAATGGAATTTTAACTTACACAACTGCAACAAATGTTGCTAGTATTTTTGATGCAAACAGAAGATGGAAGATCAGACCAATTATTACAAAGTCAACATCAAATGGTGGATCATCTTTTAGAGGTACATGGGTGGGATTTACAGTTGGAGATTAAAACAACTAATTTAAATACTATATATCGAATAACATTTATAAGGGATATATAATGGCAGTACCAAAGATTTTCCAAACATTTAACAGTTTACTCGGTGGTATTGTTCGTAAGCGAAACGCAACAATAGTCGGCCCAAGTAAGCAGTTAGTCGGTGAATTTCCAGAAGTAGACTTTGAAAGATTATACGAATATTATCATCATTGGGATCAAGTTAAGACGGCAGTAGATGTAATGCACCAAAAATTCAGGGGAAGTGAAATATCAATAAAATCCAATAATGAATACTTTAACGTGTTTATAGAAAAATGGTGGGATATAGCAAATGCTGAAAAGAAGTTTTCACAATATATTTACTCATTATTAATTACAGGTTCTGCTATAATGGAACTTCAATATACTCCTGACGGAAGAATAGGAAATATTGAACAAATTCCAATGCAGACAATTTACAGAATGTTCAGGGATCAATTTGGAAACGAGTTAAAATTAGTCCAGATTGTAGACGGTGTATTCAAAGAATTGGATCCACAATTTTTTATTCATCATTCAATTAACAATCCAGATAGACAGGCATTTGGTAAATCAATGTTCCATACATTGGCAAGTCCAAGACCGATAACAGGAACAGTAGATCCAATTACTGGAGACTCAATCAATGCAGACAGAAACACAATGTCATTGTTAGATGCACAAGCAGTTCTTCAAAATGCAGAAATTGAGATAAAGAAAAAGATGGCAAAACCAAGACTTGTCGTAAGTGCAAACGGTATGCCTAGAGAACAAATGGAACAAATACAATCTGAAATGGCAGATGAGAATACTGACCAATATATTTGGATTTTTGACAAGCCAGTACAAAGTGCAGAATTACAAATACAACCACAGGGGAAATACAATGAATATGGAAAGAATGTAGATTCACATATTGACATAGGAACTGTTTTTGCAAGTAATGTAATTACCAATCCATCAGGATTTAGTTACAGTGGAGGTCAAACACCATTAGATGTTTTAGATCAAAGAATGATAGATCTCCAAAGTGAACTTTCAGAAGTAATGAGAGACAGATTAATCAAACCACTTGCTGAATCATGGGGTTTCAAAGAATTTGACTTGATGGAAGTCAAGATTACATTTACACCTATTGTTAAACGACTTACAATGGAAGATATTAGAGGATTAGATCCAGAAGCAGTTTCAGCAAAAGAGAAACGTGAACTTTATAAAAAATTGAATATTCAACTGGATGACAATGTTTGGGAAGAAGCCAAGAATGAGCAAAAAGAACAACAAGCAGGAGCAATGGGTGGAATGGGTGGAATGCCACCTAATGGACAACCACCAGTAGAACCACCAACTGATCCGTCAATACCAGCACTTCCAGCTCCAGTAGATGGAGAAGATGAGAAAGAGCCAAGCACAGCAGGATCAGTAAAACCTGTACCAATTAGTGAACCAAAAACAGGTGTCAAAGATGAATTCACAATAGATGCACCAAAACCAGATAATCCATCTCCACCAAAATTAGACCAAAGAAAACCCGAAGGAGAAGTATTTGTAGATAAAATGATTAAACAGATTGCAAATGAATCAACCTTGTCAACTAAACAAAAACTTGATATGCTAAAGGCATTTGAAAGAATACCATTAGCACCAAATGCAGTCAATACTTCAACAGATTTATATGTTGGTCAAGGTGTTGATCAAGAAGGAGTTCCAGAAATCACTGATCCATCAATCAGGGATGAGTACGGACTTGGTGTTGATGCAGAACAGGAACAGGAATTGCCACCAACAGCACCGATTAAAAATGCAACTGTTAAAGATATTGCAACATTACAACCAGAAGATAATACTAAAGGAAGATTTACAAATACAGTAGACGAAGATGTTGAATTAGAAACTGTAAGTGAAGATGAATATAACAAGCATATAGGCAACTTTACTCAGGGTGGAACAGGAGATGGTGGAATTAACAAAGACAGTGACGGTTCGTACAATGACCTGATTGATTCCAAACAAGAACTTGAAAGAACACCAGAGGAAGGAAATACTGCAATAGAAGATCCACACGCAAGACCAGTACAGGAACCAATGGTCAATATGAGTGGTGGAAGTGATCCAATTCCAGATAATACTAAAGATCAGATTATAGGATCAAATGACGATGACGAACAACCAATAGTTCCAAGTGAAGGAGATCCAGATGACGAGGAAGAAGAAAGAAAAATATCCAAAGAGTCAATGGATGAAGATGATGAGGAATATGAATGGGAAGAAGAATTTGGAGATAAAAAAGATGTAATATATGGAGAAGATCCATTGACAAGTGGAACAAGCGAAGATCCAAATCCAGAATTAGACCAACCACAAAAAGGTCAAGCACAGTTAGATGACACACCACTCCAAGAAGAACCAACAACTGACTTTGACAAAGACGTAGTTGGAAGCAGTGATCAAGTAAGATTGCAAATGGATGAAGAAACAGGAGAAAATCCTTCCGATATGCTACAAAACAACTCAGACACAATTATGGATAATACAGGACTTAACGTTAAACCAGAATATGAAACAGTTTCAGAAGATGACTTTATGAAACGAACTCAAGATGGTTCAAACCCACTTGAAGAAGAAGGAGAGCCATTGCAAGACGGCATGGTTATGAAACCAGAAGATGTTCAGCAAACTGAACCAGAAGGATTCATACGTGGAACTAACATAGTACCACAGGAAAAAGAGCCATTAGAAGAAGATGAAATTGGAACTGGTTTAACTAGTGACGATATGAATGATCCAACTTTATCTGGAATAGACGAGGAAGAAGTAGATCCAAACTTGTTGCATCAAGATCCTGAGACTGGAAGAAATTATACTGACCTTACTGATGAACAAGGAAACGAGGTTCCAGATCTAAGATTTGATCAAAACCCAGATTCCACAGACCAACAACCAGAAATTGAGTTAGAGTTTGAGATTGTTACAAAAGAGGAATATGAATCACACTTAGACACTGCAATGACTCAAGATGAGTTTGATGCAGAACTTCAAAATCCAACAGGAGAAGAACCAGTAAACCCATTTGAGGAAGAACCAAAAGAAAACCCATTTGATAATAAAACAGAAGATATACCAAAAGAAAATCCATTTGAGGAAGAATCAAATGAAGAACCAAAGAAAGAAAAAAAATCTGATGAAGAACCAAAAAAGAAAAGTTCAATTAAGGATATAATTAATCGTGAAAAAGAACTTATAGAATCAGGAGTTGAAGATGAGGAATTATTGGATTTACTAGAGGAAGAATTTGGAGAAGAAAGAATGGAAAAAGCCCAAGAAACCAAATCTTGGAGAAACCGTAAATGAAGAAAACCAGTGAAAAAAACATGAATCGACCAGAATGGGCGAGAAAAATACCAAGATCAAGCCGTATTTGCTTTAGATGTGGACACAAATATTCCAGTCATGTACCATCATGCAGAAAGATAGTTGAACGCAAACCTGAAAGAAAGGAATGTGATTGTAGGACTTTTGTCAAGGATGAAGTGGAATTTGAGATAGTTTTAAGACAGGAAGCAGGGGAAGATAGACGTAGGGCAGAATGGGAAAAGGAAAAAGAAAAAGAAAATGCTTTAATAGAAAAAAAGGACAAGAAATAATATGATTTTGCGTGTTAATAAGTCTAAAGAAACCGAATTATCAACAAAAGACAAACCAGACGAGGAAAATTCACTAAGCACTAAAGAATCATTCACAGGTAAAATAGGCGTAACTATAGGAGATTTGGATAATTATAAGAAAGACAGTTTGATTAATATATGGAAGGATGCCAATGCATATTACAGTTCAGGGGAAGAATGGACAGATGAAGATGCTGAATTCTTTGATGAATTGGCAGTTAGAATAAATACTGCAACAGAAGAAGGAATTGGCACAGTTTCCGACTCAGCAGTTGGAATGGTGGCAAATAATCATTATGACAAGAAAAAATTAGAAGAATCATTTATTAAAACTTTAGGAGAAGGAGAAATTGCAGAAGAATCAGAATATCAAGGTAAAAAAGTTACATTAAACAAACCATCAAGAAATACTGACGGAAAAAGTAAATTTAAGGTATATGTCAAAGATGGCGACAAGGTAAAGAAAGTCACTTTTGGTGATCCAAACATGGAAATAAAAAGAGACAGTGATAGTAATAGAAAATCTTTCAGAGCAAGACATAATTGTGATGATAAAAAAGACAAAACAAAAGCAGGTTATTGGAGTTGTAAAATGTGGCAAAAAGGAAAATCAGTTGCATCCATGACAGGTGAAGGAGAATTTGATTATAAAAATAATGAAGATGAAAAAGCAATTAAAGATGAAGGCTTGAATGGAGATAACGGATTAGGTTTTGGACAGCATAATGAATCATTAGATCAAATATTACTTAACGAAAATTACATACAAGACCAATTCGGTGTATTTTACAGACCAGTTTATGTTGGAGAAAATTACAAAGAACATGAATCAGACTTGGTTTTTGAGGGAAAATTATATACAAATGAGGGAGTAGGAAACTGTCCATTCTGCAAAGGTGCAGGAAAAATAACCGTTGAAAAATTAGGATTAAAAGATTGTCCAGACTGTGATGGAACTGGAGAT
>JAAHTH010000966.1_pt1 | contig 20431 bp, 26 predicted proteins | sample 6116091 | NCBI WGS metagenome assembly JAAHTH01 (sample SAMN13939990, study PRJNA603662) | sponge metagenome | isolation source: marine sponge | host: Mycale hentscheli | place: New Zealand | collected 2006 | reverse complement strand
GCGCCACTGCGAAAGAAGTGGATATTGCCTATCCAACGTCAATGGTCTACGTTTAGCTTCAACACACGGCACTAAATTCGATTTAGGTCCAGTGTATCTATCAGGCTGTAAGTTTTCAGGTGGGATTCCTAGTTTTCTCATACTGTCGGCCTTTTAAAACTCGATATTGCAATATTTCTTCGATCTTCGTCACCGCTATCAATCTCAGTAACAAAAGTATTGTAAGCAGAGCATAACACGTTACAACGAGCACTCATTTCGTTTAACTTTTCTGTGTCATTCATTAAAATAGCTTCGTTAATTTCTTCTTGCGAGTATTCACCTGTAATAGACAAGCATCCCTTAACATTCTTTTTTAGTTCTTCGTCAGTCATATCTTCCCTTTACTGTTTTTATTTCTTCATCGGTCATATCTTCCCTTTACTGTTTTTATTAAGCAAAAGCTGGATACCTAATAATTGAATATACAGAAAAATTCCCTGCAAAACTTCCGTTATTTAGCTTGGTGCTTGTTCCCTCTAGATACATACTTGCTACAAGCTGAGTACCGCCGTTTATTGTGCCATGAAATGATACTCTTGTTGATGTTGTACCATTTTTATAAGTTCCCTGAATACCGTTTCTGCCGCTGTTTGATGAGAGTGCATACGGAAGTACGATAGATATTTCCTGAGATCCAAGAGGTGAATTATTAACAACTCCAGGAGAAAAGCAATAATCAACCATTCCACCAGAATCAATTTTATATGTAACATTTCCAGCGTCAAACGTCGGTTCTGTTCCACCGTTTGACGAAACATAGGAATTTGTTACAGCTCCAAACGTGCCCCTAGGCATAGTAAATAATGTTTTGTAATGAAATAATCCTATACCATCATTGTTGGAAATTGTTTGAACTGTCCAATCGTCTGAAGAGCTCATTTGCATCCTAAAAGCACCTACACAAACACACGGGTTTTCGTCATAAAGTGTCTCATCAATATTATCGAAGCTGAAAAATGAATATTGTTGATCTGCCACAGCATCATCAGGTGCGCCAATTTGAGCTGCTACTGGCGATAATTTAGCGGAAGGATTTCTACTAATCATAAATTGAATAGTATCTTCTGCATCGTTTGCAACAGCATATAAATAGAATGGAATATCTTCAGTGTACGCAATACTAGTTGTGAGTCCAAAAAGATTATTAATAATCTCTGAAGCACCTGCATCATCTATAAAGCTTTGATCTGCGGTAACAGTATACGTTAAAAGCTCACCAGGGGTTGTTTTTGACGGTAGTACAACAGTAGCAACATTTGTTGATGAAAGAGTTGCTTGCGATCCCTGAACTGTAAACGTTCCGGCACTGTACGTAATACCTAAATTAGAAACAGAACCTTGTGTTAAAGTAACTGATCCATTCCCACCTTCACTTGCTGCAAGAGGCGTTGTGATCGTTAAAGCACCATCAATCTGAGCTCCTGTAGCGTCTACAGCAAAATAAGTTGTAGTCTGTGCGTTGTTATCAACTTCAAATAGATTTGCGCCAATTGGTGTAGAAGCATCGGTTACTGTTAAAGCTCCTCTCAGAGAATCAACAACAATCTCTGGATCTACAGAGTTATTATAAGCGCCTTGTAGGTCAGTAAGCCCACCACCTCCACCGCCGCCGGATGGAGAAACAGAACCGAATTTCCCAGCTTCAACGAATGTGTTTTCTGAACCATCAGATAAATCGGTAGTATTCTTTTTAACAATCATCCAAGCTCTAAATGATCCACGCTCCAATCCTTCTGCATTCTCAAATACTTCTGTCTGTATAGCACCTTCAGCGCTAGAAAGAGATGAATAAATATTCTGTCCGTACTCAATGACATTGAAATTCGAATTAGTAAAGAATGTGATTCTTTGGATGGTCCATCTATTGTTCGGAACAGTAGCAAGGGTTCCTGTACCGTCGTCATACTGATCAGGATCTACAGCAATACCTGTTGCGCCAACAGTTGTACCGCCCGATCCATCACGATATAGATATGTAAATGTTAACCCTGTGGCTGAGGGATCCTCTACGATGTTTGGATTTTTTGCAGACGTGTTAAAGTTTGCACCGAGACGAAATGTTTCACCCGCCGTCTTATCAAGATTTAAGTTTGCACCGTTTGGTCCAAAAACATTACCTTCGCGATTAATGTTTCCGATTGAGACAGCAAAATCACTAAGCTGAACTCCCACATCGGCTGCAAACTCTTCTATCGGTCCAATAGCTGTAATGCTTGTGTTATTTGAGTGACCGATAACAGAAAGTGTAATTAGATCTCTTTTTTCGGGCTGTGTAAGTGATGTTGTCTGTTGTACAATCGAACCTGAGCTGTCGATAGAAACAAATGTCGATGTTGCGGTAGCTAGATTAGTAATAGTTTGCGCTGTGAACGGACCGAAACTCACTCGTGTTATAACGGGTTCAGCAGGATTAGTGTAGTTATTTACTACGTAACCAGTACCTGCGGAAATGTCAAACTTTGCGGGGTCACCGCCGTTAACCGTAACCTCACCACCTGTCAATATTCCTGTTGAAAGAGCGTTAGCCGATTGACAGAGTACAAACTCTAGACTTTCTGTGTTAACAGCGTTATTTGTAACCATAATATCCTCTATACAATTGTCCAGTCTCCTACGGCATCAACAACCGCAAAATCTGTATTTGCTGTAACGCAAACGATTTCTACTGTGTCCCATTGATTTGTAGCAGCAATAGAGCCACCTGCACCTGTTGTAGTATCCAACACACCGAAATGAATCGTTTGACCTGCATTTTGTGCTATTTCAACAAGTCCAGCACCTTTTGTGATAACTTGTATAGCATCTCCTATAGCTGCTGACGCGGGTAATGTTAAAGTAACTAATCCTGCGTTGTTTGCTATATAGCCGTTGTTAACAGACATCGTTGCTGATGTGCCAGTTTCTTCATTCCAAACAAATCCTGAAGAAGATTGAAACGTAGGATCGGAACCAGCGCCATTCGAAGTTAAAACTTCACCTGCGTTTCCAACTGCTGTTGATGTTAAAAGCCCAGATGCACCCACTACCATAACGCCGTATTGCGTCAATGTAGCAGCAGGAAAAGAAACTTCTCCGCCGGACGTAACATCTACAACAGTAGTGCCGGTGCTTGGAGACACTGTAGCTCCAGCATTTGTAGTAAGCTTAAAAGTCTGAGTATCGCTGTTATCAACGCCCCAGGCATATGATCTAGCACTTCCTATTCTAAACTCATTATAACAATCACCCGCGGATGTTCCGCCAACAAGCTGAGAAATCTTTGTAGCTGTGTTTGCACCGTTACTATTATTCTGAAGAAGAATAAATTTAGTAGCGCCCGAGTCTGTAGTTGTAGAATTTATGTTTGCGTTGTCATCTATTGTGACACCGGAATTTTGTATTATAAGACCCGTAACACCGTCATATCGAGCAATAGCATTGTCAGTGCTAGGAGGAGTTCCCACAACATTGCCTGTAGAGCCGCCACCAGAAGGACCTTTAAAAAATTGACTCATTACGTCCTCTTTATACTGTAACCAATTTCATACAAAGTACCAGCGCTAGCAGTACCTTTCACAAAAGTCTCACGACCTACCGGCCACGCGGCACGATCACCTTCTTTGTTAGCTTGAATATCTAATACAAATGTTCCGCCAGCGGGAATAACATCTTGATCATCGATATTATTATAGCTAATTGTAACGTCCTCGGAACCGCTATTGTAGACCTTGTATACAGCTAAATCTACCTCAAATCCCCCTGACGAAAGAACTTGATAAGAACCCGTCAACGAAGCACAGTTAAACGTATGCATCGTTGTTGCTTGTAGTTTGTTTTTTGCTGCCATAACTCACTCTTTTATTAAGAATTAACTCTATTTTAATTCTATTATTATGCGTCGTCTTCCATCCAATACCACATCGTCATCGATATTGAACGACTACCATTTCCAAAACCTGCGTTTTGAAGAAAAGTTCCTGAAGAACCTTGATATATAAATGTATAATTCTCGTTCTCAACTACTTGATAAATCACATCTCTATCACTAATCGAAGAGCCAAAAACACGCCCAAAACCTAAAAAACCATTACCGCTTAAATTATTTGATGCTAAGTAAGGCATTGAAATTTGTACAGGAACGGCACCAACTCCATCAGTACCACCATCTCCATTCAAAAACACTTCTATTTGGACGTATCCATTTCTTGTTATTCTATAAATATAATTATTGGTTGAAAAAACAGGTGCTGTTCCGCCATTAGGCAACAAATACGTACTTGCCGATGCACCAAAAATATTTGCAGGCATATTAAAGGTTGAAGTCTCTTGATACTTTCCCACTCCGTCTGAGGGGATAGCTATCGGAGTTATTTTCCAGTCGTCAGATGCGTCCTTTCTTATCCTAAAGCTGCCAATGCAATAAGCAGGCATCGAAGCAAATAATGTTTCATCGATATTATCAAAGCTCCAAAAAGACCCTTGTGTGTCTGCCACAGCATCATCGGGTGCGCCAATTTTTGTGGATCCTGGTGCTTGATCTTGATGCGGAACTCTAGAAAGCATGAACTGTATAGCTGTATCAGTATTATTACTGACCGCGTAAACATACATAGGCAGATCATTTGCCGCCCAATCATCACCTGTTTGAGTTCCAAATAAATTTCCAATTATTTCTGATGCACCATTTCCATCAATAAAACTTTGATTAGCTGTAATAGTGTGAAGTACAATTTCACCAGCGGTGACCCCGGATTCCATTCCGATATATCCAGGATTTGTAGAAGAGAGATCGGTTCCATCCGCACTCATTACTTTAAATACTCCTGTACCTGCATCGTAAGCAAATCCAATGTTTTCTACATATCCATCTGAGAGTCTTACTGCATCCTGAAGTCCGACAGTAACTGTATTACCGGAACCAGAAGTTTCTACCCCGTCAGCACCTAAAATATTAAGAACACCAGCAACCGGTACAGCAGTTCCTGAATCTGTTGGAAAGCTTTCAGCGTGTTGCTGACCGCTATTGGGATTCAATATAACCTGTGACATTTATTGTCTCCTCTGGCTATATCCGATTGCATAAACATTTCCAACACCAGCACCACTTCCCTTTAAGAAAATTTGAGTAGCTAAAGAAAAAGCTGATAAATCACCTTCAGCATTTGCTGTTAGATCTAAAATAAAAGCTCCGCCGGCTGGTATATATTCATGGTCAACAAGTCCATCAAAACTAACATCTACAGCTACAGTAGAGTCGTTAATCATTTTAAAAATCTGAACTTCGTTAGCAAGACCATCAGCATCCATTGTTTGATAACCCGTTGTAAGAGAAGATGTATCAAACACCAACCTTGGTATTGGGTTCATTTTTACTCTTCCAGACATGTAATTACCTCTGTATTTTTTAAAAGGGGCCTAAGCCCCATTTACTAACTAACTGTTGTCCAAGTAGCAACGCCACCGGCTACATTAGTAAGAATAAATACTGCGTTTGCAGAACGATTTACCCACATTGTAGAAATGGGATAACGTCTATCTGAGGTTAAAGGTGCTCTCTGAGCTAGAATGTTTTTAGGTCTGTTGATTGGGTTAACGCCTTGGTACTCATCGGGTGCCTGGCCGTCTCTATTGATAGTCATCGGAAATACTCCTACGATGCTTAAAGGTATATAAAGATACACTTTAGAATACCAAAAAATAGAGTTTATATCTACTTTGTTCTTGAGTAAGAAATTAAATAGATTGACGTAAATACATAGTTTTTGTAGTATTTATCACAAACAAGGATGTTTTATGTTTATTCTTCACTCATTCGCGGTTATCATACTTCTCGGGGCCCTATCGGGTGGTCGGCAAGAGCCGGATTCAACCTTTAGCGACAACCTTTACTACTAGTCCTCTTTCATGACAACTATTTTATTATTCTTAGGCATGCTTATGTTTCATTATCTTCTAATAGAGTAAGAATATCTACATCACGCATCTGTTCTGCAGCTACTTTGTCGACTGAATTGACTTCATTAGTCATCTTGTCCCAAATTTTCTTCGCTGCAGGGAGCTTGTTTTCATTTATAGCTGTGACCATCTTTTTCCCTAAGCCTTGAAATTTAGGTTTAAGAAGAAGATTTGTAGCCAGTTTTTTTCCAACACCTTCTCCCAAAACTTCCATTAAGATTGGTGTGTATCCTGTGGTTAATCCTATTACAAATCTAATAGGCATTGACCCTTCAAATAGATCTGAAGATAAAGAAGGTTTTAAAGTTTTGGAAATTTCAGACCAATTTTTATATAGATTGTTTGTCATCTTAAATTCAGAAGCAAGTCCTTTATCTACAGATGAAATAGCATCTATTATTGGTTCTTTTAGAGAAGATAATTGTTTAGTCTTTCCACTTAGATTAGCATTTATATCAGAATAAAAATTCATAAAGTCTTCGGCAGCCTTTGGACTTGAAGACAAATCTGTTAAATCCTCAGCTATAGTATTTCTTACTTTAGACGGCATCTTTTCAAGACGTTTTTCAAGAGCTCCCATCAACTTATCTGATTCAACTTTGCTTAACACTGTTTTTGCTTTAGGGTGTGAATAAAGATCTTTATAAATGTTCCCAATAGCTTCTTTAGAGCGAGAAAGAATTTTTTCACCTTCACCTCTTTTTAATGCAATTTTTTTCAATGCTGCCTGTTTTTTGACACTTTGAATAAGGGGAGCAATCTCTTCTTCTTTCATCCCTTTCTTTCTTGCAAAGTCCACGAGCTCTTTAGATGATTTTCCAGCTTTAATCATTTTGGTAAGTTCTGGACCCAATAACGCAGGAAGTTCAGCTAATGTTTGTATTCCTTCCGAAGCTCCAAGTTGTTTTGCTGTTTCTCCGGAAATAGCCGATAAACCTGTTCTGACAGCGCTTTTTAGTGCACCACCTCCTCCTGTAGAGACCATTGGAAACATTTCACCAGCTCTTTCAAGAGTTCCTTCAATTGGTCCTGATTTACTAGGTAATAATTCGTCTAATATTCTAGAAGTTTCTTCAGGATCATAAGGTTCTTGAAGCGGTCCCATCATTCTACCTAGAGAAATAGTACCCTTTATCAATCCTTTACCCAGTGCAGAAGTATATGACTTATACCATGGAATTTCTTCATCGTGATATTCATCAGGAACAAGATGCTCTACCTTCTCTGCAACATCAAATATACTTCCAGTTTTAGGTTCTTCTATTGCGTCAAATATACTTCCAGAATCTATCATTACAAGTATTCTCTATATTGTTCGATGGTTGGAATTTGATAACCTAAAGCTTTAGCTTTTTTCATAGCTCCTTCTTTAGAACCTTCCCTTTCCATAAGTAATTTTGCTGATTGTAGAGTTAGAGGTGTACCTCTAGTAACACGTTTATTTATGTTATTTTTTAAGCTCTTCTCTCCCGTTTCATTCTCTTGGATGTTTCGCAGTCTATATGCCAATCTGTCCTGTGTAGCCTGCGCATAAGGCTTGACCATTTTGTCTACCTGAGAAGCGATGTTCCCTGGGACGTACCCAAGTTCTTTCTCATATCTTTCTACGAGTTCGTCGGCGAGTTCCATCTTCTTTTTAGAGATATCCTGCTCGCTTCTTAACGATTCGACAACAGTCTGGTTAGCTTCCTTAGACCGTCCCGTTTTTGCCAACATCGACGCGATTTGCTTTTCGATATACATGTTGGGACGAGCTCCGGCTCGGCCTATGTTACCTAGAAGGAATTCCTTCTGTGCGTTTATCAGCTGTGCCCCTTTGGCTGTTCTTAGACCTTCACCATATTGTCCTAGGAAGTTAGCGAGATTGTCTTTTGAGAAGAACGACAGGTCTTGTTCACTGATAGCGTTATCCATCAACTGAAGAGCCTGGTCTTTTTGACCGATCGACTCACGGCTTTCGTCTAACTTAGTCAGATATGGCATTGCCCTTTTGGACTGATAAGCTCTTTCAGACTCGAAGCGTTTTTCTCTTGTCTGCTCCGCTCTCTCATCTTGCCTTCTTCGATTTTCAATAAAAGAGTTTGAAAAAGCTCTAGGAATATTCATAGAATCTAATTTAAGAGCAAGTTCATCAGCGCTAGCTTCAGGATTCTCTTGAATAACTTGAGAGATGCCTTGACTGATCTCCTGCGGAACAGGTTGACCTGTTAAACCTCCGGCAGGACGAGCTTGCCTCTCTCTAAGAGTTGCTAACGCTTCCAATCCATGAAGAGCTTGTTGTTTCTTTTCTGGACTGACATTTAATCCTGAAATAACTTTAGATTGATCTTCTAAAGGTGCTTGAGGATCTAAACCGGAAAGAGCTTCACGAAGAGTTCTATTTTCAAGCGATTGTTGGAATGCAGGTATAAAACCAGAACTAAATGCTTCTCCAGCTTCACCACCTGCACTTCTTTGTGGGGGTAATATTTGAATTGCCATAAGTTAACCTCCGAATAGTCTTCCAAATGCGCTTCCTGCTGCTCCACTGAGTCCAGTTCCAAGGGCTCCAAGAGCACCTGGAGTACCAGGTTGATATGTCGGCTGAAATGATGGCTGAAATCCAGTTCCCATCAATCCTTGTAGTTGAGAAAGGGCGTTTTGTTTTAATCCTCCTCTAAGAGAAGCTAGCTGTGTGCTCAAGTCACTTCCAGCCTGCCCCAAAGTCTGTTGAAGACCTGAAGAGCTTTGTGCTCCTAACCCAGCAAATCTTTCAGCAATCATCGGAATCGTTTCTTGTTCAAACTGCTGTTTAGCTGGAGCCTCAAAAGCTTCAAAAGCACCTGGTTCCTCTGATAGTATAGACTGAATAAATTCTAAACCTGATGCAGAAGGACCGCTCAAACCTTCGAGAAGCTGGCTCATTAATTTTTGTTGTGATTGAGTAAATAGTTCTTGCTTACCGAACTTCTCCGGAGTTCCTTTAAAGAAACTTCCGCCCTGTGCTTTAGATTGAAGACCCGCGGCGCCTGCTCCGCCTAGGGCTAATAATGGTGCTAGTGCGCCTAGTGGAAACGCCATGCTTTGCCTCCTATAATTTTATCTTTTATTATACACTTTCTATCCATTCCAGCACCACATAGCATTCTGTATATGCTGTGTAATCTGATAGTGTAATAATATTTACATTCGTTCCATCTACGTTCAGTTCTATATAGTTACCTGCAGTATCCACAAACGGAATCGGAATAAAAGAGGTACTTGGATCTGTAGCGGTAGCGTAGATATGAGTAAACACAGTATTTGCTGTTATTGTAATACCATGAGCGACACTTTTTGTTGCTGTATTCGGAAGGGATCCAAAGTCTACTACTGTTCTATTTCCATAACGAAATTTAGTAGGATCATCTGGAGTAAACCATGTTTCTCCTGTAACAGTTTCTGAAATATTATTACCACCCGCATCAAGTGTAGCATCTTGATATTGCGCTATCTCTCTTGCGTTAATAGCTTCAGCAGCACGTATTAGATAATCTGTTAATTGCAGTCGTGCTTCAACCCAATTCTCAGGAATTATCAAATTCGGTGGTAAAAAAGGGCCTTTACCCTCTTCGGGAAGAAAACTCATATTACTCCTTTAGTCAACCAGACGACCAGCAACATCACTCCATACAATTATTGCATCAATCAATACTTCTGAGTTAGTAATCGCCGGAGTAAACATTTGACGCTCAGTTAAGTTTAAATCAAACTCGAAAAATTGAGCATCTGTATTACAGTAAAGCCTGTGCCATTCCTTACTATTACCTGGATTACTAAATTGTTCAACTTGAGTAGAGAAGATTTGATTAAAGAAATCATCGGAACCATCATTAACAGGTTGAGAATCGTTATAATCAACGAAAACATTACAAGATACTTCACCTTCAGAAGTAACCTGTGAGAGAAAATCTAACATTCCAAGGTGTGTCTTCAGTCCAGCTTGAACTAAGTTGAATTTCTTAGATTTAGCAGTAAAACCCATCACTCTCGTTAAAGTTCCACCACCCATATATGTTCTTGCTTGCACAACAGCTGGTACAACATCAGCATCAAGATTTTGTATCTCTCCCCCAGAAGTATAAGCCGTAAAATCTGTAGTATCGATATCTATCGTTATATCGTTACCATTAACAGATACTACTAATCCGTTAAGCCCTGAAATTTGCGTCATACCCGTTAAGATAGCATCAATATAGAAATGCTGACCCGTTGTAAACGTATGACCAACAGCTGTTACCACACCCTGTGTAGCTTGTGTTATTCCTGTGATGTTAGTGCGGGGCTTTTCATAAAGATCGATAGTATTTGAATCAATCCTGTCTACCGAGAAAACACGACCATTCAGTTCTAAACCACCTGTTCCAATAATAGAATTAACCTCAACGTATTCCGTCGGTGCGCTTGGATCGCTAACAGTAGACTCTAAGTTGTGATCTTGGCATGTAATTCGTACAGCAGATGTTCCACCAGCAACATTTGTGATATGTAAACTTTCTGAATTAGAAGTTTTCTGTTCTAGATTGAGAACAAACCCTTGTTGATTTCCAGCGATGGTATTTGGATATTGAGATTGCAGCTTTGCTGTAACCCACGAAAAATTAGCTTGATTCCAGTCAGTATCTCCAAGGTCACCCCAGGTTATGTCGTTAAATCGTTGATATTGTCCAAAAGTTGTGAAACTATCACGAAAAATAGACCATGTAAAATTTTCATAGTTAAATACAAGCATCCGATCAGGAAACTTTGCTGATGTTGAAGAATCTGGAAAGGTCCAATAGACAAGTTCTTCAAAAAAGTTCCTCTTTCCATGCACCCTGAGCGGTCCATCTCCGTTATTATTATGAATATTAAAGACTTCGTCAGGGATACTCTCATCAATTCTCTCTACGGTATTGCCGTTACATGAATTTATTGACTTATCGCCGATTTGCAAAACTCCCTGATCAAAAGATACAACAGAAAAAGTAGATTCACAGCCTAGATCCTTGTTAATACGTTCCCAAACAAAAGGTAGTATTTCATTACCAGTGTAACGAAGTTGCCACGTAGATCTTTCGAAACCAACAATAAGAGTGTCCCGTATAAATTCAGCACTAACAATATGCTCATTTGTAGGAGCGTCTACAAAGCCACCACGGCCTTTAACATCTGATAACCACTCAACCGTTGCTGTTGGCGCAACTCCCGCGTTAACAGCGCTTAAAGGGGCTCCATTCTGTGACCATCGCGCTCTCTGTGGATACTGAGTGCTACCAGCAAGCGTTGCCCCTTCAAAAGTATTTAAAGCTACCACCCTACCTTTGTACGGAATCAAGATACGACACTGATGCATCTCATCAGTTCCTGATGTTGTAGGTAAAAAATCATACCAATCAATACCGTCGTAGATTCTTATGGGATCTCCTGAGGTCCCTGAAAAGTTAGTCACCCAGTAATATTGAGCATTGTCAGCAGTTTGCCAATAGTTCATTCCATAGAAAAAATCACTATCTAATCCCGTCCAAGTTGTCGCAGTAGCTGCCGTAAGCTCTTTAAATTCATTCGAAGTGTTATTGAATTCATAAGAATAAATAGTATCAAAAGCTACTGTTTGTTCTTGATTGATTTGATCTAACTCTCTGTTAGGAAGTCCCATCACGGGTAAACAAGGATAGTATCCATAAGCAGCTTCTACAGTGATAAGGTTCGCGGGCGTCGAACCACCGACAAACGTGAGATTAAGCTCCCCTGTGTCATAGTTGACGAACGATCCATTAGCTACACCCCCGGATGAGTAAGCTGTAAACCCCGTCGTATCCAGACCAACAGTGACATCGACACCCGCGTTAATGGCGGTTACCGTAACTACAGTGTCGTTAATTTCGGTCATTCCAACGACGCTCTGGATAAAGAGCTTGTTTCCAATTACTAGTGTGTGCCCAGCAATGTCGATGACTGCTGAAGCTGCTTGGCTAATATTGGTTATTGTTAGGGGTGCTAGGACGTCGTAAGCCGTACCAGCTGATCGGGCAATAATTCCTTGACCATTGTCAGAAAACTCAGTGTCATTTGCTCCGCCCTGGTCGAAGGTAACAACTACACTGTTTTTAGCTAGGGATGCGTTAGGTTAGTTGGCTCTAAAGGCTACAAGAGCGTCTGCTGCGTTATAATCGTTCGTACCATCAGCTGTAGCCGGAACAAGCGCTTGAGCTGTCAGGTTGCGTTTAAGGCGACCTAACAGGTCATAACCGATACGCCTGCGTAACCTTCCCCTCCACTGATATATATTTTCAAGATCTTGATACGCATCATCAGAGAGAATAAAAGCATCCCTATCTTTTACAAGACCGCTTTTTTGATATGTAATAGTAGTAGGGACGAATTTACCCATTATTGAAATCTCCAGCAAATTACTGATGCGCGTGTTAAGCCTGAAATAAGAGTGTTTGTATTGTCTTTAAAATCGATCGAAATAGAAGTAGTTGTTACAACACTGCCGTAACTTGCACTATTCGTAACCTGTGAAATGACCGGTCTAGCTGTAGACCCATCAAAACCACTAGCATTCCAAAAATAGTTGTTATCAGGAAGTGCGTTTGTAAAGTTAATTACATACGTTCCTGTACCACCTGGCCGAGAAACACTTGTTACATTTAAAGATGATCCTTGAATCACTCCAGTCCTATCGAAATTCACAGCAACGACGGGTATAGCACCAACAAATACGCTTCCCTCTTTAGTAAACTGAAAAGCAGGAGCGTTACTTTCAGGTCTAACGAAAAGCTCGCTACTTCCGCTATCTTCCTTAGAATACATTAGATACTCGTCGCCTTTTGACTCCGGATCCTCAGATTGCTCAACGAAAGTCACAAACTTATGTTTTCCTTTATCTGACCCTGAGTCATCAAAAGGAACGTGATTGACTCCGAACTGCGTGTTTAGTTGTTGAAAGTTAGTTAATAAATCACCTTGAGACACGGACAAATTATCTGTTGGTTGCGGAATATCTGGATTAAACATTTTATGCTACCGTATATGCTTGAAAAATCATTCTATCTAATCGCCCAAAAACAGGACCGACGGGAGATACAGACCCTGAAGAAGGTACATAAGTACTCCAAGCTCTAAATCGTGTTGTGCTCACAGCGTCAGAATATGTTCCGCTGTGAAAAGGTTCTGCTTGTATTAACTGAGGAAATCCCGGAATCGATGGATTACTATCATTAAAGCTTTGGTACATCCAAAAGTAATCAGCTGTAGGAAGAGTTTGAGTAAAGTTTATATCCCAATCTCCAACTAGATTTTTGTTATTTACAAGAGGTTGATTCGGTGTAACTGAGGATACGTTAAAAGATATTGGAACTTTAATCTTTTTCCCCTCCGCATCCAATCTTTCAACCTCGACAATGTTTCCTTGGAAATCGAATACAACATACGCTCTAAGAACAAGGCCACCAATGCTGATTCCTCCTCCCGCTGTGACCTGTGTTTCTGTACCGTTTGATTCGCGCCTATAGTATACTTCTGTGGACCCACTCGTATCTTTCGTGTACAAACCCATTTCGTTTGCGAGAGTTGTTGGGGCTGAGCTTTGCTCGGGCATTGTAATTTTTTTATGTCCGCCAAGGTGATCATCCTCTACATTAGTTAAAGGGATATGATCCCCAACATTAGCATTTCCAACGGGAGGCTTCCCCCATATATCCGATGCGTCCTCAAAATTACCTATAATATCTTTCTGAGATTGAGAGATGAAATCTGTAGATTGTGGAATCGCAGGCTTATAAACCATTGTTATTGTCCTCCAAAAGCTCTATTACCTACAGGAAATTGCATCTGATCAGTGTAGATAGTCGCAGTTCTTTCAGGACCCTGTTGCGTCGCTGTTCTATAAAGAACCAAAGCTTCTTGCTCTTTAAAGAAGGGAATAATGTTTTGAATACTCTCCATGTCTTGACGATCTTGAAGTACTTTTATAGCAGCACCAAAAGCAATGTATTGCCACCACTGTTCAACATCGGGAGTATTTGTAGCGCTGTGGTCGTTAGCGCTTAAAAGTTGACTTGGTTTTTTATAAACATCTACAACAACGCGATAAACTTTATCAGGCACAGGGCGTAAAATAAAATAATTACTAAAAAACAACATACCAGCGGGGCGATTCGCCTGATAAGAATTAAATCGAACATCTGTAGTCTCAGTAGAAGCAATAGTGTTAGTCCAAGTAATACTGACAGCTCCAGAAACATAATCAATACTTCCTCCCAAAGCTAAACCTGTATCATTATCTATCCAAGTTCCCAGATTATTATTAAGAGGATCTGGAACGTCAGAGGCGGAAAGAGTCGCTCCTGACGTATCTGTAACAGACAAAGTAACCTGCCTCTTTAAAACGGGAGTGGCATTTAAAGTAAATGTGTATGGTCCAGCAGATCCATCACCTGAAGGTCCTGTTTGCTCTGTTGAAAGCTTAGGATAAATTCTAAAGAACTCTTCACGAGATTGACTGTAGAAAGATTGATATCCATCGATATAGACCGGTGGAATGACGGCATGATATAAATCTGTGTCAAATGCATATTGATCTTCGTTCGGAACAGTGAAAAACTCTAATTTATCATGAAGATTCCATACTTTTAGATGTGAAGGAAAATCTTGTTCATAGAAAGTATCAATATAATCCTCTAAATCCGCATCTGTAAGCTGGTTTTGAGAGGGGCTAGCAGTTAATCTTCTTACTTTCTTTTTAATTCTTGCTAATGTGCTATCACTCATAATTACCCCGTAATACTTGTAGCGTTATCTGTAGTACCCGTTATAGGAACGCAATGCGCTTCTGTGAATGACGGGGGAGTGCTAGGAGTAACATATGACTCTAATGCACTAGTGTCGAGATCAACGGTGATTTTATCATCGGCAGGGATAGCAACTATTGTTGCCTGAAGGTACTCAACCGACTTCCCATAATCTGATGGCACGAAAAACCTTAGAATTTGACCCACTTCATAGCCATGATCCTCGGTTGTCGTAACCACCGCTTCTTTAGCGTTAGTAACAGCCGACAATTCCCTACGTCGCGGTTGGAAATTCGACAAAATAATCATTACGCTATAGAAAACTCCGTACTCTCAAAATTCATCCTTGATTTTACTCTACCCTGTCTATCAACTGTGGGATTACCGTCAGCACCTAGGATATGCGAATGTATCGGATAATTACAGTTTTTATTTAGATGTCTAGCAACGGCTAATGGAACTTCATAAGTTTCACCGTCCAACATCGTATACCATTTTACTTGATCCCACTTGTATTTTTTAAATGCAAATCGAACTGAACCTCCCTCAGGCTCACGGCAACGGAAAACACCTTTTACAAGTCGGCTCTCTTCTTTCCAAGCTCGGTAAACTTTATCATCGTCAGCCTGTCCACAAAAAACCTCACCGCCTTGATCTTTAGACTTCTTAGCTTCTTGCCACTCTTTGAAGTCTTTAATATCTTGATCAGAAAAATCAAATCCAACTTTAGATTCTTTATTTTTTTTAGAAGGAGCACGTTTCTTAACTACTTTAACTTCTTCTTTGTCTTTAACTTCTTCGTTAACTTCGCTCATAAATAATCCTAATTTTAAAAACGGGGGAGGAAGACCCCCCCCACTTATTTACTCGTTATTAGTAAATCCACTTGATAGTGCACGCCAGTAGATGACGTCAGATGCGCTACCAGCAGGGCCGTCGGCTCCAGCTCCAAGTTCCATTACAATTTCTGCTGTGTTATCAACAGATCCTGCAAGAGTGCTTGCGTCGTCTCCGAAAGGTACGATGTGCGCAGGTGTTACACCAGCAGCAGCAACAGCACTTGTTGGGAAAGCAAACGATGTGAATCCGCTTGAATCGATATCAAGAGTGACCGTGTTGTTTGCTGTACTTACCGCAGTAATTTCACCTACAAGACCTTCAGCTTCGACCATGCCGAAATCTTCCATGCCTTTTAGACGTAATTTTTGACCCACAGATAAACCATGAGTAACTGCAAGAGTTACAACCATGTTAGCTGTAGCAGTTGCACCCGTAATGCGATTAGTAGCAGGGCTATAAATAGGATTATTCGGAACTTTACGAACAAAACCAGCAGTCGCAGCAGCTGCAAAACCTGATGCGTTCAGATATGTAAGCTGAAAGCTGTTTGCGTCTACGCGAGTAATAGTAAAGTCGTAACCAGCGATTTGAAGCATAGAAGTAGTTCCGTAGATACGGATTCTATCACCTGTGCTGTAACCGTGACCTGTAACAGTAACTACGGCAGGTGCAGCAGCTGTTACGTCTGTTCCTGAAGTTGCTTTAGCAACTCCTAAAGTTTGATCAGACTGATCAACACGAGTAAATCCGCCGGTAGTGATCACTTCATGAGTCACAGTGTTAGCTGTGTCTTCTTTAGAAATCATTGCAGCAGAACCATCCGCATAACCACGGCGCCAGGTAAACTCTACTCCACGACCAGTAGTCTGAGTAGTAGCCATCTGTGTGTGGTTTTCTGTTTCAAAAAAATCGAAATCAGAACGCAGAGGGATTTGTTTTGCAGTTCCATCAGATGTGAAAGAACCAGAGGCGATTTCTTTAAATTCAGCCATGATATCCTCCTTATACTGATAGAGTTGTGCGTAGGTTTATAATCCAAGCATCATTAGTGATACGTGGTACTTCAGCGAACTTGTAGCCCACAGATGCGTTCAGAGCTAAAGGACCATCATAAATTGGTGGTCTGTAGATGAACTGTGCACTGTATCCGTCCTGTTCTACGCAGCAGTATGCTTCCATACCAGCAACGAAACAGTTAAATACGTCAGAACCATTCAAAGAAGATGCTGAATCAACAGATCCGATTGAGCTAAGCAACCATCGAGTATTTGATACAGAACCCCATTCAGGTCTAAGCACGCGATCTTGGTTAGGATACTGGGATTTTGAAATAAACCCTGTAACACGCTCAAGGTCACCGATCAGCTGAGTAGAAGCCATGACAAAGTAAGAGTCACGCACAGGTGCGGTACCAAATTTATCTTCTCCTTCAATAGAGTCGGAAATAGTATATGCATCAGCACCCGCTAGGGTTTTGATTACTTCGTCAACGTCAGAACGTGCAAGTTCTGTTGGGTTGTCCTTTCTGTTACTTGCTGACTTAAACAAAGGTATTGAATTGTTTAAGCGGGCTAATCATCTCCGCTAGCCTCACTATGTTTCCATAGTGTTCAGAGCACCGCATCACAGTTTCCCGTGTCTCTTCGCTTGCTACGTTCACGGTCAAATAAACTTGCTTCATATCATTACGACTTAGAAGACTTATCAACCTGTTCATTCGTTCCGCCTTTTTGTCTTCGGCATTACCCGGTCAGAGTTTAAAGTCCATCAGAAGAGATTTTACAACGGCAACTTAAGCTGCTAACAGCTCCCCATAAGTCACTTTACCGTTGGTTCCGCCAACACAATTTAAAAATGATGCTGTAGCCGCAAGCATGTTACGGGTAAGCTCATCTTCTGTTTGACGGAGTGACACACCCAGTCTTTGCGTTGCTTCATTCAGAACAGGGTCCTGATTTTGTAACGTTCTTATACTCTGTTACTTAGGGTGATTGCTCACCTTATGACCCAGGCTTTTACACCTTAGGCGGGGTTCCCTCTTCGGAGATCCCTCTTACAATTTCTTGCAAGAACAGACTGTCGCTTATGCCGCTAGGGCATCCACCTCGCTCAGTCGTTGCAGGTGCAATTTAATGTTGTAATTTTTATAGTCGTATTGCATTGTACCTGTACCCTTAAACAAGAGCATTACATGGTTAAACAAAATTACAAACGAATCGAATACCGAGATGTTGATCTTGCTTACTTTGCCGGAATTATAGACGGCGAGGGCTCGATATATATCGGTAACTTTAGCTGTAATCCAAAAACTGGTACAAAATACTATCAAACGAATATGCAGGTGACCAATACCGATGAGCCTCTTATTGATTGGCTTATTGGTACATTTGGCGGTCTTAAAAGTAAACGTACTCAAAAGCAGCATGCCAAAAACTCTCGTAAGCAAGCTTACGTTTGGACTGCTAGTGGTGAACGTCTTACACATCTTTGCGAATGTATTTTGCCCTATCTTATTTGCAAAACTCGTCAGTGCGAAATTATGCTTAAAATGAGGGCTACATACGCACGGCCACGAGCGCTCCCAGGAACCCAAGGAGTGACTCCTCTTGATGAGGATCTCCTTGAGCGACGAGCTCAACTTATGGATGAAATGCGTTCTCTTCATATTCGTACTTGGTCCTATAAAAACCATTAAAGCTTCCTTCGGGTTGCCATAGGATCTCTCCCTTAGGGTTCCCCGGTATTCAGAGGCGGTTTAAAGCAGGCAGCGTTAGTTTACCTGCTCGTTGAGTACAACGTAGGTCTTGGAAGGTACTCAACATTTACGGCACCTTTCTGCTTACGCAGCTTCCTTAAAACCGTAAAAATCCATTTTGGCGTCAATATCAATAGCGGTCAGCTGCTGCGCAGGAGGATAAACTCCAGAGTTGCCAAGAGGCACTGTTGCAGTTGCTAAAGGGTTATAACGACGCATCCGTAGATCTGTTCCACCGTTTCTAGGCATGTTTTTAAGCATGGCTGGAATTTTGTGGATCATGTACGGAGTTGGCACGGACAACAGCTTGTAACTAAAAGACTGCTGAACCGGTGCAGGTAAACTTGACGTAGTTGTAGTCGCCATGTTTTTGCTCCTTGTTGGAGCGAGAACTTAACTTTGACGTGCGCAGGATTGCATCTCAGCAAACAGTTGCTTTTGAAGATCAGGTGTTAACCCTTGTTCGAAAGCTCCAGCTTTTGACAGTGGACTACTATTAGCTCCTGTCGCGCTAAGAGACTTAGGTTGATTTGCGTTTTCTTGAATACGCTTTTTTGTTGCTGTAGTTTCCGTTGCTTGTGGCAAGAAAGCTTTTATATATTTATATGCTGCAACTGCTTGTGCTTCTTCATCGCTAATCAAACTAAGAGCCTGTGCAATATCGGGGTCAAGATCCCGCAATTTATTCACATTTTCTGTAGTTACTACAGCTTCGAAGTCACCAAATCTGTTTTTCAAACGTTGCGGTGTTTCTTCCTTATGACGTTTTGCTCTGTCTTCTTCTAGAGCTTTCTTGATAGCTTGTGCAGTACTATCTGCATTTCGCTTTTCTCGAATAGCATCTAGTTTCTTTTGTTGATCGACTGTTAGCCAATCATCAGAAGCTAGCCCAGCATACGCGTCAACTTCCGGTTCCGGTTCCGGAGCAGGATTTACACTACTGCTTGAACGCTTGATAAGTTCCTGGAACATTTCCCGGTCTTTTTCACGCGCTTCACGTTCTTGGTCTCTTTCTCGCTGTAGCTGCTCATTGCTTTCACGAAGCCTTCTAAAATTCATTTCAGCATCATTTTCAGGTGCCTTTTGAACTTCTTGTTGCTCTGTTTCTGCATGAGCTGTACTCATGTCTTCTGCTTCAGGAGCGGCGATCTCCTCAATTACGCCAGGATTTTCAGCTTCTGTCATACGAGTCCTTTTTTTTGACTTTGCGAAAGTCGGTTACAGCATTTTAAAATCATTGTCCATACGCAGGACTGCGAGTAATGATTTCACTTGTCAATATACAAAAGCTTTATGTTTACAGTCTATAGACAGTGGTAAACTTTTTGGTTTTACGTCATACTCATTTTTTTCGGAGGAATAATGGAAATTACAAAATACACTCCAGGTAATGGTAACGGTGCTTTAAAAGCTTTTTTTTCTATTCGAATTCCTGAATGGAGAATGACAATAAATAATTGCAAACTAATAACAACAAAAGATGGAGGTTCTTTTGTTAGTCTTCCTTCTTACTCTTATGAAAAAGAAGGAGAAAAGAAATATTCTCCACACATTTGGCTTGATAAAGATGTTATGGAAAAGTTTCAATCATCAGCTAAGAAGTGTTTAGACGAATACCTAACAATCCACCCAGAGAGTATTAATGTTAAATCAAAATCAGAACCCGATGATTACCCTTTTTAACGATAAATTTGTTTATTCAAGAGAGTTGGGATGGAATGAATACGATAGTGAAGGTGATTTAGTTCCCGCGATGATTGTCGCTGTAGATGCTCAACTCGGATATAACATCCTTAAAATCGGTGCAGAATGCAAATTCATTGAGTGGGTAGAAGATCGAGATGAAGCAATAGAAATAGCAGTAGATAAAGCTCGTAACGAAATTTCGATTCACGAGATGAGACAACTGGAACGTGATTAAGACTATAGCTACCATATATGGTATTTGCTCAATCTTATTCCTACTATATGTTGTGTTTTTAGGAATTCGGTTTAGCGATGGAAAAAAGTGAAATAATATATATAACGTGTTTTTATTTATCGATAATAGTTTTTGCGATAATGA
>JAAHTH010001464.1_pt1 | contig 20444 bp, 16 predicted proteins | sample 6116091 | NCBI WGS metagenome assembly JAAHTH01 (sample SAMN13939990, study PRJNA603662) | sponge metagenome | isolation source: marine sponge | host: Mycale hentscheli | place: New Zealand | collected 2006 | reverse complement strand
TTCGTAAATTTACGGCATCCCGGAATATTTCAGGCTTGGCACAATTTCTGCATTACTGGTTGGTTAACAGGAATGAAACTCGTTTGGAAACTCGTTTCATTCACTAAGTAATATTTCATTCACCAATCCCCGGGAAACTTGAAATGAATTTCAAATCTACCAGCGGAGTAATCCGCACCCTCAGTTTTGCGTGTTTAGCCGTTATCGGCATCTCGCTATTTGCCGACCGAGCTCAGGCTCAGAGTTGTCGATACGACCGTGGTTACGGTTCCTACCGGAGCCCAGGTTTTTCTATCGGCTTCAGTACGAATAACTACAATCGTTATGGCAGTGGTTTCAGTATAGGTTACTCTACTTACCGACCCACGTACCGTTCTACCAGATCCTACCACAGCAACTCACACTACAATTACCACCCAAGTCGGGCAGTCAGATACAAGAGCCACTATGATTACAACTCTAGCTACTATCGAAGATACAACTCGGGTTATTGGCACCGGTAGATCACGCATCTAGCTTGTTAAAACGAAAAATCAGTCCAGGATTTATTCAGGGACTGATTTTTTTATTTTAACTGAATCAAAATTCGTCCCAATTTAATTTGCTGATTTCTAACTTCTTACATTCTTACATTGCCACAACCGACAATTTCCAGCGACTCACGTAAACGAACTCATGGTCACGTCAACTCATTCGAAAAATCGAAAAAGGACACCGGGAACCACACCGGCACACTGGTTCTTCCGTGGCATGTTGGGCGGAGTTCTCCTGCTCACTGCATGTAACGCAGGATCTTACTTTCTCAGAACTCAGAGTGTAGCCGATCTGGTTGATGAAAATCAAAACGTTACCGAATCCTTAGGTTTCCCAACGCGAGTTTGGCTAGAGGCCAGCAGTTCCAATAGTGGGGAGGCAGGATTCGATTTTACCGCGGCGGGAATCAATTTGCTGTTCGGGGTCATGCTTGGATCTGTTTTTGGGGCAATCGGCATTAAATATCGCCACGGCCTTAACCGGAAACTAGCCGAATTCGAAAAGAAAAATTCAAACACACAATCAAAGGGGTATCAGTTTTCAATCATTGGGTTGCTGCTGCTGACTACACTGGTGGCGGCCCTGACTGCAACCGTCATCAATTATTTGGAAACGCCCCAGTTATTGCTGGCAATCTATTTCGCCGGCCCGGCGATACTATTGGGGTTAGCAATGATTCCCAGAGGCATGCATTGGAGAGCAAGGGTCGTGATCCTGGCCGTCGCCGAAGTGGGATTGATAGGATTGGCTTTGTGGTATGGGCAGACCCTGGGAGTCCCGCTGGAGCGGGTGATGCTTGGTATTTTTGTTGGCTGGACATCTCAAAGTGGAATTTTTGCATTCTTGATCACAGTCGCGCTTTTAATTCACATGGTAATTACGGAATCAGCGTCTGATCAGAATGGGACTGAAAGTCCCCCCTCCAAAATCACTTAAGACGTTTGATAATGTGCCACCCATACGGACTGGCCGACGTGTTGTATTCAGCCATCCCTATCTCACCAACTTCCAGAGAGAATCCGACATCACCGAAACCTTTCACCAGACCGGTTCTCGGCCGTATCCACTGATCTTGATCCTTACCTTCCATAAAAACTTCTTGATCGAAATTGGCCATCCGGTAAATACCGGGCGGACTATCATCAGTCAATTCCTTGACTAATAAATTGAAATCCTCACCAGCTTTTGCCCTCTCAAGAACTTCTTTCGCTAACTTTTCAGCGCCACGCTGATTCCGTGGTATGACTTTACTGCTACCTGGCAGCCCGCCATCAAAGCTAATCAAGATATGTTGAATCGTAACGTGGCTTGGTTCACCATTCTCAAGGGTTGTCATTTCAATTTCGACGGGAACAGACGCAAGTTCCTTTAAAACGGGTGACGAGACACTCCGCTCACAACCGATAAAAAGGCAGCAAACCACTAGAATCATCAAGTACTTCATCGTTTAACTCACTAAGTTAATTCTTATTCAGTTCCAATTTTCAATTTGGTTATTGGTCATGACGCCGATAGCTTTGGTTAAGACGCTGCGGCGAAACACCAAGGCGATAAGCTCCACACATCATCCAGTTTCGAATCGTCTGTCTCACCAGTCCGCCCTTTAACCATCGCCGCGGCGAAACAACTGTCGGCCCAGCCAGCAACAAAGGTTTGCCATACTTCCGCAAGGTTCGCGAAATCTGAAAATCCTCCATCAACTCAATTTGCGGGAAGCCTCCCACTAAGTCAAACCTTTTTCGCGTAATAAAAAATGCTTGATCACCATAGATCAATCCCTGCCACTTTACACGAAGCTCATTACCCAACTCTACCCAGCGGTAGAGAAAACTATCGTGATTCACTCGTTGACGAAATGCCCCGAACTCGGAACAGGAATCCTTCATGCCCAGTCGAATTTGTGAACACGAATTATCTTCGAGCCAATTGTCGGCGTGAAGAAAAACGAGAATGTCGCCGTTGGAATATTTTGCCCCATTATTCATTTGAATCGCCCGCCCCGAAGGTGACCGCACAAATTCACAATTGAGACTAGCCAACTTGTCCAAGGTTCCGTCAGTGCTGCCTCCGTCTGCCACAACGACTTGATCAGCACCGCTAGACCATGCCCGCTCAACCGCCTGACTAATCAGATCAATTTCATTAAGAACAGGAATTACAACTGAAATTTTCACGGGATCAAGCGGCAAGCAACGGGACTGGCCTCGCCAAGGTTAGTTGAAACAAAAACGCCGTCGTTTAGAGTACCTCGTAAATCAGCCATTTAAAAGTGGCCCCGACCTAAAACAGCTAAGTCTGATTTGGAAATGCGATTCAATTTGTCAGACCGCAAAATAAAAAAACGCACCTCCCCAATTGGGCAAGTGCGTCGAATAACTTAACGTAAACTTGGGACGCTTTGAATACTTACTTCTTATCAAGCGTTGGCGTGTCTAAGGCCGCGGTTCGAACTGCAGGCAGCTTCACAAACTTCTCGACGCTGGCGACGGTATTGTAACCACTAAGGAACTTACGGGTCCACTTCCCGTTCTTTTTCTCAAACAGGATCAACTGTGGAACACCTCGACCGCCGATCAACTGACGAGCAACTTTTGAGTCTGTATCGAGGTCGACGTTAGTGTAGTGATAGCCTTTAAAGGCAGACTTCTTTAGCAACTGAGGAATTGTGTTCTTCTTCATCGACTGGCACGGCGGACACCATTTAGCTGTTACCAAAACAAGCAATGGCTTGTCGCCAGACTGAGCATTCTTGTACGCCGTGGCGTAATCAAGTGTTTCTTGTGCGTTAGCGGTTTCAACTGCAAACAGAACTAGGGCAGCCGACAAAAAGATTAAGACTTGCTTCATTTCTTCCTCCATCCATGAGGTGATTACCGGAACTGAACAGTCCGGCCCCGATTTAACTATCCGTGGGGTGTTTAGCGATGACGAAGTAGTTATCGACGTCTGAGTCGTGTGCCAACCGATTCAATTTTCAATGAAGCCGACAAATCGCATTCATTTTTTTCGTTCCACAGCGTTACCCTTACGTTCCGAAATTCCCACACCACTGGCGAGGCAGACCCACCGGATCGCCATGAGTTATCAGGTTGTAATGGATTTTAAAATTGTCCCGACGACTCTACTAAGAAGGAAAAGAACGGCTCTATCCGGTGCAACCCGAACTCCAGCTAGTGAATCTCCACGAGAACCGTCACTCCCGAATCAATCCGCGATAACGTTACAAATTCTCAGATCACATAAAAATCAATCATGTTTAGTAGCGCTGGCGAATTAAATCCATGAATTATTTCTTTTGGGATATCGACAAAGAGTTGATACAATCCACGCTGTCGTCATAAACAAGTTGCAACCGGCTCAACCGAAAATTCAAAATGAAACTGCGTGTTGGGTTAATTGGACTTGGTGATCAATGGCAAGCCAGACATCGGCCCGCTCTGATGGCACTTTCAGACCGGTTTGATGTCCATGCGATATGTTGCGAAGTTGCTGAAAAGTCAATCCAGGTCGCCAAAGAATTCGATGCCATTCCGATGGATGGGTTTCGCGCAATGGTTGAGCGTGATGATATCGATGCCGTGTTGGTGCTTTCACCTGACTGGTACGGCCCAATTCCAATTTTAGCGGCTTGTGAAGCAGGTGAGGCGGTCTATAGCTCAGCTGCCTTGGATGTCTCTGCAGGCCAGGCATTAGAAATCAGGCAGAGAATCGAAGCTTCTGGTGTCGCGTTCATGGCCGAACTTCCGCGTCGGCATGCTCCCGCCACAATTCGCCTCAAGGAACTGATAGCGACTCGACTGGGTCCCCCCCGGCTTTTGTTCTGCCATGAACGGATGCCAATGGAAAGCCAATCCGACTCTCTGCGGCGAGGAGAATACTGCCCGCTCGCTTGGCGACATTTAATGGAGTTGGCTGATTGGTGCCGCTACCTTGTCAATTCCGATCCCATCTCGGTGATTAGTGCGGTACACGAACAGCACGACGAAAAAACAGACCTGTTTTATCAAATGATTAGCCTGCAGTTCCCACCTAATGAAATCGACGGGCCCCAAGGGAAAACATCGGGCTTCGCACCTCAAGCACAGCTAAGCGTTGGGCACTACATTCCAGAGCGTTGGCCGGACGCACTCTCTTTCAAACGCCCAGCTTCCGTGCAAGTTTGCTGCGAAAATGGCATGGCATTTATCGATCTCCCCTCCAACCTCGTTTGGTTCGACGACGCTGGACAACATACCGAATCCCTCGATTCCGAACGCGGAGTAGGCGAACAAATGCTCGATCGGTTTTACCGCGCGGTCACGAGTTTAATTCGAAAAACAACGGATCCCGAAGACGCCTACCGCGCCATGAAAATTGTCGTCAGCGCCAATGAAAGCTCTCGAGTTAATCGTCGCGTGCCAATTAATTATGATGATTAATCACAGCTCTCAATTCAGCAATCAATTTGAGCCTAGAGTAATTTTGCACTGCGAACAGATTCGGTAATACTCCCGCACCAACAATCCGATCGGTGAAAGAACACATGTCGTTAGCAGCAAGACCGTGAATATTACCCACCCCACAGTTGAAACCTTCGATTGCAATTTAGGAAGTTTGGTGGTTCGGCAATATGGACAGCAAAAACCTACCGGAACATTGCGGGGATTTTCTACTGGTACCGCGTACGAATTATTAATTTCGAAAGAACCATTTGCGGCTTCTTTCGTTTTAAAACCATCGCCTGAGATCGCAGCCTGAGGGTCAGATCCCATTGGGACACGAGAGACTGTGACGTCGCCCCCCCCAACAGTACTTGCTTGACGCCGAGCATTCGCCTCTCTGGAATTCACATCATTGCTGGAATCCGGCGCAATCAGCTTAAAACGATGCGCGCAGTGCGGACAAGCGACGTCATATCCAACTCGATCGCTTCCCGTCTGCATGACCGTCTGACACCGTGGACAAGCAAAACGAACTTTTTCCAAATGACTACCTCGAATAACACTAACATTGCACAGTTAGCTATTCGTGCAACGTATCGGCTTATTGGAAAAATTAATTTCCAGCCAACCAAATCTCCTCAGAACCCACCCGACTCTCAAAACCACGCCTATTCTATCCGGCGATGCCGTTCAGTACTGCTCTCTATTTCAGGCAAATCCTGGGACGAATCAATAGCCACTTCACCAACGACAAGCAACTTAGGCTCACTCGTTTCAACATCCAACTGAACCTCGGACAATGGACGTTCCTTACCAAAGAACTTACCAAGCGGACCGGCCAGAATAGCTGGGAGAAAAATCAAATCACCAACCAATGCGGCAGCTAACAAGAATAGCATCAGAACGCCAAACCGTTGAGTTGGTGTAAAGGTACTCAGGGCAAATGCTGCCAAACCCAGTCCACCAATCAGGGTAGTCTGAGTCATCGCGGTCGCTACACGCGAGTAAGCTACTTTGATCGCTTCCTTTCGGCGGTACCCCTGAGCAAGAGCATTACGGTACCAGTTTAAAAAGTGAATCGTGTCATCCACCGCAACTCCCATCGCAACACTCGCGGTCATCATCGAGCCAATGTCAACCAAGAAGCTATCCACGCTCCCACCAAACCAACTGTTCATATGTCCCATGAAACCAAAAATCACAACCACTGGAAACACGTTAGGTAGCATTGCCGCCATACCGCCCCGGACGTTGAGTAAATTCCCTGGCCCGACCGGAGCGCGCCAATCCCGCAACAAAATCATCATCACTACCGAAATCATGATAAAGGCAAGTCCGATACTCTGAATCAGACTCTCCAACAGCGATCGTTGAGCTTTGTAGACAATCGGAACAATTCCTGTATACATTGCCGTCACATCAATTTCTCCGCGTCCATTATCCTTCAACTCTTTGGCCGTCTTCATCCCGGCAAGCGGCAGTTTGGTGATGGGATCGACATCGAAGCGGTGCTCACGAAAATCGATCAACTTCTCTCCCGCCGTTTCCGAGCCAGCGAATAATTTCTCAACCACCGAATATGCCGGGATATCATCAATTCGAATAATACAGTCGAATTGGTTGATAAACTTCAGGTTATTCGCCGCTTTTTTCGCAACAACCTCGGGGCTATCTTCCAATTTGACATCAAAGACATCGCCATCGCTCAACCAAAAGTACTTTTTCTTTCCCTTGGACTTGCGTGCGTTTTTAAATCCACGATTCTCTAAGATCGACTTGAGCGTTTGCGAATAGATCATTGATTGGTCAATGATCTCACCGAGTGACTTTCCATCGGCGACTTGCGTTCGGACATCTTCAGGGCCCCCTGATGGATCAGGCCCAATCAGCAATACATTCGCACTATCAAGCGATTCAATTCCGCCCACATCCTGAAGCCTTCTTAGAATCGTAGTTCGATCCCGGTAAGCAGCCATAATTGGCTCAACTACCGATTTCAGATCGTTGACGAACTGACCATAATCCACATTATTTAACGCCGCCAATCGAATACTGACTCGCCACAATTCTCTTCCAGCACGATTGGGGTCGGCCAGGTCTTGTTCGCGATCATTTCGCTTCAAATTTGACTTACCAACCTCAGCTAGATAAGCCTGTGCCAACATCTCATCGCGTTTGCTGTAGAGTTGTGAGCTATAACTTTTCCGCTCAAGAGATTCTTCGTCAGACTCAATCCGGAACAACGGAGCAAACATGTCCGTCGACATACCGGATCCAACAATACCCATTCCGTCCGGACCGAAATAAAACTCGAGTTGCTCCCGGACCCGCTCCGACAATTCCATTCGCTCCAGCATTGAATACTTGAGGTCGTAGGCCATCCGTTGCTCGTCACTGAAAACGAGCGTGAAATCCTCGATCGGCTCCCCATCGCTATCCTTCGGAACTGCGGCCAATTGTTCCGCTTTGAGCTGTGCTAAATACGGTTCCTTCTGGGCACTTAAATCAACACCGATGGGTATTTCCGCTGGCACCAACTCACCAAGATTCTCCTCCATCCAAGCATAATCGTGAAGGATTTTCGCGTCTTTATCAAAGAGTTTAAGCAAATGCACGGATGTTTGAATCTTTGTCGCACCCACGGCGAAAAAGGCCAACATCACCACCGAAGTAACAGTAACGACGGCATGATGGTCAACCACCCAGTGTCCAATCCGTTCCCAGATCCGTGCGACCGCGGCGGTCAAACCGGACTCTTTTGCCAACTCTTCTCTACTCCGTTTTTTGTAACCCGGTTTCCAAACGGTTAAGGCACTTGGCAGGTAGGTAAACAAAAGAACGACTGTTGCCATAGTCGCAATTGCTGAAAACAAACCAAACTTATAAATCGGCGTCAGGTTACTAGTCGTAAGCGAAATCAAACCCAAAGCCGTCGTAAAGGCAGCCAGCGTACAGGGGAACAAACTGTGTTTCACGGCAGTCTCTACTGCCAAATCAGGACCGTCCTCGTAACAGGCATCGCGATAATAATTGACAATGTGCACCGCGCTTGACAGTGCCAAGACATAAACCAACGATGGCATCGACATTAGAATGGCATCCATGGTTTGCCCACCGAACCAAACAAATGACAAACTCGAAATCGCCGCCGTTCCACCCACGAAAAACAGCATCATCGCAACGCGAACGCTGCCAAAACTAAAATAAGCCAGGCTGAATCCGATAATCAAAGATAGACTGACCAAACGCAAAAGCGTACTTGTGCCTTCTTCATCAATCGCCACATTGTCGCTAGGTGGCCCGCCGATTCGCAAATTGGCAGCTTCAATCCCACATTCACCGGTTGCCAGTTCGAGAATACGACCCCTCGTTTTCCCGAGCATCGGACGGCCAACAGCACGAGCCAGCTCATTAATCACAGGCTCGTTCAGCGTAACAATAAAACAAGTTTGACGGGCTGGTGGTTCAATTTGCAGCTTGTACCACATCCAATACCAAACCTCCAGCTTTTTCGTGGAGGTCGCATTTTTCAATTCCTCAATATCGCCGCCGAAATTTTTACTCAGTTCTTCTTCTATGAATTCATCAAACACTTCCCGATGAAGGTCAGTCGAACGAAGCTGCGTTCGCAGCGGTTCATCAACCTGAGCCAATAAAGAATCGAAAGTCCACGTAAAGTCTTTCGATGGCGTTGGCCCGTAAAGTGAACCGGTCAGTCGCTTGTGCGCTTCAATCTTCGCTTCAATTGTGCTGAGATCGTTTTCGCTCAAACCTCCGATTCGCAAGGTCCCATTCGGACCTGCCATTTGTTCAAAAACATCCGGCCCTGAAATAACCGACTGGAATGGTCGACAACAGAGTTTTTCGGGATTCTTATAGAATTCATTCTCAACACCTTTTGCATCATCTGGAGGTGCACCGAAAGTACGGATGAATTTACCCGACGCCTTGTTCTTTCCTTTAACAATACGTTCGAAGAAACGCTTCCCGCCTTCAACGACATTGTTCTGGCCTTCCCATTGATACAATTCACCACGACGGTTGATGAAGTACCACTTTCCATTTCGTCCTCGAAGCCACTTCTCTTGCTGCTCTCCCCAGTCTTCATGGAAATTGCCGTCATAGAGCAAACCTAATTCGTCACCTTTGCGATGCGCCTCAACCTCTTCATCGTTTTGGGTGTCTTTGAAAATCTTCTCATATTCTTGAGATTCCTCGCGTAGCTTCCGCAAGAAATTGGTGTACCGCGCATCGCCCTCTTTGCACCATGGTCCACTGACACAGACAAACTGATCGCCACCATAAAAATATTTCCGAAATTCTCCCAGCTCTTTGGTTTCTGTATAATCATCCGGCAACCAATCCGCGACATTATTTTGCATGTCGTTAAGGCCAAGACGAGCACCGCGCAACGCGAAGGGCAATAAAAAAAAGACAGTGCATAACAGCACCATCGCTACGCTTCCAAATACTGGAACGTGGAGCGAGAAAAAACGCTTAGTCATAAATGAGTTTCGGGTCGAACGAAATACGTTGCACCCGCAATAAACCGATTAAATGAAACGCCTCATGGCAGCCTAAGAGTACCGAGACCATCAGTTCGCGTCCACGTCAAAGAGATCGAAAATACAGCTTGATAGCGTCCCCAAACACCCTAAAAGCAAAGGTTTAGCGGTCATCGGGGTTAAAATCCTCTTCGCCACACCCATTTTCACATTGAAAATTGCTGTAAAACGTACTTCCAAAACGGCTGGTGCACCCAGATTGCCACCAACAAAAGAGCCGAAGGACAAGCCGACAATAAAATGCGAAACCGGGAAAAACAGCAAACAACCAGTTGCAACCCCAAAAATACCAAAAAGACGTGCATCACAGATTGCCAACCGACCACGACTCCTGAGAGGGCCATCGCAGGAATAAATGTTGAGCGATTCGATTGCCGTTTAAACGCAACCACAATGCACCCCAAAACAGCACCGCAAAGTCCTCCCGCCGACAGTTTCCCAAATTGAGCCACTCCGCCCACCGATCCGAACCAGGACACCATCCACTCAGGAGTGGCGATAGGTTGCAAAGGGGGATAGAAGGTTGCAGCCATCAAAAATAACAGGATCAGGGACAAAGAATACCGGCAACCAAGTTTTTTTTCGTCCCACTCAATTAACGCCAACACTACCACCGAACTAGCGAACAGGCAGTGATAAAAGTAGATCCCAATAAGATTCCATTTAGGGAATAAGACTACCCACAGAACGCCGGCGTGAGACATGCTTTTCATGGAGGGGACATTGGCCGCTCCGGTGACAAGCTCAAACAAAAAGAGCGAACCAAAAATTGACGCAATCAAAAGTTCGACTACCAAGTACCGCACTGAAATCGGTGACTGACAACTTCGACAACGCCCTGACAAATTGAGATAGCTGAAGATCGGAAGATTGTCTTTGCGAAATATTTCATTTTTGCAAACTGGACAATTGGAATTTCGGAAGGCAACGGCCTCGCCGCGAGGAATGCAATAGGCCACAACATTAAGGAAACTGCCGACACAGGCACCAATATACGTGAAAACCAGAAACACGCTAAATTTTGCGAACCGGAGGGCGAACTCCTTCGCCATTGTCCAATTTGGATCTCTAACGTTGACGCGACCATCGCCATCCGCCATCACCTCAAGCCATGGCGTCACTACCGGAACCCCGATGACGTACACAAGCCCGGGAATTAAAACCACCCCCAGCCAAAGTAACTTAACTAGGGCGGGGCGAGCGCTAGACTTGCACAAATTAGCAATTTCAAAATACCCGGCTGCAGCCAAACATACTAACAAGATCACATTTGGCGTTGCCAGCGGGTTATAGGCATCCGGCTTGATCAAAAATGCGTTAGGGTTAATCACTGAAGAAAATACATTGACAGCCATTGCCACCACGAGAAAAGCTCTAACTCCCCTGCCTCCCCGCTCACACAACAGAGAAGCCACGAGCACTAAGGCAGCAACCATTGGAATTACAGAAGCGCTTTGACGCGCCACCAACTGAAGCAACCAAATCGTCAAGGGAAGAGAAACTAACAGCAGAAGAATCCGAGAATACTCCCCAACTAGCGAATAACTGTATGGCCCCTCGACCTTTACCCTTGTTGTTGAGAGACAGGATTCGTTGCGAACCGCAGCTTCTCGAGTCAGTTGATTCGGTTCGTCAAGCATAGATCCAGCGCCATCTTTATTCCAACAGCAGGAATTGGAAAATCCCCAGCTGCAACCAAACTCCATCTACTCAATAAAAAACAACTCTCATGTCGAGCCTAAACCAAAGCAACATCGATTCGCCGTTTTGAGCCTTAGCAAAAAAATCTCATTTGACTATTCCCGAAACGCTGCACTCATTCGACGATAGGCTTCGTGAAGTTCCATTGCATTGGGGCCCACGGTGTCAACATTTTTTGATTCTACCGACTCGCGTAGCGCATCCAGTTTTTCCCGGTAGATCTTCGCCTTAGTCGTCATGAACTCATCGAGACTTCCCCGGCGCAGGAACACACCGACTTCAAGACGTCTAGAAAGGTCATCCGAATACGCAATCCACTTTTCCGCCGCTTCCCATTCCTGAGTTTTGGCCGTCAAGACCGTCTCCGCATGAACGCTAAAAAAGTCCGCAAGCAACTCATCCGGCCCCGGATAATACAGATAGCAACCCACGATACTCGCGACAACAAGAGCCCCAACTGAAACTATGCCTAGAATCCAGCCCGGCACAATAATATCGAAACGACTCTCAGAGGGGACGCCCTGAGTAAACCACGATTCAAAATCTACCTTGCGACCAACTATGGACAGCAACGCCCCCAGCATGACCATGCCGAAGAGAATAAAAGTGGCCCCCACTTCGTTCGCAACATAAAAGTCGTTCCCCTTTCTCACCGCGACCTCAATCAGGCCTCCAGACTGCATAAAGAAAGGATGCGTATAAACATCAAAGGCATGAGAATGACCTGCCGGTTCAATTCCCTTCGGATAAAGCGGTTTGTCAATGGCATAGGCCAGCCCAACGGTGATCGTCACCAACAGCAAACAAAAAGCGAGGACTTTTCGAATCCCGTAGGTTCTCGCGAACCAACAAAGCAGACCGATGTTTGCACCTGCACCAAGAATGAGAAGTGAAAAAGCCGCCCCAATCGAATTCCCATGTTGAAACATTCCACCAATCTGACTCATCGCAAGCAGGGGAGTTGAGTAGATCGGCGTGGCCATGACCGCCATGATAATTGGCGCGAAAATATTATCGCGCTCCACCTGACTCTGCAAACATCCTTTCGGCAGGACGACTGCCAGGATTACTGAACCAGCGATCCCAATCAAAATGTAGATCATCGTTGGCCCCACCAACTCACGTGAGGCAGAATAAATTACAGCGACCGTTCGCTTGATCCCGGGAACCGGAAGCTTCTCATCAACAGGAATTTCATCCTCGGTCACAGGTGAGAACCGATCCCAGAAAGACCCCAAGACACTTACGATCACTAACGCACATAACGAGAAGGATAAGATGGCGATCGGATCCGAGAGGGTCAGCCCGTAAAGAACCGACATTGGATTAAACAGGGGTGCAGTCAATCCAAAAGCAACAATCGTTCCTCGCTTCACACCGGCGCGATGCAACTCCCTGACAATTGGAATTACTCCCAGCGAGCAAACTGGCAGGAGCATTCCTATCAACCACCCAGCAGCTACGCCCCAACGCGATCCATTCGCAAAGATACGCCGCGTTTTTTCAGCACCCACCATGCATCGAAAAACGGCAGCGATCAAGCAACCACTGACAATCCATAAGGAAGAGTAAATGATGACCTGTGAAAGTCGCAGACCGGCACCGGCGATATAATATTCAATCATTGTTTATTCTTCCGGTGAATCCTGATTTCCAGAATTTGAGTCATCCATTTCATTCGCAATCGCTGTCATGGCCTCCGTAAAAGTAAGCAATTTGTTTGCCATCGCCTGAATCGCTTTTCGTTGCTCCTGCTGACCGTTCGCCTTGGACAATGCATCGCTCAATTGGGATTGCAAGTCCCCCGACCCTGTTTTGACGGAACTCCAAAGGTCTTTATCCATATCAGTATCTCCCGCAATATCCGGCATCCACTTGACGATGTCAGTCATCTCAGTGATCACATCCACTTTCACCTCATGTTTTTTCTCGTTCGAGTCTTCGTCTGCGTGATCGTGGCCGTGACCGTGGTCGGTTGGGTTACTGGCCAGATGATAGTGCGAATGTGCGCCGGCTCCTGAACCATGAATCACTTCGACAACCTGAAATACCTTTGGCTCAGGCAAAGGGCTATCCGAAATAATGACCTCATGAATTTCGCCCAGCCTTGCAACCGCCACTGGAAAACTCTCGGGGCGGTGAAACTTCATTTTTGGCAGTTTTTTGACCCGTGCAGTTTTTGATTCTGTGCTGGGTTTTGTTGCGTCTGCCTGATTACAACCAGCCATCAGCGCCACCACCGAAAAAACCGCGACAAATCCACAACAGATCTGTTTCAAAGCCTGTCTACTATGCATAACAATTCTCACTATTTAATTCATTAAAGGTATTTGCATCTATGTTTTTTCAACGGGAACGGCAACCGATTCGATAATCTCGCGAATAATTAGATCAGCGTTTTCGGATGAATTTGAGATTCGTAAATTCAACACTGGATGAGCCACTGCTTGAATATCGTCAGGAATCACAAAATTTCGACCTTGTAAAAACGCCCAAGCCTGAGCGACTCGCTGCCAAGTAATTAAGCCGCGAGGGCTTAACCCAAGTTCAATCGACGCATGCTCTCGAGTTGCAGCTCCTAGCTCGACCAAATAGCGCCGGACTGATTCGCAAACTTCTACAAGCGCAACCTCTGCTTGCACTTGCGACAACTCTTCCAACGTCAATACCGGTTGAATCACCTGATTGGAAAACGCCTCGCCGACGAATTGTCCCAGCATTGAAACTTCATCTTCTGAGTTGGGATAACCAATTTTGAGTTTCATCGCAAAACGATCCAATTGTGCCTCGGGCAATGGATAAGCTCCATGGCTCTCGACTGGGTTTTGCGTGGCAATCACCATAAATGTTGGAGGCAGTGGTTTAGATTGGTTATCAACCGTTACTTGACGCTCCGCCATGGCTTCAAACAAAGCACTTTGCGTTCTCGGCGTCGCCCGATTGATCTCATCGGTCAGTAAAAGATCTGAAAACACCGGACCTTTTCGAAAATCAAACGAATGATTTTTTTGGTCAAATACATTGAAACCAATCACGTCGCTGGGCAGTAAGTCGGGAGTGCATTGGACCCGGGAAAACATTCCACCAACGGTATTTGCCAACGCTTTAGCCAAGGTCGTTTTGCCGAGCCCCGGAAGGTCATCAAAAAGCAGATGCCCACGGGCGATCAAACAGGCAATTACCAACTCGATGACATCCTGCTTGCCCACGAGAGACTTGTTGAGTTGTTCCCGTAACGCGTCAATTTTTGATGTAGTCTGAATCACTTTTAACTCACAGAGTGTTCTTATTGATGAAATTTCGAATTCGACGGTAGGTCAGGGTCGCGACCGCTTGTTTACAAACGTTCAACGTTTGGCCACGGGGAGTATCCCAACCGGATTGACTAAAGTTAGCCGCATGCCAACACTGAATGAACTCAGACGCCGAATCGGGTTCAATCTGGGAATACCATTGGCCAATTGGGACGAACGCTGGTCGAGGCAGGCCCGCTGCCCAAAAACGCAAATCGAGAAATTGGCGTGTAAATCGAAGCCTCAAATTAGCCGGCCCCATCACCAACAGCCTCCACAATAGCCAACACACCGTTATCACAAGTTCCTTGCGGAACCAGACGGAACAAAATGCAACTGCCAACGTTGAGATCGAAGACAGAGGATTCCCTACTGCCCAGTTAATCGCGGTGACCAGCTTTACTTTCGTCCACTGCCAAAAAGTTTGGACGTTCCGAGGCAATGGGTAGCCAGGGGTGGGCTCGACGGGAATCCACTTTCTTCCATCGATGCAGACTTCTGGCCACATATGAAGATTACTGGTGTCGACAACAGACTGTCGGGAAACTCGATCAAAGTCTTTTCTTTGAACAAGAAATCCGCTTCTTAATCTCGTTCGGTATCCTGCCAACCGGAGCATTTGCGTGGCGGTCGTGGCGAACAAATAGGAAGGCCCTCCCGCTTGATCAAGAAAACTGGCGACCGAATCTTCACACTCCGGAGACGCAACGCGCGTTGGATCAAGTTCGAAATTCGATCGCAAATTGTTAACAATCGCGTCGACCTGCGCCCATCCCGGGTTAACGTCTTCCGTTACTTTATTCAAAACCTCTTGCAACCTGAGCTTGGTGCCATTTTCAGCGACTTGGATGTAGGGAGAATCAAGATCAGCCTCAATTACTGGGTATGCTGCGGAGACCACATTTGAGTCGGCCCACCCATCCAGCCAATTCCAGAATGAACCCCAAGTTGAATCAGCCCGTTTGCCTGAGCTCAACTTTACTTCTTCCCGAAGAATGTGATGATTGGGAATCTCACTCACGAAATCAATTACCGTGTGCGAAGGAATGAATTCGCCGTCCATCACCAGCGAACCTCGGGCATTCCATTTAAACAAATCCAACTGATCGACCTGCTGAATATGCCAACTCTTTAAAAATGGTGGAGCTGGAAGTGAATTCGTATCCAACCTCATCATTTTGACCCGATGCGCCTGACTTGCCGTCAAGAAATCTCTCTTCTCAGTTCGTAGAACAAACCACGGCTTGCCAAACTTCTCTTCAACTCTAATTTCCGGATCGTTGAGTCGATACTGCCCTAAGTCCGGCTTGGTCCAATCCCAACCGTCAAAGTGATGGAACGTGTCGACTCCAAATCTCGCGGGGACCTCGCCCTCGACAAAAAATAAAGCTTTGGTGATTCTGTCTTGGAGTTTGCGTTCTTCTTCTTTCTGAACCGGCTCCCGAACCGTTCGAAATGAACGCCCTGCCTGCTCCGCCAAGACCACTTTGTCAATTTCTTTCGCAACAGCACTGAGCGCCTGTGAGCGATTCCGTCTTTTCTTCTTTTTGACAGGTCCGTCAAACTTCTCCGACACGATGTCGTACATCGATGGCCGGTCGTCTTCAATAAGTTGGTTGGAATCGACAGCTCCCGAGGAGGTGGCATTCTCCGAGGCAGTTAGCATATCCCCATCACCAATTCCCGAGCGTGCATATGCGTCATACCACGAATTCCCACCAGACGTAGGCATAAACCCCGTGGTTCCCACCGCCTGCCGAAGAGGCCCCAAAAACAGAGCCAACGAACCGACACACACGAGCAAAACAAATGTCACCACTACTGTCAAACTGCGAACTGGAAGCGATTTCGACTCACCGTCAATCGTCTTTGATTCAAAACGCTCCCAATAATTCCCCAGAAGCCACCAAAGCGAAATAGCCAGATACAAGAATGCAAAAACGAAAACCTGAGCACTTTGAGTCATAAAACAAACGAATAAAACCAGGCAACTGCCAATCACAAAAGCACCGCGCCCGAATCTTTGGATTCTGGAAAAAACTGCCAGATACCACGTCGCATTCATCAACATCGTTAAGGCGGTTACCTCAAACGGGTCGCCGTAACTAAACGTCCGCGTTAAAAACTGAAAGAGAACCGGCAACAACCCAAATAGAACGGCGCCTGCCTGAATGCCGAAGACTAGGCGACGCTGCTCGAAGATCTTGCTATCTGACCCAAACCGCCGCTGGAGCCAGACCATGAAGACAACCGGAAGCGAAAAATAAAACACAGTTTCGGCTACAATCAAAAGGGCCGACTTGTGCATATCCCAACGAAGGTTCAGCACAACCAAACCAGCCAGAATCGCAAGAACGAGCGACTCTACCGGAGGCCACGTGGCGGTCGTTTTTACTCGGGAATGTGAACTAAACGCCACAGCCAACTCCATTCCCCCAACCGACGTTCAGCTCACTCTCCACGCTGACGGGATTTGTTACGAGAATCTTCCGCTTGGAGACCTGGTCCTTTTTCGGAGTTAATACGCTTGGCTGAGGTTCGAACAAAGCATCGGAGGCTTCGAAACGAAACGGATCGATCACTATCTGCTGAACCTGAAGACTCTCTTGAATGTCATGTGACTTAGTAGTCGAAATCACAAATGTTTTTTTGTTACTGTCGAACTTCAAGCACGCCCCGCTTTTTTTCCTGTCAAGCATTAACAATTCGTCAAAGGATGGCAGTCTGGCAAGAAAGTCCATCAACTGACTCAAGCCATTTGTATTGGAGACTCTGCACAGATGCTCCAAAGGTAACCCTATGCAAATCAAACCAACATGAGACTGACAATCGTGAAGCTGTCGACAAACTGAACCGGCGATTCTGATCGCCCACTCGTAACTGCTTTGACTTCCCTTTCCCATGTGGGCCTCGGGAGTAAGATCCAAATAAACGTCGAATGGCCGTGCCGCGAAGGACTGTCGTTCTTGAACAATCAAGCGATTCAATTGGGCTGTTTTCCCCCAATGAATGTGCCGCATTGAATCACCGTGCCGATAATTTCGCACTCCGATTACATCGCCATCCAGCCCGGCTCGATCACTCAGTATTCCGGAAATATTAAATTGGGTCCCCGACACCTCCGGCATACCCTTCAAATCAATAGATTTTGGCCAAACGAGTGTTCGGCCTTTGATCTCCACATCAGTCACCGCGTTATAAATTCCAAATGGAAATCCATTTTTGATTTTTGGATTCTCCCGTGGAAGAATCCCCCGATTTTCAGGTTTGACAGTCCATTTAAAAGTTGAAACTGACGCTCCTGGAATGCGTTGAAGTCCAATCGCAACATCATCGCCTTCGAAAATCTGGTCTTGAAGAAAATCACCAACGATCATCAAACCGAAAAATGGCACGGGCCAGTGATTGGTGATCTCCAAAATGGCGACGGTATCTTCACCCTCAGCAGATCTCTGCTTTGAAAATGACAATTGGCAAGAGATCGCCTTGACGCTCAATAGAGGCCAGACCGCACCTAAGACTAATAAAGCCAAAAATGACCACATCAAAACGAATCCCTGTGGCCCAATAAACAGCCCAACTAAACACGACGAAAGGATTGCACAAACCAGCCAACCGATGGGCTGCTTGAGCCAATAGAGATAGCGATTGAAAGAGGGACAAAAATCGTAGTTCAATGCCGACGCCAGGTAATTAATACCCAACAGCAAATTTGAACTGAACTTTTTGACAACTGTTTGTTTTTTTTGAGGCTTCATTTCAACCGCTCTGAGAGAACCAAATTGCAAGGCGCTAATAACACATCAACCGAGCAACCAAAGGACACAAATTGAAACCTGAATTTCCGACAAACTGGACGTCGAAAATTAGGCATGAAAAAGAGCGCGCTCGCAACATCCTCATTAACAACAACCGAAACAGGTGATGCCAGTGAGAACGGTCGGTATCAAGCCATCAAAAAGAACTGGAAAACGGACGACGATCAAAACTAACGAGACAACTGAGAACGGGTCTCGCTATATAGGGATCTTCAGAACATTCGCCTTCTGATGAAACTTAGACCAGCGCGATAACAAAAGGGGGGCCTCGAGCAAGGGCCAAGAAGTCGCCAGCGGTGGGTCGACCCTCAGTGAAAGAGAAGCACTGCTCCCCAAAGGCAGAATTGTCTAAAAGATCAACGGAGTCAATAAAGACATTGTATTGATCGAAAAACTTGCAGCACGCACACTGACTGTCCGTTGCTGAGAACGAGGCTACCGTTGTCTCCAACCCCTGCGGTTGGGAATGGCTGTCATCAGGTCCATGATCACAACATCCATGATCATGGGAGTGTTGAACGCCGCATTGAGCACCACCAGGGGAATGCACATGGAGCCCAAATAGGTCAGCATGATGGAACGAAGGCCCGAAGTTTACTAGGAAAACCCAGTAAAATAGAAAGCACCAATTTGTAGGCACCAAGCTTCGCATAAAATTAACTTACTGACCCGAACAAAAATTCATTTTCAAAACCCAAGCAAACCTACACGTTGTAGTTCTACGAAAAGGGGCGCAAAAGGTTCAAAAGCCCAATTGCACGATAATCGTAAACGCAGCACGAGGCAAGGCGATTGCGAACCGGTGAATGAAAATTCTCGAAAACTAAACGAATCGTATAGTTTGTTCAGGTAGAAAACGCCCGCTAAGCAGGTGCGCTAGGCGTCCATCCGTAAAACATTGAATAAGTTCCGGAAGCGGCACCAATCAGAAGGCAGGCGATTAACACCAATACTGGAATTAACAGGCCTTTACCCTGCAGAAAGGCGAATACAATACACCACAAAAATGCTGTGGCAATGCAAGCGACACCATGGCCGGCCTTGGATCGAAACGCGACAATCGTAATCCAAAGCCCCATCGAACAGTACAAAACTGTCGAAGCAGCGAAACTAACGGCTGACGATGCCGCGTACTGCGTAATCGTCTCCATCATGAAAATAACGACCATCGCGGCACTAATCAGAATAGCCGCTACAATTAGTCCGACCACCGCGATGAGGTAAGACTCCGAGCCATCTCCAAAATTTTGCCCCTCGGAAGTAACCGGCATGTCTTCAATGTCTTTTTCAGCCTTCGCCATGATCCGTTCAGCATCGGACATGGTCGAGTCCGAATTGGCAGCATCAAAATCATCATCGTAGGACTCAGTTTTCAGCACCTCTCCGGTTTCGACATTAAAACCGCACTCGACGCAGACCACCGCGTTGGGAGATAACTCACAAGCACAATTTTCGCAGATCGGACCGCGAACAACCGAACGAACGTTTTGTTCATCAAGCAGATCCAACAAAGGGTTATGCGATGCAGCAGCAGCCGCTGCCGGCTGGCGAGAGCGACTCGTCGCCAATTCACCTGCCGATTGGATTACTAGAGGTTCCTTGCATTGTGGGCACTTTACTCGCCTTCCAGCAAGTTCGTCTTTTGCCTGAAAGCCAGCACTGCAATTTCCACATCGAACTTTAATCGCCATTTTTCGCCTTCGATTGAGCTTTCTCAATTCCGTCCAAGAGTCGGGTTACCACCGACGCCTTCCATTTTGTGGTGCAAACGAGATTTGGCAACCGCACCTAGCATTATGCGCTGCCAAAATTCGACTTTTTCGAAAATACAATTTTTCAGGGGGGAAATAGCCCCAACTGGGCGTTGTCAGCCGCAAATCAAGACTTTTCCGACCCCATATTCAATTGAATTGGCAACTGACCTCCGTTCTGCCATCAGTCAATCGGACTTCGAACCCATCCATACCCCAAGTTACAAATCAGCTGAAAACGACAAATCCCCGAATTTTAGCCAACTTTGGCTTTCAAAAGATACCGTGTATCGAGGGGAGATTGCGCATTTCGCTTCGATTGCACCTTCCGAAACGAGTTTAAACCAACTAGCCCCACAAT